>Ga0209710_1002503_pt1 | contig 12916 bp, 12 predicted proteins | sample ArcticOcean_MG_C_5_FD_187436 | JGI IMG/M metagenome (GOLD analysis project Ga0209710, IMG submission 187436) | Marine microbial communities from western Arctic Ocean - ArcticOcean_MG_CB4_138 (SPAdes) (version 2) | ecosystem: Environmental > Aquatic > Marine > Oceanic | place: Arctic Ocean...
ATGGAAGATCCGGTTGAAGATCTTATACTTAAAATGAAATTAAATAATGATAGAGATTTATGGGATGAACAATGTTGGGGTTTTTATGATGAGATTGATTTAAAACTTTTCAGGGAGGAAATCTTTTTAGATGTTGATGAAGATGGAATACAATCAAATATTAAATCCAACAACCCTCACATTAAAGAATTTGTTGAATTATCGTTGTCATTACAATATGGATTTATCTTCTTTGATGATAATTTCAAACATATTACAAAAGATGAATTTATAGAATTAACTAATAAAACATCATCATTCTCATTATCAATATGTCAATGTTCACCTGATTGATAATTCTTTTAATAATTCTAAAAAGGGAGTAAGGTTAATCGTATAGTAAGATTAACCAATCACCGTTGAGTAAGTAAAAAAGATAATTTTTTTTAAAGAGGGCTACTTTATGATCTATTTAAAACACCTGCCACATTTTTAATAGCATCAATAAAAACTTCAGCTGAAACCCGGTGACCACCATTATAGGCTGTATAGGTAAACTCCCCTAGGGCTAAAAGACTAAAATAAGATTGTACGAGAGCCCCATCAATTACTTCATCGGTTTTTCCTAGAAACACATTATGGCTAGTCTCTTTTAAATTACTGTCATCTACAACAGGATCAAAGGGTCTTCCAATGACAGCTGGATTAAATAATATAGTTGGAATACCTAAGGTAGCTCCAATGAGATATGCAAAATACCCACCCATTGAAGAGCCAACGATATAGTCTGGGCTTTGTTTTTTAATGTGAGCTGTAATACTAGTAAAAGACTCCATGTTGTGGTACATAATTGTTGGAGTATATATCTGGTCAAAATTCTCTTTTAACCAACGTATCTTTACACTAGAGGTATCAATAGAAGATTCTAGGCCATGTAAATATGCTATTTTCATTTATGTGATTTACGAGTAACAACGCTCCTACCCTTGCGTTTTTTTAAAGTTGAAAAATGATAGGGTACTAATTTGAATAAATAACTATTTCTGATGATTTACAGTCACTATCCAAATAACTGGTAATCTCTAGCTTGTTGCCCTTAAAAAATAAAGAATCAATAAATTCCCATTCTGAGTCTGGACCTTCAATAGATCCATCTAAGACTGAAAAATCAGACACCTGAGGAATCTGGTTTGATTCGATTTGGTAGGAACAAATACCTCCTTTTAACTCATCTACTGAAAATAAGATATGATCAAACTCCACCCCAGGTATTATTACATAATCTACGCCTGTTTCTGAGGTGCCAAATTCTTCATGATGGATAACACTTGACAATTCAAACCTATTAACTTCTATGTTCTGGGTATCCTTCACTACAAAGATTGTTTTATCTAAATACCAAAAGGGTTTTGATATGCGCAAAATATCCCAAGTATCATCTGGAACTATTGTATCCTCAATATCGAATTTGATTTGTGATAACTCTTCAGCTCCAGCGTCAATTTTAAGGGTATTAATTTGTTCAACTTGCTCTAAATTTATAGATTTTGCCTTGGCATCAAGTGTCCAGCCGTAAAGTTCTATTGTGTAGTTTTTCATAATTATTTTAAACTTAGTATTACTAAGGATATAAGTTGTTTTTTCATGGTTATTGTTTTTGTTGTTAATCTATTTAATATTTAATTAGTTCTTCTAATGTATTCAATTGGCCTTTGCTCACCCATACTTATTTGCTAAATAGGTACTCCTAAGACCGCTTCGCTAAATTGATAATAGTTAAAAAGCCCGAACAGCACGCACATTGTTTGTGAAGCGCTTATGATTAATGCCCTGATTACAAACGTTGAAATTCACTCATATACCCATAGAAGTAATCCAATTTTCCACAATAAGGCATTGGAGGATGTGTGCCAATTATTAAGTACTTAGAGTCTTTATTAATTGGATGTTTATTGAGCCAAGGATGTTTTTTCATTCTATATTATTTTAACTGTTTCACTGAAAAACCAGTTATTTTGGTTAAGTCTTCCTCTGAAAATACTGCTTTATATAATGAGAGGTAACTTCTATTATAAAAATCCACAATACCAATATAATTCTCAAAAATCGATGGTCCACCTTGTCTTAAACTATCACTAGCCCTCCATAAATCATCAGAGTAATCATACACAGTTTTATTAAAATAATTGTTAGCATCCATAAATATTTTATGATCCTCTTCACCCAAAAAATCAATCCATTGATAATACACATCCCAAGATCTAGAAGTAGAATATTGACGTAGAAATCCCTCTTCACTCGAGGTATATCCATATCTTGGGGAATTAAAGTCTGGAAAACCAAATCTCTGAAAATTTACTGACCATTGCCCCGGAAAGGTATATCTTTCCACGTTTGAGATTGAGGTATTATCCAAACGGCTTGCACTGGTATTTTTTTTAAGATCGTTAATTTCCAAAGGTATGGCACCTATATTGCTAGAAACAGAAAAATTGTGTAGGTACTTATTTGATTTTAAAAATAAGTTTTGAAGCGCTATAGATGTCTTAGGGTTCCTAAAAAATAATTGATTATTTCCAATAAATAAAGCATATACTCCTTTATTCAGTTTTTTATAATTAGATACTTCGCTTTCTGACATCGAAATAAATTTTATAGTTTTTGTAAAATATTCTGCAAAAGTTTGATAGTTAGTATTTGTAGATGCTGTTACAATAAGTAAAATTTCATATTTAGTTGGATTTCCAGGTGGTTGATTACCCGCTACTGTTGGTTCCTTGAATTCAACTTCATAATCAAGAGATTTTGATAACATTTCGTTTGAAGCTTCGCATAAATTTATAATAGCTTTAAATTCTGCAACTTCATTTGATTTTTGTTGACGCATATTTGCTCCAAACAGAGACCCTTTAAACTCGACCTCCAAACCTTTACTCTCAACAAATGAAGTTAATTTTGAAACCGAAACAGTTGCTTTTAAAGTAATTGAATAATTTCCATTAGGTATTTGTAACTCAGAAAGAATTTCAAATTTCTGTATGTTACCATTTGATAACGATACAATTTCATCGCTTACTAACTCGTCATTTAATAGTTCCGTTTTAGATGAAATAAATGTTCCAAAAGCCTGCTCAATAGCACTTCGCAAAGCATTTTGTTGTGCTTCATCTTTAGTTTTTCCTTGCCCTGTTACTACTAGTGTAGTAGTTTTATTAGAACTTGACTCATCTGTAGTTTCATTTAAAGGCGTTTTGGATTCAGCAGCTTTTGTATCTACTACTATTTCAGTATCGCTACTAATTTCTGTTTTTTTGCTATTAATCATCTTAAACTTGAGTTCTTCAATGATTATCAAAACATCCTCTATAAGTTTTTTCTTCGACTTTTTATTAAAGATGTCGCTAGCATTTATTAATTCTATATAATCGTTGAATTTATCTATAGCCTGAGAATAATTTTCAATATTTTTGTATGAATCTGCAATCCAAGAGGAGAGATACACCACAGAAAGTTCAGCGGGTTTACCGTATTTATTATCTAAAAGATCTTTAATAATTGGAATAGCTTCTTCATATTTTGCGTTAGAATACAAGCCCCTTACTTTTTCGTACTGTTGTTCTTGACTAAAAGAATTTATCGAAATAAGTAGTAGTAATATTGTAAGAATTTTTTTCATTATTGTTTAAATTTTTAGAATTCTTCGCCATCAATATCTTCTGAGACATTATATTTACTTTTTTTAGTCTCCCCCTTTTTATCTATTACAGTATTTTTTGTTAGGTTGATGTTATTACTTTCTGTTAATATCACAACAGTACCAACAACCATGGTATTAGAAACAGGGTGTGTACCAGTCCAATCCTTAATATTCATAGTATTCATTTTTATACTTGAGCGTTTTGATTGTATAAGTTCAGAAAAATTATCTTCGGTGTAAAGCCCTTGCTCTCCGTCCTGAAATTCTGATATTTTTTCAATGGTTTCACTAATTTCTTTACCCACCAAGTCTTCTGCAAGCAAATTCTTAATATTCTCAACTGCTTGTAATCTTGATTTTCTTCGTCCGATATTGATAAAACTTGATTGTCTTGTATTAGATTTTTGAACTGAAGACTGCCCAAAGCCCAAAACGAATCTATTTCCATTTTCATCTTTAAAAAATTGAGCTCCTAGTTTTGAAACAAGTTTTTCAGGTGAAAGGTTCCGCAATTTATTGACCATTTCAGAATTGATGACTTCTTGCGACGCAGCAAGATTTTTGATATTGGCTGCTTCAGATTGTTGTTCTGGTGAATATTTGATTGCTACAGCAACTTCGTAATCACTGCTGCCAACTTCCCCTTCAGCTATTTTAATAACACTAACACCCTTTACCATAGAACCCACAAACGAGCTCACATAATTATAGAAGTTTTCGCTGTATCTTTTTTCTTTTTGACTTTGGTTCATTTGAGCAATTTCAGATTGATCAACGCCAAGTTGACTCAGTGCTTTGTCTAAAGATTTATCTGCAACCGCTGCAATCTTTTCTATAAAACTTGCTTTTTCAACAGCATCCGGGTCTGACCCCTGAATATTTTTTGAAATTAAGGCAGAGTTTCGCTCACTAGTTACAACTTCACCAGTTAATCTTAGCAATTGCATTTTGGCTCTGAGCTCTGCTTTAGCAAAAGCAATGTTTCTTGAGGTAATAAATCCATTTTTATTTACTGGAACTCCCGTTGAGGCGGTACCAATAAAATAAACACTTCCATCACTGTTAACTGTGTTTAACGATTTCCCAGATTTCATGAGTTTAGCCGTTACACTCTCTGCCAACTTATCAGATGGCAAATCAATAATTACCGAGTTATCTAACGTTAAGTCTTCTGATACCTGGAAATGGGCTACTCCATTTACAGAACTACCGGTAGTTGAAGAAGCATTTCCACTTCCATCTAGGTTTATTGTTTCTACCTCCGGCTCGATATTTGTTGCATTAGTATCTTTTTGCTCTCCATCTTTACAGGAAAACAGCATAACTAGTATTACTAAGGATATAAGTTGTTTTTTCATCGTTATTGTTTTTGTTGTTAATCTGTTTAATATTTAAACAGTTTTTCTAATATATTCAATTGGTCTTTGTAAAGTTAAATTTTTTCACAAAAAACAGAATAGATCCAACCTTTCATTTCTTCAAGGTAGTACCATCTGTTGTATTCAATTTTTACTTTATTTTTTTCAATATACACCTTGTTAATTGTGTTATTAGTATTAATTAACTCTGCGTAATAAGTATTTTTAGTATTCTCACGAACGCTGTTTAACTTAAAATCTTTTGGTTTTTCAATTTTTTCACCCGTTTGAAAGTCTGTTAAAACCATATAATTATTTAATAAATAAATAGGGGTGTCTGTTAGTAATTCGTTAGTTACGGTGTAAAGCTCACCACCAGACACCTGGCCAACTAAAACTCCATTTACTGGTTTTTTACGTATGTTGATGTTAGTTCTGTTTTTTTGAATTTTAATTTTGAATGTTTTTGAAGCTGATGAGTTTGTAATACTCTTATCTGAAACTTCATGAGTTGGGTAAATTTGATAACTCTCTACTTTCTCTAATTCGGATAAACTTAAAATATCATTGAGTGACATGCTAAAAATAGTATTGGAAGTAAAATTAAAATCTGACAGTGATATTACAGCTGAACTTATATTATCGTACTCTGGATTATGAACATATTCCCATAAAAAAGCATATTGTTTACTTATTTTATTTGGCTCTGTATTTATTACCCCAATAAATTCACCAATCCAGGTACTTGTTTGGTCTCTACCATATCTATAATAAAGATCATTCAATGTAAATAAATATTCTTTATAATACCAAGGGTAATCATTGGATTTATAACCAGAAGTAGGATTAAGCTCGAAGTCACGAAATTGACCTTCAAATAAAGAAACCGACTTATTTGGTTGTTTTAAATGGTTTTTTAAAATTGGATTTAACACAGTGCCAATTAACTTTAAACTATACTTTTTAATCAAATTTGCTGTTTTCTTATCTCCGCCGTAAATGTTTGATTCTCCTTCAAATAAAAAATCTTCACCTTTGATGGTTTTAATTTCATTTGAAATCTCATAAGCTAAAAATCCCTTTTGATTTCTATACATTAAATCAATTATTAGCTGAACAGTATTCTGTGTTCTAAAATGCAAAAGCCTTTTAGGCGATTTTTTATAATAATTTACATAGTCATAATATTCACGGTAAGTTAAATTCTCCTTTTCAACATTTAGCCATTTTTTATAATTCTCTAATTGCATTTGATATCTGAATTTACGAACAGGATTCTTTTCTTGATATAATTCAAACTCATCACTTCTAATTGTTCCTCCAATTCCTACATCTTCAGTATTACCAATTATAATTTTATATGTTTCTTTTCCTAATTGTTTATATCGCTTAATTTCATCTTCAGACATACTAAGCCCTTTAAGAGAATTTTGCAGATAACTATTAAACTGATTAATATTTTTGTTGAATTTGACATCAACTCTTAATGGAATTTCCCAGCTACTATTATTCCCCGCCTGTTTTGGTTCTCCACGCACTAACTCAAAATCATAAGATTTATCTAAAATTTCTTCACTGACCCGCATAATATTTTCTATAGTCTTGACTTCATTTTTCTCATTTAAAATTTGCTGTTTAACATTTACAGCCAAAAGACCTCCTTTAAACTCAACTTCTACTCCTTTACTCTCAACAAATGCAGATAGTTTGTTTACTGAAACTGTTGCTGTTATGCTAACAGCATGTGCACCACTTGGCATTTGAGCTTCATAAATAACTTCATAATCTTGAATGTTACCGTTAGATACTGAGAGTATCTCGTCTTTTACAAGTTCATCGTTTAAGATTTCTGTGTTAGAGGATATAAAAGCTCCAAATGCCTGCTCAATGGCATCTCTAAGCGCATTTTGCTTGGCTTCGCTAAGTGTAGCTCCTTGTGCACTTACAGTTAATGTAACTATTTTGTCTTCTTGAGAAAAAACTGAAGAAAAATTAAGAAGGACTATAACTATAAGAAATTTTAATTTCATATGTTTTGTTTAAATTGGTTTGTATAGAATATAAATAAAAGTTGAGCCATCACTTGAAGTAAATGCTGTAAGCATAGGCATGCCACTTACGAAAGCAGATGATTTTTCTGTAACCTCATCTCTAAAAATCTCAAAATAAGAACTAGAATCATCCTTTACAATTTGCTCTGTTGTTAAAATAGCCTCAGAAGTTACAGAAGCATTGTTTAACAACAATAATATCTCTCGTCTAGCTTTTATACTAGATATTCTCGCCATTACACTGGTAGTTTTTGATTGAGTTGAGGTTGTACCTACTCCAATAATATACTTACAGTTTCCAATTGAAACATATTTAGCCCCATCTATAGGGAGGTTGATATATTCCCTTTTGCAGAGTTTAATAAGTAGCTCAGGTTTTGCGTTACAATCAATCAAATCTTGAGAAAAAGAAAGTGCTGGAAAGGTTAACAAAATAATTATTTTTAATAACTGAGTTTTCATTTTTGTATTTTATTTTTTTGTAAAACTGATAATTAGTAATAAATTTGTCTAATATACTGAATATTATAAGAAAGGTCCCATTTCAATTAATCAAAAGTAGATTGGAATCATCCCAAGAAAAAAGAAATTGAGAAACAATTTGCTAAAGAATTGCAGAAATTCAAAATCTTCAATTCTTATATGTTCTTAATCTTTTTTTATTATTTCATATTTTGTAATATTTTTAATTTCATCTATCGTCCTTTTATCATTAAACCTGAACTGAACCAGAGAAGAATTTGGTTTAATTGATGAAAATGAAACAACCAGACCCAGCCGACCATCATGAGGGTAGTTACTTATTCTTTTCGATTTCAACAATTTCTTAATATAAAAATTGGACTTTTTATTCATAAAAAATTGAAAACAATCATCATATTCTATGGAATATGAGAATCCGTCCATATACACACTTTTATAATCAAAGTCTGGTATTTTTGAATCATGTCTTGATCCACAGAAATTGTGAAACAGACTAGCTGAACAAATATAGCACCATCCACCATTATTTCTATTTTTTAAAATAATACGGAAATTATCATCATATACTTGAAGATTAGAAATACTACAGTTGCAATCAGATGAATATTTTGATCCTACATTGTATTTGGATAAATGATTTTTTTTAATACCATCAAAAATGTAAAAGCTAACAATTGAATTATTTAAACTATAAATAAAATCAATAATAGATTTTATGCTATTTTCATTTCGTAAGTAATAGATTCCTTTTGAATTTAGAGTTGCAAGAGTTATAGGAAATACTGGTTTATTTAATTTTGAATAATTCTCAAGTTCAGTAGGGGAAAGATTGAGACTTTCAATTGTTTGTTTCAATAAAGTTGGTATATTTATGAAATTTGAATTAGCAATAACATTAATAGTTATAGGAATATTCCAAATCCCATTATTTGAAAATGGATCCGCAGCATTAATTGAATAATCAAAAGACTTCCTGGAGATTTCTTTTAGAATTGTAACAATATTATTTATAGCTTCTGTTTCGTTTTTTTTATATAGCTCTTGGATTAAGATATTGGAGGCAAATAGACCACCTTTAAACTCAGCAACGACGCCTTTGCTCTCCACAAATGACGTTAGCTTTGTAACTGAAACAGTTGCTTTTAAAGAAGTGGCATAGCCTCCATTTGGAATTTTTACCTCAGAAATCACTTCGAAATCCTTTATGTTGCCATTAGATACCGATACTAGTTCATCTTTTACGAGCTCGTCATTTAAGATTTCTGTGTTAGATGATATGAAGGTACCAAAGGCTTGCTCGATGGCATCTCTAAGCGCATTTTGCTTTGCTTCACTTATAGTTTCGCCTTGTGCACTTACTGTTAATGTAACTATTTTACCTTCTTGAGAGAAAACTGAAAAATAATTAAGAAGGAGTATTACTAAAAGAAATTTTAATTTCATGTTTTTTGTTTACATTTTTATGGTTTACCAAGCAGATGTAATCCTAAGAGTTAACACCTAAATACTCTGCTTGTGTTATAAATGTCTAAAGATTAGGTAAAATTGTAACTAATATTTATGTCTAATTGTAATTAACAATTTTTGGCTGATATAAAGAAACGTTAGGTTTAACAGAAAATATTTTTAGTTGTGATAATTCCTCTTCTGAATATAAAATTTGAAAATTAAAATAAGAGAATATCTTTCCAAATTGTTGATTGTCTTGAAAATTAAGACTTTTTTTAATTAAAAAATCCAAGGAGTTTAATATCCAAGGGAATCTTAAACCATTTCTTGGGTATCTATATACTTTTAAAAACTGCTTCATCTTTTTTGCTTCGGTTTTACTATATGATTTTGAAATATCCAGAAGCTTTGCTGTAAAATTTCCTACAATCGTATTATATTCAGATTCGTAATTACTCATCAAATTACTCCAAGAATTGCCTTTTCTTTTATACCAACTACCAGCAATTTTAGAATTTACTACAAATGGATGAGCATTATCATTTCTATACTTATGAGTACAAAAATTGGAGTGAAAACCTATAAGGCTATTCATATTTTTTACACGACCATTTCTAACCTGATTATTTATTGCACGACCATGAAGGTAATAATTTAAGTATTCATAATTTAATGATTCTAATATTGGTAAGGATGAGCTTACATTAAGCTGTTTTATTTCTTGAATATAACGGTTGATGCCATAACTTTCATTATATTTAAACTTTTTAAAATCAGTTTTGAGTCCATCAGAGAAAACAAAATTCTTCATATAAAAACGTGTAATGTCTGAGTAATTTGCTAAAAAATAATCACGCGACAATTTAGATCGTAGTATTAAATACAGATTTTCATCTTCATTTATTGAAATTATTATTGGAAATACTGGCTTATTTATTTTTTTGTAAGCAATAGCATCATCTAAATCCATTGAAATGAACTTTAAATCTCGTAATATTTTTTCAATGTTTTTGCTGTTGTCGTTTACATGTGTATTTACCTGTATATCAACTTTATACCTTCCAGAACTACCAAGGACTGGATTTGTGTAATTTATGCTGTAATCAAATACAGTTTTATATATTTGATTTAATTCTCTAATGAAATTTTTAATTATTGAGTATTCATTTTTCTCGTAGAGCTCTTGTAGTTTTAAATTTCGTGCAAACAAACCTCCGTTAAAATTAATTTCTTGACCAGAATTTTTTCCAAATTCCATCATTTTAGACAATGAAACTGTTGATTTTAAATTCACAGAATAAGTATTGTTAATCTTAGATTGAGAAATAATAGTGTAGTCAATAATATTACCTTTACCGAGAGATTTTATTTCATTTTCAATTAATTGATCATTAATAATTGTTGTAGAAGTGTTTATGAAAACTCCATAGGCATTTTCAACAGCCATTCTTAAAGCATCCATTATTGCCTCATTTTCATTTGCACCATAGCCATTGGTCTGTAATTGAATTTCATCAGGATTTTGAGAATAAACAGAAATCGAGAACGAAAAAATAATCAAGTAAAAATATTTCATAATAAATTTTAATTTCATACATTTTATTTAAATTGGTTTGTGTAAAATATAAATAAAAGTTGAGCCATCACTTGGCATCAAGTGTCCAGCCGTAGAGTTCTATTGTGTAGTTTTTCATGAATAGTATCTTTCCCAGTAATTAATTACTAAATTTTTATTACTTTGATATAAATATATAACATTATGAGTAAACAAGATTTAATTGCGGCAATAGAATCAAGATTAGATACTATAGAAGGGTTGTTAGATGAACTTGAAGACAATCAAGTTAAGGTAGAACCATTCAGGGATTCTTTGGGTAAGCTATGGAATGAATGGGAAAAGTTATCAGACTAAAAGTTTAAATTAAAATAATTATAATTTTTCAAAAGGAATTGTAATTTGTAAGCATTCAAATAAAGCGGAATTTTCCTCAGAAGGATTTACTTTTAGTGTAGAGTTTTTTATTTTATCCAATTCAAAAAAGTCTTCATAAAATTCGGCTGAGGGAATACACTTTTTTATAATTTTTTTTAAACTTTTTAAATTGATAACAGCTTTTGTAGAGTCAAATATATAAGAAGACCAATATTTACTTTTATCTAAAACTATAAAATTGAATTTATTTTCATTTAATAAATTTGAAAATGTGTTGTAATATTTCTCAACATTTTTATGATTTACATACACAATCACTGGAACTGATTTTTTTACTAGGTCGTCTGGTTTAATTGCTTTATCATCGTTTTTTTGAACAACTTTTATAGATTTTAAATAGATCTCTACTAACTCTTGTTCAAGTTTAAATAACTTATCCTGCCATTTCTCATTGTAGAAATCATCCTCAAATGCTTTTTCTTGATTGTAAACTTCATCCAAATCTTCCATATTACTATATCTAGTACCTGCATAAATAAATGCACCACTCGGGTCATAGGATTCATCTTCATAGGTTCCTTTTATGATAATCTTGTTATCAATCTCGGATATCATGCTGTGAAGGGTTTGTAGGAATGGAATTGGTACTGAATTTGCAGACCTAATTACTATATTACAATTCTTTGGAAGGTCATCATGAACATAATCTACATATAACCACTTTGAACCTATTAATTCATTCCAAGTATCGGGTGTTGGGAAATCCACTTCTTTATCCCAATTTTCTTTAGATGTTTCATCTGAAAAAGAATACTCTGTTCCATTTATATAATTAATTACATCAAGGGCATCTGCTTCATTGTTGCCTTGTCTGTATCTAAATAGCTCTTTTAACTCATACGAAACTTCTTTTTTATTACTAATGATTTTAATAAACGTTCTCATTTCATTTGCCATAATATCTGATTTTGTTTTTTAACTAAAATATATTTAATGGTATGAATGATAACCACTTGGATGTATGCTACTATAATATTTTTTGGTTGCTGACAAATACAAGGTTTTATCGTCAGCATATTTCACAGCTTCTTCTACTTCACAGTTTGCATAAAATTGTTTGGTTTTTAAAATATTCGATTTAAATATACCAAAAGGAGTTCGTGCAATTTTTAAGGTTTTTAATGCATTATTTTTAACAAACGGCAATTCAGTAAATGGGTTGTCTGAAATATCTAAATGCTGTAATTTAGGGAGCGAGAAAAGGATCTTTGGTAGTTCTGATAGCTTATTGCCCCTGAAATCAATTTCTTGTAAAGAGGCCGGAAAATCAAGATCAATATTGATTAATTTATTGTAAACAGTAAGTTTTTTTAAAGAAGTAAGATTAGAAAAAGATGTGGGTAATTTTTTAATACTGGTGTCGTTTAAAAGTAATTCTTCTAGTTGACCTAATTTACCAAAATCTTTTGGAAGGCTTGTAATATGTACAGCTCCAAGCTTTAATTTTTTTAAATTAATCAATGAACAAAACGATTTATTTAACTTGAGTTTTCCTCCTAATTTTGAAATATCTTGGAGTGATTTAGATTCAAAAAAATCATCACAGATAGCATCACAAGGAACACCCGTTAGGTCTAAATCAAGGAGAGATGTGTAATTTCTTAAACTAAAATTTGTGAAATTATTTTTTAGCCAATCAAGTTCACTATAGGTTAAAACATCTTCTAGCTTCACATCATCCCAATAGGCGCTTGGATTGATTCTTTTAACACTGTCTATAGCACTTAGGGAGTGTTTTTTTATTAAATCTGATATTTCCATAGAATATATTGAGTTTAAAATGATTAATACTTTAAAAATGTATCTGAGTCAACTCTAATAAGATTAGGACAAACATCAATTACTTTATGAATTATTTCAGTAATTAGTTTGTTCGTCCTAACATCAATTACACCATAAGTTTCAT
>Ga0209710_1002506_pt1 | contig 12907 bp, 12 predicted proteins | sample ArcticOcean_MG_C_5_FD_187436 | JGI IMG/M metagenome (GOLD analysis project Ga0209710, IMG submission 187436) | Marine microbial communities from western Arctic Ocean - ArcticOcean_MG_CB4_138 (SPAdes) (version 2) | ecosystem: Environmental > Aquatic > Marine > Oceanic | place: Arctic Ocean...
CACCCAAGATCATCACAACAGACAAGCTGACGTCTTATGGCGCGGCTTTTCGTGAGATTGGTGTTGTAGATCGTCAATTATGTGGCGGCCGGGCAAACAATCGGTGTGAAAATTCACATCTGCCATTTCGACGACAAGAACGAGCCATGCAGAAGTTTAAAAGTTGTGCAATGCTCCAGAAATTTACCAGTTATCACGCCCAGATATACAACCACTTCAACCACCAAAGACATCTAGAAAGCAGACAGACTTATAAGCAAAAACGCAGTGCCGCTCTCATTGAGTGGTTTCAAATCTGCGCTTCATAGATTTGTGTGATCTTGGTACTCTGAGACGTGTTAGACTTTGTCTGACAACACTTGCATTTGTGCTCACACCTGCCCTCTGACTTTGATCTGTGTTGTAGATTCACCACTGAATCTGAATGGATTCAGAATCAGACTCCTCGCGAATCTATTTGAGAGATATTCTTAAAATGTGGGGGAAGTAAGATGTTTATTCATAGTGATGATGGGCACCATTTTTTAGGCTACCGAAAATCATCTTTTGGTAAAGTTCAGATGGTGTACGACTTCGAAGGAATGCACAGAAAAGTATACGATCTAGAGACACAAGATGTGCCAGTTGCTCTTTTGAATTCCGCAATTAAAAAAGCGATCCAGTCTCGTCACATTCTGCCTACTTTGCTATCCACGTTATCTGCTCAAAATATATCATTAATAGAAACTGCCTAAGTCTGAAGCCAAAAAGCTGCATCAATCTCCACGTAAGTGGACTTAATATGTGTGGCAAATGAAAATAATCTTTGAAAAAACCAAAGTTCATGATCTCAAAGTTGATGTTGTAAAAGAAAATTTGTGTATCGGTGATGATTTGGAAATAGATGTGGCCGCTAAAGGCGTTCTCGAGTTATTTTATTTAAAAGAAATGGGTTTTATCAGTAGATTTCTTGGCAGAAGGAAATCAAAGCGCCTTGGATCGCTTTCTTCTGAAGATAGTAAAAGCCTAAGTCAGAACCTCAAGAAAACACATAAAATCCGGGTACGCGTTGTAGATATTCTCCCGAAGCATCTCTCAAAAAGTAAGTACGACCAAGTCCACGTCTCGGTTTGGATTGGGTGAGGCAATAATCTGATAGAGCTGACGCCGCCGGCATTGTCAGACAAAACTACTTGTGATCGGACGAGCTACTTTGCCATAGACCGGGGACCCCATATCATAGGCACTGCGCCTTGGACCACGGCCCTTTAGTACTGGCCTTGTAAATTCATTTGGGGGTAATTTTGTTTGGTAACACCATCCCTATTCGCGCCTCAATTTCAAGGTAAACCGTACCGCTGCTCTCTTAGAGTGGCGTCAATTGTTGAGCGCGTAGATTTAGGCTTAGCCAGCAATCAGATGCGAGTTCTCATTAGTTTGATAGCACCCCCCCAAAAAAAGTTCGGTTAGATATAGATTATATATTTTCTATACACGAAAGTGAAATGGATACCTTATCTACAAGCTCTATGACTTGATTTTCATTCATTATAAATGGTGGAGCCAGCAATATGTGGTCGCCCCATTTTCCATCTCGTGTGCCACTCATAGGGTAACATATAAGGCCGGCCTCAAAGGCAGTACGCTTTATGTTTGCCGCAATTTTTAAGGTGTGATCAAAAGGTTTTTTTGTTACGCGATCTTTGACAAGCTCTAAACCTATAAATAAGCCTCTGCCACGAATGTCACCAATGTTAGGGTGCGATCCAAATTTTATTTTTAAAGCATTAAATAGTTGATCTGATCTTTTTTTGATAGATTCTAAGAGATTTCTGTCGAGAATTGCTCGCACTACAGCCAACCCAGCGGCACAAGCTACTGGGTGTCCCATATATGTATGGCCATGTTGGAAAAATCCTGAGCCACTGCCGATTGTATCATAAATCTTTTTTGAACAAAGCATTGCACCAATGGGTTGGTATCCAGCCCCTAGGCCTTTTGCAATGCATAGGATGTCCGGTGAAATATCGTCAGCTTCGGATGCAAAGAAATGACCAGTTCTACCCATCCCACACATCACCTCATCTAATATAAGTAGCACACCATATTTATCGCAAATATCTCGCACTCTTTTGAAGTATCCAGGAACTGCAGGAACTGCGCCCATAGTGGCTCCGACTACAGGTTCTACAATGAATGCCATTACAGTATCTGAGCCTAATCTTAAGATTTTATCTTCGAGTTCTTGAGCAACACGTTGTCCATATTCAAATGAGGTTTCTTGCTTGGTTTTGTGTACATATTCATAGCACGGAGCTATATGAGAGACATCAATAAGAATTGGTTCAAATTGATTGCGGCGCCATTTGTTTCCACCGGCGGCGAGAGCCCCAAGTGTATTTCCATGATAACTTTGTTTGCGTGCAATTATATGAAGACGCTTTGGTTCACCATTTTCAATATGAAATTGGCGCGCTAACTTTAAAGCGGCTTCAACAGCTTCAGAGCCACCTGATACAAAATAAACACGATCTAATTCACCTGGTGCATGTTGAACTAAAAGTTCAGCTAATTCTTCAGCAGGGTCACTAGAAAAGAAACCAGTATGAGCAAAAGCCATTTTTGAGGTTTGGTTATGAATAGCTTTAATAATATCAGGATCACCATGCCCAAGACAAGATACAGCAGCACCCCCAGATCCATCAAAATACCGTTTTCCATTTTCATCAATTATATAGCATCCTTCACTTGCTACAGCCCTGATGGGTGGAGTATTATTTTGCCTAGGAAATACGTTACTCATAACTGCGCCCTTATTCTGCTACACTAATTTGATATTTTGAACGTGCTAACCATTCGGGGTTTATCTCAACACCCCAGCCCGGGGCATCGGTAACTCGAGCTTGGCCATCCTCTATTTTATATGGGGAACTTGTAAATAGGCCATCCTGCCATGGGTAATAATCTGCGCCTTCGATAGAAAACTCTAGATATTTTCCGGCGTTGGAAATAGCGCGTAAAAGATGCATCGTAAAAAGTGTAACCATAGACATATTTGCACAATGTGGAGTGACAGATAATCCAGCGGTTTGGGCCATTTCCACTACTCGTAAAGTGCGGCTGATACCACCAAGATAAAGAATATCAGGCTGCACAATATCAACTGCGCGCATTTCAATCATCCGTTTCCAAGTGGATAGATCACAATCCTGTTCCCCACCCGTCACATCAATTGTTAGCGCATCAGTTACTTTTTTTGTTTGTTCAAGCTCCCAATAGGGGCAAGGCTCTTCATAGTGACAAAACCCATTGTCCTGAAGAATATGACCTACCTCAATAGCTCGGTCCGGAGAATAGCAGCTGTTAGCATCTATTAGAAGGTCTACTTCATTACCCAACTCGCGTCGCATGGTAGGAATTATTTCCTCAGTCCTGCCTGGCCATTCATCCTGGTTACGCCCTACTTCAGCACCGGCACGGACCTTAAATGCGTCAAAACCTTGTGTATCGCGCAATTTTTTAAGGCGGGTAGCTTCATCTTTGGGTGTGATGTCGCGCTTCATTGAAGAAGCATAAGCGCGGATCAGGCCAGGCGTGCCACCAAGAAGTTCAGTAACAGATTTTTCTGCTTTTTTGCCTCGCATGTCCCAGATGGCTGTATCCAGTCCAGCCATGGCACGGCGGAGGTAAGAGCCAGGGAATTTATGTTCGCGCTCAGCTACAATGTCTAAAAGGTCATCTAAATTAGTAGTTTCTTGCCCTAGCGTCCAAGGTGCGACCTGCCGATGTAATACTTGGGATGTAATGTCGGAATTATATGTGGAGACTTGCCCCCAACCCTGCGTGCCATCCTCGGCCGTAACACGTACAAAACCAACATCGTTATTAGTAAAAGTTTCAATTATTTTCAGTTTCATGAAAAGACCTTTCAGCTTTTAGCGTCTTGAAGAATGATTTCTGAGGCGCGTTCCCCGACCATAATCGAAGGTGCATTAATATTGCCTGTGGGGATAGTAGGAAAAATAGATGCATCAACGACACGCAGGCCATCTACCCCAAAAACGCGCAAACTTGGATCTACCACAGCCATTTTGGGGTTACTGCCCATACGGCAGGTTGAGCATGGATGAAAGACGGACCATGCCTTTTGGCGAATGTATTTAGCGATTTCGGCATCACTTTTGATATCAGCACCTGGCGTTAGCTCAGTTTCGATAACTGATTGCAACGCTGGGGCGCTGGCAATACGGCGAATTAAATGAATACCTTCGACCATCATTTTTCTGTCATATTCTGTATCAAGATAATTTGAATGTATTTTGGGAGGTACCATTGGATCATTTGAACAGATTTGTAGATAGCCAGTACTTGTTGGTTTACATGGGTTAAAGCCCATCAGAAAGCCAGGAAAGGGATCTGGGTTCATTAAAGGACGTACACCAGCGGGCGCGCGAGTGTAACTCAAAGGAGAAAAATAAAGTTGCAGGTCGGGACCGCTCGCATCAGGATCAAGTTGTACAAAACCGCCTCCTTGATTTAAGCTGAGCGACAGTGGGCCTTTACGTGTGAGAATATATTGCAATCCAGCTCGTAGTTTGCCAAGCATCGGGCGTAGTTCCTGGTTGAGTGTAGGCACGCGAGCACGGTAATGGTTATCACTGCCCAAATGGTCTTGTAGATTGTTGCCAACATGGCGGGCTTCGTGAAGTACATTTATACTGTGGTGTTGCAACAGTGCGCCTGGCCCTATGCCTGATAATTGTAGGAGCTGTGGCGAATTAATTGCACCACCTGATAGTATTACCTCGGCACGTGCGTGCGCAGTTTTAGTCTGGCCATTTTGGATATATTCCACGCCCACTGCCCGTTTGCCTTCAAAGAGGATACGTGTGACGTGAGCCTTTGTTTGAATGTTTAGATTGTGATGTTTCTTTGCTGGCCAAAGATAACTGCGGGCGGCTGAGGCGCGGATTCCACCTTTTGTTGAGATTTGATAGCAAGTAGCTCCTTCCATATCTTGCCCGTTGTAATCGGGGTTACTCTTGATGCCTATTTGAGCTGCAGCTTCTAGATAGGAGAGGGTTAGTGGATGCACATCGGGAGTGACATCATGCACTGCCTGCGGGCCGTTGATGCCTCGCATTTCATTTTCTGGACCGTCCCAACTTTCTATCTTGTGGAAAACTTTTTGAACAGTCTTCCAATCCCAACCTGGGGCGACAGAGGCCCATTCAGCATAGTCGCGCTTGTGGCCTCGAACCCATACCATAGCGTTGATTGAACTTGAACCGCCTAGTACCTTACCACGTGGCCAATAGATGGATTGATTGTCTAGGTTTGGTTCAGCTTCAGTCATATAGCGCCAGTTGACGTAGGGATCATGAAAAATCTTTCCGTAACCTATAGGCATTTGAATCCAAAAACTTTTATCTGAACCGCCAGCTTCCAGCAATAGAACTGTAAATTTCCCACTTTCAGAAAGTCGGCTGGCTAGCGCAGAACCAGCTGAGCCTGCACCAACAATAACATAATCAAATTGCTCCAATATTATTCCCTCCCGGGTCACGTCCGAACAAGAGCGCCAAGATTAATATTAATACTTTTGTCATAATTGCAGCAAAAAATGTCAAATATCTCTTAAATAATCTGTAGATATTTTTTATATGACCAAAGGTAAAATGATTGATATTTATTTACCATTTTTCAAATGGAAGCCTGTAAAATATATAACTTTCTCACATGCTCATGAATTGTCCATTTACCTTTCCAGCCAATTGGTAATATTAATAGATCCGCGGGCCCTAAATCGCGTGTACCGCTTCCATCTTGATTTTCAACAGATGCTGTGCCTGAGATGATATGACAGTATTCGCCAGCAGCGGTTCGATCTGCGGTAAATTCACCTGGAGTACATTCCCATATACCTATTTTTGTAAGTCCGTCATCTGAAGCCCAAAGCTGGACGGCAGCTTCCTCTTGTCCTTTAGTAAGGGTGGTTGGTTTCGGGTTGAAATTTTTAACTTCTAAAGAACTGAGGTTTATGAATCTTTGTAGATCTATCATTGGGTTTCTTCCTGTAATTTTTTCAAAACTTAACACTCGCATCTAAATTGAATACGATGATCCGTCTATATCGCCGGTCCAGCCCCACATTGCTAAAAGAGGCTCTACCCCTGTGGTCACGCAATGTGCTTGGCCTGGCTTATGGTGAACAAAGTTTTCGGTTGGACGGGGTTGAAGTTCTCCATCGTCAACCGCCCAATGAGCGTTTCCGCTAAGAATAAAGTATAATTCTTCGGCTGCATGCCGATGCCATGGATAATTTATTTCTGGTTTTTGCAATAAAAGGCCAATTCTTATATTGGAATGTTTAAAAAAACCAGCTGGACCAATTAATTCGGTTACACAAATTTGCTTTGAAATTCCTATGGGCAATTTACCAAAGCCAGCTTCTCTCCAACTGAGCTGATTAACGCAGCTTGCCAAAAGATTAATTAAATTACTCTGCTTAGTTGGTAATAAATTATTTAGATCCAAGCAAGCTGGCGCAATGGCCTGTTTGTGTTTGTGTTGCGTTGTGAGTGAGCCTAATAATGTATTAGCAATGTTATTGGCTATATTACTTTTGTGTTTTTTAATTTTTTGTCCTAATGCATTTAAAAAAAGGATGAGGTTATCATGATCTGTCATGCAGTCGGACCTTCGTTATTTTGCATTTAGAAAATTCATTTAATAATCAAATCTTCTATTTATTGGCACGTTTAGTCAATCACTCAATCTATTAAGTATCCTAAATGCTAATAAAATTTATATGTGAGAATGCTTCTTTTGAACTTTTAATATATGCGCTGAAATTTTCGTAAATTTTTCATTCGGCGACTAAATAACTTTAGTGCAAATAGAAAAATACTTTATAATTATGTTTTGAGAACTTACTCTTAATTCTTGTCAAAATTGAAGATTTTATAGTATTTTAATATCAATAAACGTATTAATGCTGTTTTAATTCATGAAAATCTAAAACTGACGTTATGTTGCAAGAATTATTAATTGCTTAGTTTCGTTTTCCAGTGTTTCATGATGGTCAAAATAATAATAACGGGGAATGTCTTTATAAGACAATAGTTTATCATCCTATGAATGAAAATCAATATTTTGATAAAGCGATTTGGTCTCCAAAACGTAAAGAAACATCTTACTGGCTTGATGGCCTTCCTGAATTTAATGATATTAGCGCTCAACCACCGCGTCAGGTTGATGTAGCGATTGTTGGCTCAGGATATACGGGTTTAAATGCAGCTCTTCAAACGGTGCGAGGCGGACGTTCAACAGTTGTACTAGAGGCTGGTGAACCTGGCCACGGATGTAGCACTAAAAATGGTGGGCAAGTTAGCACTAGTATCAAACCGTCATTGGAAAAGCTTTCTGCAAAGTTTGGCAGTGAGAAGGGTCTCGCAATTAGACGAGAGGGTGAAAATGCTCTAGATTGGATTGAAGATCTTATTGCGTCTGAGAAAATTAATTGTAACTTTTCTAGAGTGGGACGCTATCACGCCGCACACACGCAAAAGCATTATGAATTGATTGCGCGTGACGCAGATAAAATTAGCCGATCTGAAGGAATTGAAGCCTATGCTGTTCCCCGTAGTGAGCAGTTAAAAGAGCTCGGTTCCGAAGTTTATCATGGAGGAGTTGTTTTCCCGCGCCATGCGTCTTTAGATCCTGGTAAGTATCATCGAGGTCTATTGCAACGGGTGATTAAAGCTGGTGCTGATGTAGTAGGCCAGTGTGCTGTGCTTGATATAGATAGAAATCCGGATGGATTTATTATTACAACGCAAAAAGGCAAAGTGAAAGCTCGCGATGTGATCATTGCCACTAATGGTTATACGTCTAATTTAACACCTTGGTTGCAAAGACGAGTTATTCCTATTGGTAGTTACATTATCGCCACTGAAGGATTAGATCCTTCATTGGTGGCTACTCTGTTTCCAACCAACCGGATTGCTAGTGATACGTGCAAAGTTGTTTATTATTATAGAACATCTCCAGACCGCAAACGGATCTTATTTGGCGGCCGCGTTTCTGCGACAGAAACTAACCCAATATTGAGTGGGCCAAAATTATTGAAAGATATGTGTCGAATTTTTCCTCAACTTGAGGGGACTAAAATTTCGCATTCCTGGACCGGTACGGTTGCTTATACCTTTGATGAAATGGCTCACACTGGACAACATAATGGAATATATTTTTCTATGGGTTATTGTGGTTCTGGCGTCTCTATGGCTAGTTATCTAGGTATGCGGCTTGGGCAAAAAGTACTAGGTTTATCTGAAGGTAAAACTGCATTTGAAGGACTACCTTTCCCATCGCGGCCTCTTTACACTGGTAGACCTTGGTTTTTACCTGCTGTTGTGTCGTGGTATCGTATGCAAGATCGTATTCAGTATCAACGTGCGGCAAGAAATGTAGCTGCGCAGAACGAAAAACCAATTCAGTTTGTGCCATGAATTGGAAGATAAACACAAGGCATAAAGACAGTTTTTTAAAGACTGAAAATCAAAAGGGAGTATATTATGAAAACTACAAAAAACTATAAAAGTATAGCTATGACTGCTGTTATAGCTGGAGCACTATCAGTATCGTCCATGGCTCTGGCACAAGATCTTCGTGTTGTTTCATGGGGTGGAGCCTACCAAGATGCGCAATCAATTGGAATTTTCCAACCTGCTGGTAAGGCCATGGGTATTACCGTAAATGAAGATACTTATGGTGGAATTTCAGACGTCAAGTTGATGGTGAAATCTGGTGCAGATAAGTTTGACATTTTTTCTAGTGGATCTGGAAGTTGTGCTTCAGGGGGTGCTGAAGGTATTCTTGAAAAATTAGACTATTCTGTAATTGATGTGAGTAATCACCTACCTGGAATGTTCAGTGATTATTGCGCTGGCGCGGACATTTTCTCAGTTGTTGCTGCCTGGAACACTGAAACATATGGCGAAAATGGCCCAAGATCTTGGGCGGATTTTTATGACACGGAAAAATTCCCTGGCACTCGTGCCATGCGCTCAAAAGTAGATGGACAATTAGAAACTGCATTACTTGCAGATGGCGTTGCAATTGCAGATGTTTACACTGTTCTTGATAGTGAGGAGGGTATTACACGTGCTTTGGATAAAATCAGATCAATTAAAGATCATATTGATGTTTGGTGGACGTCTGGTGCGATGCATGCCCAATTAATGAAAGACGGCGAAGTGGACATGACCACAGGTTGGAACGGTCGTTTTGACGTTGCAAAAAAAGACGGTGCTAAAGTATCTTATGATTATAGAACGGGCATTATGGATTGGGAAGGTTACGGAATTCCAAAAGGTATAGCGAAAAAAGAATTAGCTATGGAATTCATTAATGAAATGATGAAGCCAGAATATATGGCGGAGTTTGCAAAGTATATCACTTATGGTCCGACTAATGCGAAGACCTATGAACTTGGCCTAATACCTGAGGAGCTTGCAAAAGCTTTGCCAAGTCATCCAGATAATGCTAAGTATCAGCTTACAATTAATCAAGACTGGTATGCTAAGTGGCGTACAATTGCTGCTGAAATGTATACTGAAATGATGACTGAATAAAAAATATTTCGAGGGAGGGTATTTACCCTCCCTTTTTAAAGTGAAAGATAAATTTATGAAGTCGGATGCGCTTAATATATCGATTAAAGATGTCACAAAAAAATATGGAGATTTCTTCGCACTTAAAGATGTAAGTCTTGAGGTCAAATCAGGAGAGTTTCTGACGCTTTTAGGTCCCTCAGGATCTGGAAAAACAACTCTTTTAATGGTATTAGCTGGCTTTACACGACCAGATTATGGGAGCGTTAAGTTTGGCATAGAGGAGGTGGTCCTAAAGCCACCTCATCTTCGTGATATTGGAATGGTGTTCCAAAATTATGCGCTCTTTCCCCACATGAATGTAGAGCAAAATGTGGGATATCCACAAAAATTACGAGGTGTTTCTAAAGAAAAAATTAAAGAAACTGTCAATGATGCTTTGGAAACAGTTAAATTAGATGGGTTGGGCCGTCGTGGTGTGGCTGAATTATCTGGAGGCCAAAGACAACGAGTGGCTTTGGCTAGAGCAATTGTTTTTCAACCCAAGATACTTTTGATGGATGAGCCATTATCAGCGTTGGACAAGAAGTTACGTGAGGAAATGCAAATTGAACTCCGCCAGCTTCATGACAGTTTGAATATGACAACTGTTTATGTGACCCATGATCAAAAAGAAGCTTTGACAATGTCTGATCGTGTTGCTGTCATAAACGAAGGTGGTCTTATGCAACTTGATACACCTAGCGCAATTTACAAAAAACCTAACAATGCATTTATTGCTGATTTTATAGGTGAATCTAGTCTACTTTCTGTCAAAGTAAGCAAAAAAAATGTATATTTGGGTAATACAAAGATTTTTGTTGAACACTCAGTTGAAGAAGATGGTGAGTTTTTGTTAGTTGTTCGGCCTGAAAAACTCTTTTTGATGCAGGATAATCCAACAGATTGTAATACTTTTTCTGGAATAATTGTGGAATCAATTTACCAGGGCGAAAGTCAGTTGCTAATTATCAAGCTTGATCCAGAATCTTACGGTGATCAAATGCTCCGCATGCGTGTTCCCAATGGCACTGCTTCTCTTCAGGAGCTGCCATCCATAGGTTCTAAGGTTACTGTTGGACTTAAAAAATTCGATAGTTTTCTGGTGGAATAATTTGATGGATTCAACACTAGAGATTACTCAAAAGCGCATTAATAAAACTAAACTTGATCAATTAGATCGAAAAGAGAGGTATACTCTTTTTGGACTTACGGTGCCTTATTTGGCTTTAGTATTTGGGCTAATCATCATCCCAATTGGATGGCTGTTTTACATGTCATTTATTGGACGAGATGAAACGTTATCATTGGAAAATTATCGTAGAATTTGGGAAAGTAAAGCTTACTTCCGAATTTTCAAGACAACCTTTCAAATTAGCCTTTTAACAACTTTATTTTGCGTTTTATTAGGTTACCCGCTGACTTACTTTATGTCGCAACTCTCTAATAGGTGGGCAAACATATGTATGATTGGGGTGCTTATTCCTTTTTGGACAAGTCTTTTAGTGCGAACTTATGCTTGGTTGGTTTTACTTCAGAAAAAGGGCTTGATCAATACGCTAGCAGTGGATTGGGGTCTATGGTCTGAACCTATAAAGTTCGTCCATAATACTTCTGGAACCCTCATTGGTATGGTGCATATTATGCTACCATTCTTAATTTTGCCGCTCTATGCAAATATGCGAACTATAGATAGAGATTTTTTGAAAGCTGCTGCAAATCTTGGGGCAACTCCAACCCGAGCTTTTTGGACAGTTTTCTTCCCACTCTCGCTACCAGGTCTATTTGCAGGGCTGTTAATTGTTTTTGTTCTTTGCTTAGGTTTCTATGTTACTCCAGCATTGTTAGGTGGCGGCAAAGTTATTATGGCAGCCATGAAAATATCAGATAATATTGAGCTGTATTACAGTTGGGGTGCGGCCAGCGCACTTGGCGTAGTACTTTTGGGAGTGACTATGATTATATTGTTCATTGCCTCTAAGCTGGTTTCTATTGACCAACTAGGCAACAGGAGCTGAGTTATGAGTATTTGGAATAATAGTGTCTCTGATACGCAAATTAAATTTAAGAATAGATTATGGCTATATATCATTGCCTTGATAATTTTGTTTTTACTTATTGTTCCATCTTTAGTGGTCATTCCTATGTCATTTTCTGATAGCCAATATTTAGAGTTTCCGCCCAAGACTTATTCAACACGGTGGTATGAAAACTACTTTTATTCCATTGATTGGCTTCAGGCTACTTGGACCTCAGTAAAAGTTGGAGTGTTTACGATTTTTTTGGCAACGCCTTTGGGTATTATGGCAGCTTATGGGTTAATAAATAGCAATGCTAAGACACGAGGCATTTTATTTCCAATTATGATTTCACCTATGATGGTTCCTGTTATTTTGGTTGCTATTGGTTTATTTTATTTTTACGTACAGTTTGGTATGGTAAACAGTATCTTTGGTTTGGTTTTAGGGCATTCATTGATAGCCATGCCTCTAGTTTTGATTATAGTTTTATCAGCACTTAATAATTATGATATGAATCAGGAAAAAGTTGCGCGCTCTCTTGGTGCGAGCAGGCTACGTGCCTTTTTTGAAATTACTTTGCCGCAAATTAAATTTTCGATTATATCTGCATCTTTAATTTCATTTTTAACGTCGTTTGATGAGGTCATTATTTCGCTCTTTGTTTCTGGTGGCGATAACTCAACTATTACTCGTAGTATGTTTTTAGCATTGAGAGACCAAATAGATCCAACAATTGCAGCAATTTCAACGATTTTGATTATTATATCTTCACTTTTCTTAATACTTACTCAAACTTTTGGTAGTTCGAAGAATTAATTTGGCTCTGTCAGATTAAGCTTGCTTTCAGCAGTCGGTTGGAAGGCTTTCGCGCATGGACGCGCCGCGGCCCTGTCAAACTAAACTACCTGTGACGGGCAGGGCGACTTTATAGGTACTTATCGCAACATGACTTGCTGGACGCCTCACAGATTTTGAGGCAGATTGTGTGTGTTGAACAGGGAGATTTTGCACTCTGTGTGGTAGAGTTTAGCGCATTTATTAGCACATCATGATAATGCTGTTGTAACCATATGTTTTTATGTGTTTAAATTATGTCGTATTCCATCATAATCCGCGTGTCCGGGGTTCAAGTCCCTGTACCGCTACCAAAACTCCAATAGTATCAGTGACTTAACTTTTCGGTTGACGCGTTGTGCGCGTAGCACACCTCTAGCACAGTTTTTTCTAGCTTTCTGAGAACTTAGAGTGCAGAAT
>Ga0209710_1002508_pt1 | contig 12902 bp, 14 predicted proteins | sample ArcticOcean_MG_C_5_FD_187436 | JGI IMG/M metagenome (GOLD analysis project Ga0209710, IMG submission 187436) | Marine microbial communities from western Arctic Ocean - ArcticOcean_MG_CB4_138 (SPAdes) (version 2) | ecosystem: Environmental > Aquatic > Marine > Oceanic | place: Arctic Ocean...
TGGACTATCAAATGAGGTAAAAGCCAAATTTAAACAAATAAAACCAAAAACTATGGGACAAGCACTGCGAATTGATGGAATAACTCCAGCTGCCGTATATATTTTGTTGTCACATGTAAAAAGAAAGGCTATTAAGCTAATAGCTTAATGGAAGAAATTTTTAAAAAATATGCACTACTAAAAGACCAAAATGTTCCACGTGAAACATTAATTGATTTTGAGCTATTTATATCCATGCTACAGCATGGAAATGATGAAATTAATATAATAAGTAAAGAAACAGCCAAAAATGAGGTTATTAGAGAACGTCATATAATTGATTCAGCACAAATTATTGAATTTGTTGATTTAAATAGTAATATAATAATAGATATAGGCTCAGGTGGTGGTATGCCTGGTATAATTTTATCAATTATGATTAAAAATATGAAAAATTCACCCAAAGTTCATTTATATGAAAAAAGTCACCATAAGAGTTCTTTTTTAAGAAAAGTATCTAGAGATTTAAACTTAAACACTGAAGTTATGCAAGAAAATATTTTTGAGGCACAAAATTTAGAGTCGGGTACAATAATGGCAAGGGCTTTTAAACCTTTACCAATAATTTTAGATTTAGTTTATAAAAATTTTAGTAGATACAAAAATTTAATTGTCTTCATGGGAAAAAATGGTGAAAAAGTTTTAGAAGAAACTTTAATAAATTGGGATTTTAATTTTGAAAAGAAAAAAAGTATTACAAGTGAAGATTCATTTATATTAAATATAAAAAATATTAAAAAAAACATTAAAAATTAAATGCAAATTATTTCTATAATAAATCAAAAGGGCGGGGTTGGAAAAACAACAACCGTAATTAATCTTGCAGCAGGTTTAGCTCAACAAGAGAAAAAGGTTTTAGTAATCGACCTTGATCCTCAGGGAAATGCTACTACAGGACTTGGTCTATCCAATTTAGAAAGTTCTACAGAAACTATTTATGGGGTGTTAAATGGTACAAAGGCCATTTCTGACGTGATTAGAAAAACTGAGTTCGAAAATTTAGATATTATTACTTCGAATGTAGATTTATCTGGGCTCGAGGTCGAGACAGCCGATGATAGCATGAGAGCATTCATTTTAAAACGCGAATTAACCCTTTATTTAAATGATTCTAGAACAGCCTATGATTATGTGCTTATAGACTGTCCACCTTCACTAAGTTTGCTTACAGTCATGGCTTTAGTGTCTTCTCATTCATTATTAGTGCCACTGCAGACGGAATTTTTTGCTTTAGAGGGTTTAACCCAACTAATGAAAACCATAGAGCGAATAAAAGTTAATTTAAATCCTGAATTAAAAATTAGAGGCATACTTTTAACAATGTTTGATAAAAGAAACAGGTTATCTACACAGGTCGAAAAAGAAGCAAGAGATTATTTTAATGAAAAAGTTTATCTAACAGTGATACCAAGAAACGTCAGGTTGTCAGAAGCTCCATCTCACGGTATGCCAGTTTTAATGTATGACAAAACTTGTCCTGGCAGTAAATCATATTTTAATTTTACGGATGAATTTATTAATCAAGAACAAAAAATAGGGAGCGCTGCATAGTGGATACAAACAAAATAAAAAAAGGTCTAGGTAGAGGTTTATCGTCTTTAATAGGTGAAACAAAAATAGAAATAAACATTAATAAAGTTTCTATAAGTGATCTTATAAGCAATAAATTTCAACCAAGGAAAACATTTGATGAGGAAAGTTTACAAGATTTAACAAATTCAATAAAAGAGAGAGGGATTATTCAGCCAATTATTGTTAGAAAGTCTAGTGACGATAATTCAAAGTATGAGATAATTGCAGGAGAGAGAAGGTGGCTATCAGCACAAAAGGCAGGGTTACACGAGGTTCCAGTAGTTATTACAGATGCAGATGATTTAAAATCTTTAGAATTTGCAATTATTGAAAATGTTCAAAGAAATGACTTAAATGCAATCGAGGAAGCACGTGGCTACCAACGTCTTATTAAAGACTTTTTTTATGATCAAGAAAAAGTAGCACAATTTATTGGAAAAAGTAGAAGCCATATTGCTAACTTTTTAAGGTTATTAAGTTTACCTGAAGCAGTTTTAAAGTTAATTGAAACTCAAAAATTAACACCTGGCCATGCAAAAATTTTAGTAGGTCTAGATAACGCAGAATTTGTAGCAAATAAAATTATTGAAAAAAATCTTTCAGTTAGACAGTCAGAAAATTTTGTTAAAATTTTTAAAACGAAGAAGCGCTCTCTTAAACCATTCAAGGATACCAATTTACAAGCTCTAGAAAATTCAATTAGAGAAAAAATTGGCCTTAATGTTTTAATTAAAAATAAAAAAAATAATTCAGGATCTTTATTATTAGAATATAAAGATCTGGATCAATTAAATAAAATAATTAAAATAATAAAATCTAATTATTAGTTTTTCTTGAATTACTAATTATGAAATCTGCTAATATGTTTTTAGCTATATTTGAGTTTTTTTTAATTAATAGTTCAATTTCATTTGTTTTGTAAATTAAACTTTTTAAATGACCTTTCTTCCACGACCTTATTTGTTGAATAACAAGTGGTTTATCTTTCCAAAAAATTGGTGGCTTACATGCAGAAATTGCCTGTTCAATATTGTTCTTTTCATCGATTAATTCATAAATTTTAATTAACCTTTTAAGCTTAGCTAATAATGTTCTAATAATTATAATATTGTCTTCATCAGAATAATTATTTTCATTCAAAATAGTGACAGTTTTCCTAGTGTTTTTAGCTAGTGAGTGGTCTATGAGTTCCGATGCACTGTAGTTATCCGCTAGATTAGTTAACTTTATTATTTCATCAAGGCTCAGGTTTTTTTTGTTTTTCGAAAAACTTTCAATTTTTTCTAATTCATTGTTTAAATTTTTCCTGTCACCTCTGCTTCTTTCTATCAAGATATTAATTAGCTGTTGAGATATTGAAATTTTTTTATTCCTAAAAAAAAGACTAATAATTGAATTTAATGTTTGATTATTATCTTCATAAAATGGGACACAAACAATTAATTTTTCTTTTTCGAAAAGTTTTCGTAAAGAAGATTTCTTTTCAAGGTTTTTTGAATTTAGAATTATATTTATATCGTCTGGATTTTTCTCTATTAGTTCTTTTATTATTTCATTAATTTTGTCAGTAGCTCTACTAATGATTATAAGTTTTTCATTATCAAAAAATGATTTAGTGAGAACAATATCAAAAAAATTATTTATATTGTCTAGTATTTCTTTTTCTTCATATCTATGAATTTTATCTTGATAGTTTTTTTCAAATAGGTTTTTAACAGTCTCTTCTTTTAAGCCATCATTATCGCCATAAAATAGATAAAATTTATAATTATTTAATTTTGTTTTACTAAGTTCGAATGATTTCAATATCATTGAATATTAGATAGTTTAAAAATTAATTTATCAGATATTGTTTCAGCTAAATTATTTTTAATTTCTCTTTCATATCTCTTTAAGCTAAATTTATCAGAATTATTATTATAATTAAAACTTTCTGACATCACAAAACTATTTCTTAACTTATCATTTGCTGATACTTCCACATTTATAGCAACAGTATTTTTGAAACTTGTTGCATCGCCCGCAGTATCATTTGCCACTACTGATTTTGTTGAGGTGCTATAAATTTTTATTCCAAAATTTTTATTTTTCTTACTTAGAGTGTAGTTGGTAAGTTTTTCTTTCATCTTTAAATTAATATCCCTATCGCCAACAAAATTTAATTTATTTATAGAAAAATTATAATCTATAGAGTTTTTTTTTGAATATATTGCCTCATATCCACAAGAAGATAATAATAAAAAAAATAGTAGTAAAAATATCTTTTTTTGCATATTTTATATTATAATATTTATAAGTCTGTTTGGCACAAAAATTATTTTTTTAATAATTTGTTCTGTTAAGAATTTTTCTACTTCTTTGTTTGGTTTGATTATTTTTAAAATTTCTTTTTCACTCATGTCTCTTTTGACCTTCAAAATTGCCCTTTTCTTGCCATTTACCTGCACAACCAAATTTATTTGGTCCTCTATTAGGTCTTCCTGGGCAACTATTGGCCAAGTTGTTTCATTTTGATCAATAGAGTTCAAACATTCATTTGTAAAATGTGGTATAAATGGATTCATTAATATTAAAATTTTTCTATAGTTCTCAATTAAAACTTCTTTTTTTATAGGCTTATCAATTTCTTTTATTAAAAAGTTATACATTTCATATAGATTGGCAACTATCACATTATAATGAAATTTTTCTAAGTTTTGAGTTACTTTATGAATTAATTGATTTGTGAATTTAATTAAATTTTCATCTTTATTTTTTTCTTCATTATTTTTAATTTTCTCTAAAATATTTGTATTTAGTGCCCAAAGTTTTTGAATAAATTTAAATGACGCTATCATACCTTGTTCGGACCACTGCACATCTTTTTCTGGAGGACTATCAGATAGAATGAACAATCGAACTGAGTCTGCCCCATAATTTTTGATTATACTTTCAGGATCAATGGTATTTTTTTTTGATTTTGACATTGATTCAGTTGGTCCAACAATGACTTTTTCTGAAAGATTATCTTTCTTGTAAAATTGTTTACCATCTTTTGAGGTTACTTCTTCGGGGCTTAGCCATTTGTTTTGTTGATCTTTGTAAGTTTCATGACAAACCATTCCTTGAGTAAACAGACCTTTAAAGGGCTCTTTTAGGTTAAATTTATCATTTTTATAGGCAAGAGCTTGCATGAAGAATCTAGAATATAGCAAGTGTAAAATAGCATGCTCAACACCACCAATGTATTGATCAACTGGCATCCAATAATTAGCTTCTTCCTGGTCAAATCCATGACTAGTATTATGTGGCGAACAAAATCTCAAAAAATACCATGAAGAATCAACAAAAGTATCCAACGTATCAGTTTCCCTTCTAAGTTTTTTTCCATCTAGTGTAAAATATTTCCAATCATCTTCTGCATCTAAAGGGTTTCCAGTATTACTTAATTTTTCAATATCAGGGAGTTTTACGGGCAACATGTCTACAGGAATTTTAACGGGTTGATCATTTTCATCGTAGGCAATTGGGATGGGGCAACCCCAATATCTTTGTCTTGATATACCCCAATCTTTTAATCGATAATTAGTTTTTTTTTCACCTAAATTATTCTTTTCAAGAAATTCAATAGTTTTATTAATAGACTCACTTGGAACTTTCAGATTATCTAGAAATTTTGAATTATAAAGATATCCATCACCTGTGTAAGCAATTTTATCAATTTTAAAATCTTTATCTTTTTCTGGTTTAACAACAGGAGTAATTTTTAAATTATATTTTTTTGCAAAATCTAAATCTCTCTGGTCATGTGCCGGACATCCAAAAACAGCACCAAGTCCATAATCCATTAAAACAAAGTTTGCAAAATAAACCGAAACTTTCATATTTTTATCTAAAGGATTTATTGCAATAAGATCTGTTTTAAAGCCAAGCTTTTCAGCAGAGGCAATTGATTCTTCCGTTGTCCCAGTTTTAGAACATTCTTTTTTAAATTCTTGAAATTTTTTATCTTTCTCATAATATTTGGCTATTGGGTGATCTACCGAAAGAGCTAAAAAAGAAAATCCAAATAGTGTATCTGGCCTTGTTGTGTAGCACTTAATGTTTTCTATAGGCTTGTTACCTTCTATTTTAAATTCAACCTCACAACCAAATGATTTGCCTATCCAGTTTTTTTGCATCACTTTTACTTTATTTGGCCATTGATCTAGAGTGTCCAAACTTTGCAATAGTTCTTCTGAAAATTTTGAGATGTTAAAAAACCATTGATTTAACTTCTTTCTTTCGACAATAGCTCCTGATCTCCAGCCCTTCCCATGAACTACTTGTTCATTAGCAAGAACAGTTTGATCCACTGGATCCCAATTTACATAATTTTCTTTTCTGTAAACCAAACCTTTGTCATAAAGGTTTAAAAAAAATTCTTGCTGGTGTCTATAGTATTCAGGTGAACAGGTAGAGATTTCTTTATCCCAATCAATGGATAATCCAAGTTTTTTAAGTTGGGATCGCATAGTTTCAATGTTCGATTCTGTCCAAGTTTTGGGATCTAAATTATTTTGTCTCGCAGCATTTTCTGCTGGCATACCAAACGAGTCCCATCCCATTGGATGAAGGACATTATATCCCTGTAAAGTTTTAAAGCGAGCAAGAACATCTCCTATTGTATAATTTCTTACATGACCCATATGAATTTTACCAGATGGGTAAGGAAACATTTCTAAACAATAAAATTTTTTTTTATTCTTATCTACTTTGGTTGAAAATATTTTTTTTTCGTCCCAAAGTCTTTGCCATTTTTCTTCTACTATTTTAAAATTATATCTATCCACAAAAATTAAAATTTATTGATTATTATTTTATTATTGAATTATTTGCAGAACTTAAATCTTTATTTTTTCTCTTTCTCTTTTTCATAAATTGCTGCAGTTTTTAAAATTTTTCTTTTTAATTCAGGAACTAAATTTCCAGTTTTTTCTGAGATTGTACAATTTAACTGAGTTAAACATTTTTTATTAAAGACTTTAATATCCAATGCATCTGATCTAATTTCATTTGTTAAAAACCTAATTGAAATCTTAATGCTATCATTTGATGCTTGATCAGTCGAATACCAGTCAGTAATTATAATTCCACCACTGTAATTAACAGAAGCTAGAGGCATGAAATCAATAGTGTCTAATGAGGCTCTCCATAACTCGTTTGAGCTAGCAAATTCAAAAACTCCACCTTTGGCTCCACCCATTGTATCCATTAATTTAAATCCTTCACCTCGAGCCATATTTTGTTCAACTCTTTTTTTTGGATCAGCAGGATATTTTCTAGCATCTGCTCCAGGAAGTTTTCCGTTACACGCATTAAGAAAAAAAGAGGCTATAAATAAATAGGTAATAGATTTTAAAATTTTAAATGAAAGCATTTTGGTATAATTAGTGAATTACCTAGATATATACAATATATTTAGAAAATAGTTAAAATATTAAGAAAAATGCTAAAATAAATGTTGTAAAAATACAACATATACCAATTTTTTGTTAGATTACTGATATTCCTGAGAAATTAATTCAAATTCCATTATAAAGGCCGTGTTTATTATTAATAACAAACAAACAAACAAACAAACAAAGGAAATAATATGAATAACTTAAAAAAAATAGGCTTAACTGCATTAGCAGGTTCGCTTGTTGCAACTTCTGTTGCTTATGCTGGTGCTTTAGAAGCAACTGGTTCAGCAGAAATGAAAATGACTAACAACAGCCAATCAGCTGCTGGAAAAACTATCGGAATGGGAAACAGTATCTACTTTAAAGGTTCTGGAGAAACTGATAGCGGATTAAATGTAGCTTTATCTTTTGAATTAGATCAAGGTGCTGCTGATGGTACTAATGGTACTTACGATAATCACTCTGTATCAGTTGGTAACGACAGTTTAGGTACTTTAACTGTACACGGTCACGGTGGATCAAACTCTGCTGCTGCATTAGATACTACTGCTGCTGGAGATTTCTGGGATAATACTCTAGGAATAACTACTGCTACTGGTGGTGCAGGAAATACTCCTCAAGCATCTGCAAGTGGAAACGGTCTAGTTGTTTACTCTCTACCTTCAATGGTTGATGGTCTTACAGCTGCTGTGTCATACGCTTCTGCAGGTTCAAATAACGCAGGTTCAACTGCTTATGGTGTAACTTATGCTGGTGTTGAAGGTTTATCTGTATCTTTTGGTAAAGGTAACAACGAAGCAACAGTAAATGTTGATATGGATCAAACAATCATGAAAGCTTCATACGCTTATGGACCAGTAACAGTTGCTGTTTCAAACAATGATTTTGATCATACTACTTCAGGAAATGATCAAGAAGTTAAATCTTACTCTTTAGCTTACACTTTAACTGATTCACTTTCAGTAAGTTATGGATCAGAGACAATTGAAAAAGCAGGCACAACATCTGATATCGAAGTTGATGGTGTTACAGCTGCTTACACTACAGGTGGAATGACTATAGGTCTTACTTCAATTGAAGCTACTAATGTTGATCACTCTTCAACTGCAACAAATAACGACAATGAGTTCTGGAAAGTTAGCTTATCATTTGCTTTCTAATTTAATTTAGAACAAATTTATAAAAGGGCCCCTTTTGAGGGGCCTTTTTTTATTCAAAAAAAGAGATACCAGCAAACCCTATACAATTAGTTAATTTTAACTTTTTCAAGTTATTCTTGGAGATCCCACCGAGTGCTATAAAGGGTTTTTTACTTAAACAAGATAATAATTTAAACTTGTAAACACCTAAAAAATTTCTATTTTTTTTAAATAGTGATGATAAAAAAATTGATTTAACATTTTGCAGTTCTTTAGTTCTCATTTCGGAAATATTATGAGCAGAGCCCAAAATAATGAAATTTTTTTTAAGCGAAAAAGAAAGATGCTTTTTATCTTCATTAAATGACGAAATATAAGCACCATCTAAGTTAAGATGAATTGCTAACTTAACATTATTTGAAAGTAGAAACTTGTTGCCCCGGTTTTTGCAATAGTTTCTTATTTTTATAATTAATTTTTTATCTACTGTCTGATCGTGGTTTCTATAAATTATTATTGTTTTTTTGTCTTGTTTATCTACATGACTTTGATTGAATTTATTTATAAAGTAGTACCTGTTTAAAATTTTATTATGCATAACACTGTTAAAAACTTAATTTATATAGAAAATCTTATTAAGTCCAAAGTAAATCATGATAAATTAGCTCAAATTATTGCTGTATCAAAGACTTTTCCTATTGAAAATATTTTACCATTAATAGAATATGGCCATCTCCATTATGGTGAAAACAAGGTTCAAGAGGCTTTAGATAAATGGAGTGATATAAAACTTAAAGCCGATTCGATTAAGCTTCATTTAATTGGAAATCTTCAAACTAATAAAGTTAAATTTGCATTAAAAATATTTGATTATATTCACTCCTTAGATAGTGAAAAATTAGCAACTAAAATTTCAGATGAGCAGATAAAACAAGAAAAAAAACCTAAGATCTTTATTCAAGTTAATATTGGAAACGAAGATCAAAAATCTGGCATAAACAAAGACAGATTAGGTGATTTTTATAATTTTTGTAAAGATTTAAATTTAGATATTATTGGTACAATGTGTATTCCACCAAATGATGGCAATTCAAAAGATTATTTTACTGAGATGAATAAAATAAATCAAGAATTAAAGTTTAAAGAATTAAGCATGGGCATGTCAGGAGATTATCTGGAGGCAATTAAAAATAATGCAACATACGTGAGGGTTGGTTCAAAAATTTTTGGCAATAGAACTTAACCAATTTTAATTTTAGTTTTTTTATGTATTAATTTTAATAATATTTCAAAATCTTTTTTTTTTAAAGCAACACACCCTGCAGTTGGTTTATAATTTTCTGTTAAATGAATAAACACAGCACTTCCTTTACCTGGAATTTTTTTTTTATTGTGACTAATTGAAATTACATAATCATACTTATTATCTTTTCTATATAAGTTTTCTTTATGGTTTTTATCGAGTATTTTGATTTCTTCATTATATTTTTTATGATTTTGATCATCACACCATGCCATATTTTTTTTTATAATCTTTTTATCAATTTTGCATTTTGGGATGTCAACACGATCTTTTCTAAAATATAATTTTATTAAATTAAATGTCCCTTTAGGTGTTGAATAATCGCCCTCCTTTTTATTGGAATTTAAGCCTTTTCTTCCAATACAGCATCTTAATTTAAAGTCGCCAATTATAAGGGTGTTTTTATCAGGAACATGAATTATCATAGAAGATATTAAATATAATTATGCAAAACGTTTTTATTATAAATTATAATTCACTATATGAAATTTTAGATGAGATAAAAGAAATTTTATCTTTTAAAATTATAAAACTTGAAAACGAAGATGATTTTAAAAATAACAATGATTTAGATGCAGCAAATTGTATAATAATTTCAAAAACAAACCCCAAACTATTGCTAAATGATATAACTGACAGAAATCTTTTAGATTTTAAGGATTTGCCTCTATCTTTAAAAAAAATACTCGAACTAATCAATATTAAATTAATTAAATTAAAATTTAACCAACAGTCTAAAGTTATTATAAAAGGCTACGAATTAAATTTAAATTCTAAATTGTTTTCTAAAGATGATTTAAATTTAAAGTTAACAGAAAAAGAAATTAAAATTATTTTATATTTAAATGATACAAAAATTAAACATAATGTAGCTGATTTACAAAAAAATATATGGGACTACTCAACAAACATGGAAACTCATACTGTTGAAACACACATATATAGATTGCGAAAAAAAATAGCTGATCTATTTAAGGATGAGAGTTTCATATTAAGTCATAAAAATGGCTATTTTATTGACTAAAATAGAGTTTAATCTAGTCTGGCACCAACTTTTTGGATTATTTTTGAAGACATCTCAGTTCCTTTTTCGAGACATTCTCTTGTCGAAACATTATTAAGTAGTCCATGAAGAAAACCAGCCGCAAAGAGGTCCCCAGCACCTGTTAAATCTACAATTTTTAAATTAGATGTACTTTGACATTCTACAATTTCTTGATTTTTAAAAGCAATACTTCCTTTTTCACCACGTGTTATAATCAAAATTTTTCCCAATTGTTTTCCAAATTCAACAACATCTTCAAAGCTTTTAGCATGAATTAATGATGTAATTTCGTGTTCATTAGCAAAAATAATATCAAGTTTATTTTTAACTAAATCTAAAAAATCATTCTTATGTCTTTCCACACAAAATTGATCTGATAAAGACATTGCTTTAGTATTAGAGAGTGACATTGCTTTATCAAAAGCTGACTTTGGTTCTCCCTCATCCCACAAATACCCTTCCAAAAATATTATTTCACTTTCTTGTATAGCTTTTTCATTAATATCTTGTTCATTAATTTTTCCAGCAATTCCTAAAAATGTAACCATAGTTCTTTCTGCATCAGGTGTGATTAAGATTAAACAAGTCCCAGTTGGTGAGATTTCTTTTTTTTTATTATAAAAATATTGAACTTTTTCTTTAGTTAAACCCTCTTCATATCTTTGTCCCAAATCATCATCATTAACTTTACCTATAAACCCAACATCATTTCCTAATTGTGATAGTCCAACAATAGAGTTTGCAATCGACCCACCAGAGATAGTTTGTTCTATCTTAAGACTTGATAAAAGTTTCTGAAATTCCTTCTCATCAACCAGTTTCATTGTACTTTTTGTTAATCGATTATCTATTAGATATTGATCATCTACTTTACAAATAACATCAACAATTGCGTTTCCTATTCCTAGTATTTTCACATTAAGCTTTTTTTATTTTAACTGGATTTTTTCGATTAGGATAACAAGTCGTACAAATTTTACAAGTCAAACCATAACACTCCCTAGCCTTGCAAAATTCTCTTCCATAATAAATTATTTGTAAATGTAATTTGCTCCATGTTTTTTCTGGGAATATCCTTTTTAAATCTTTTTCAGTTTGAACTACATTCTTGCCATTTGTTAAGCCCCACCTTTGAGCTAATCGATGTATGTGAGTATCAACCGCAAAGGCTGGAACTCCAAAGCCTTGAGCCATGACTACACTTGCTGTTTTATGGCCTACACCAGGCAGTTTTTCGAGATTTTCAAAGCTTTTGGGTACCTTACCTCTATGATTTTCTAAAAGCTGTTTAGACATCAAATAAATACTTTTTGCTTTGACCCTAAAAAGACCAATACTTTTAATTAATTTTTCTATTTTTTTTTTGCCTAATTTTACAAAATGTTCAGGTCTATTATATTTTGGATATATATTCTTAGTTACATTATTAACATTTAGATCAGTGCATTGAGCTGATAAAAGAACCGACATTAATAGAGTAAAATTGCTAGTATGATTTAGTGGAATAGGGGTTGTTGGATAAATCTTATTTAAAATCTTTAATATTTTTTTAGCTTTTTCTTTTTCATTCATTATTAAAAGTTCAATAAATCTCTCATTGAGTAAAGCCCTGGTTTTTTACCAATCAACCATTTTGCAGCAGTTAAAGCTCCATCTGAATAAAGTGCCCTATCAAAAGCTTCGTGATTTAATTTTATTATCTCTTTCCCACTTGAGAACATAACCTCATGTTCTCCAATAATTTTACCTTTTCTAATTGAATTAAAATTAATTTTTTTTCCATAAGGAAAAGATTTTTTATTCAAAAATTTTTTACCCATTAAATTATAAAGATTTTTATTTTTCCCATCAGCTATTCCTTTTCCTAACATTAAAGCAGTTCCTGATGGATAATCCCTTTTGTGTTTGTGATGAACTTCAAAAACTTTGCTTAAATATTCATCATTTAATGATGTTGAAGCAATTTCTGTTAAATACATTAATAAATTAACACCAAGGCTCATATTGCCTGCTTTTAAAATAGGGATTTTTTTAGAAAATTTTTTAATTAGAACTTCTTCGTTCTGGGTAAATCCAGTTGTTCCAATTACTACTCTTTTTTTTAATTTAGATGCAATTTTTAGAATATCCAAGGTACAGTCGGGAACTGTAAAATCTATTATTACATCTATTTTTTTAAAAGCTTGTTCGGCATTTATATCAAGCTTGATGCCAGCAATTTTTTTACTAATAGCTTTATTTTCTGTCAGAACAGCTAGTTTAAAGTTTTTATTTTTTTTTGAGGATTTAATAAGTTGTTGACCCATTCTCCCTAGGCAGCCAGAAATAGCTAAATTAATTTTTTTCATCTAAGAAAATATTAACCTTTTTTAGTTAATTAG
>Ga0209710_1002520_pt1 | contig 12838 bp, 6 predicted proteins | sample ArcticOcean_MG_C_5_FD_187436 | JGI IMG/M metagenome (GOLD analysis project Ga0209710, IMG submission 187436) | Marine microbial communities from western Arctic Ocean - ArcticOcean_MG_CB4_138 (SPAdes) (version 2) | ecosystem: Environmental > Aquatic > Marine > Oceanic | place: Arctic Ocean: Canada...
AAAACTTGTCGATTAAGACCGGTGCTAGTCACGACGAAGGCGATATCGAAACCGAGGAAGACGAGAACGCGAAGAAACGAGTAGAGAGAGGGATCAGAGCGAGCACGACGGAGAAAAACGAGGATGTTTTCCTCGACGTGGAGGATAATCTGAAGTTTTTGGGATACGCCGATGGAGAGAATTTATCGCTAGCAAAGGTAACCGTGATGAAGTGGTCAGTTATGTTTCCGCGATGTTTAGCAGTCGGTCGTGAAGATGGGACGATTAGGATCTGCGTGTTTGGGAAATCAGATGTTTCGAAGACGACGACGACGACGACGATGAATAATAATAGGAATAATAATAGGAAAACGAATATGACGAACAATAGCGCAGGTAACGACAACGATAATAATAACGAAGACGGTAACGTAGCAAAGGACGACAATGAAATCCAACCACCACCGCCTACGACGGAAATTGCTCTTTCGGATGACGACGAAGGCGATGAAGAATACGTCGCGCATGGCGTATCGCACGTTTTCGAACTCACGGATGTGTTCTCACAAGCAGTTTCGGACTTAGATTGGTCTTTGGACGGATCTTCTTTACTCGCGTGCTCTTCAAAAGCTAAAGAAATTCGAATGTATAAATTACACGATAATAATAATAATAATAATAATAATAATAATAGTAACTCCGTCGTTGGTGGGAATAACACAAACAACAACTACGCTCGTACGAAATATCATCGTGCTGGAAATTTAGAAGCCGTAGTTCAAATATCTGAAAATCCAACATCGGTGAAGATACATCCAGTAAGAACAAATCTTGCTTTAATTACTACAAAACAGCGAAGCGTAATGTTAGCAGACGTTAACTCTACGCAGGCGCCAGACAGAGTTCGAGTGCAAGGTGATCCTCAAGCTGGTTTACGAGAGATTTGCTTCAATACTTCCGGAAGGCTAGCGTATTTCGGCGACGAAACTGGGAGAGTTTTCACTCTCTCGTGTATTGAAAGGAAAGATTTTACAAAGAAATTCTCAATGTCAAAGTTATTAGGAAGCAAAGGAAAAAAGATTAGCGGTAGCAATAACTCTGGATTAGCGAAACAAACAGACCCAACGTCCAAGCGAATAAAAGAAGAAAAAGAACAGATGATGATGATGAGCAATAATAGCATGCGCAGAAATAGTAGTAGCGATCTAGCATCCAAAGATACTACTACTTTTGCGGTGGATGGTGTAACTGGATCAAACAACAATGGTGACGTCGGTGATGCCACGACTAACAAAAACAACGATGAAATAAAAAATCAAAACGACGCCGACGACAACATAATCATTGACGAGACCGCTTCAAAGAAGGTGATGAACAAAATGTCCTTGAAACAGGAAGAGTTTAAAGACAAAGCGAATGTAATTGCAAAGAGAATGAAAGATGAGGTTAAAGATGCGATGAATAAAATGAAAACATACGCGAAAGAAAAAGCTACGAAACCTTCGCAAGGTTTTTCTTTGACCGTATTAGACGTGAATAGTTTAGGTCAAGAACGATCTCCCGTATGTGCTTTATTTTGGTGCGCTTACGTCGCTTCGATCAACGCCCCAGTCCTTGCCGTGGCATGCGAAAATGGGAAAGTCCGCTTATTAAGAATAACTGATTTAGGAGCATCTGGTGATCATTTAGTTAGCTTTGCGACGGCATCTATGCCTTCATTCCATGGTGGATTTTCTTTTTGTCCCGCAAAAGTTTCCACTGCCCCTCCTATGATCGCCTCACCGAGAGAGAGAGTAACTGGTTTGATTTGCGAAATTTTGCAAACACCCGAAAGTCCCAGAGAGTCGGTCGAACAGAATTTTGCAATCAAACAAGTTCTTGAAACGCGCGAAGACGATACTTTCTTTTCTGACGGCGAAGATGATCAAGCGAAACCGAAAACGCCAGCTTTAGCGTTCTGCGCCGAGTCATTTTCATTTTCTGGAGACGGGTTAAGGTTAGCTGGATCGAATTCGAACGGCAAAGTTGCGATTTGGAGTAACTTGGCGTTATGATCTTTCTCGTTGTTTTGTATTTAATAAAATAATATGTATTTTTAATGATAATAAATTTATTTATAGATTATAATCCCGCTTAAGCTTTTGAGCTACTGCCGGTTCGAGCATTCGCTCGAGTTGCGCCCATTGTGCTTCGCCGATGTGATTTTTGTACCCTTGCAAGACATCACGCATGGACGACGAAACCTCTTGACTTCTACATTGTCGCCAAGACGCGATTGCTTCGCAGATTTCCTTCAAACTCGCCACACCTCCGTTTGGATTTACTTTAATCAACGCACATAAACCTTTAAACGCGTGCTCTTTCTCGACACCATCGCGTAATCTTCGCAATGCAACGCACCAGGTTGAGGCAATAGTTTGCAAAGCCGATGCAATTTCTTCCGGGCATTGCATCGAGACTCTGCCAAGCGTTATTGCTGCATTTTCGCCTAAACTTCGATTCACCATTCTCATCTCGAGTATTCCAGCTAACGATTCCGCAAATGCCCGCACGTGCGGCAACAAGGCAGTCGGTTCACAACGAATAGCTAATTCTCCAGCTGCCCAGCAGGCGTTGTTACAGCACGAAACCGTTGCCGCGGTGATCATTTCTGGTGCGAGATTTTGTCTCGCAATTTCAAGAAACTCTTTCAAAGACGGGCTAACGTGTTGCGGACACGCCTTTGAAGTATCGCCCAAAAGCGCAAAAGCGGACCTTCGCACCGAAGGCGTGTCATCTGCACATGTTGCTAACAAAATTTCTCTCGTATGAGAGTTCATTAACAACGGTTCGCATTGTGGACCTAAGCCTTCAGCTAGACCAGAAAGCAAGTCGAGACCGACTAAGAGATGTTCGTGTATGTGCGCGTCGTGAGCAAGTTCGTTCCGTTTCACGGCTTCTTTCTTTTGTAACTCTGTCGTGCAAAGTTGCGAAGCTGCTGCAAAAATGTCCTGCGCGTACTTTATGCATCCAGTACCAGTTCCAGCTACAACCGCCGAGATGCATTCTAAAAGATGGTACAATTCAGGGTCCGCTTCTTGAGCGTTTTTCCACTTATCCAACATTTTTGGAAGCAACGCATCTGCATATTTTGGATCTGTAAGCGAAGGACCAATGTACTCTGCCATAGTTTGCAACGCGTCGTACAAGTTTCTTTGATTCTTTCTTTGATACCTATCTAACGCCATACTTAAAGCTTGAACGATCTGCTCCGTCCAAGGCGCGAGCAAATCTTTACCTTCTTGCAAGCAGTTTGCCAAAGCGCCGCATGCCAAAGCTTGGACTTTCTTATTTCGATCGACAACCTTATTCAAAATCCCCATAATAACTGATTGTAACTGCTGCACACCAATTGCGGACGCTTCTACGGTCGTCCCAGGAACTGCGTTTGGATGATCGGGAGACATAGCGGATCGACACAACCAAGGAGAAAATCTCGATAACGTCCAACACGTCGTCGCTCGTACTAATGGCCTCGAATCATCCAACATTGGGTACAGAAACCCGCATAATTGTGGGAGGTATTGAGCGAGACCGTTGGTACATCCCTCTGCAACGGCACCCAAAGCTAAAATTGCCGACTCACGGATTCTCCAATTTTGGTCAGCTAAGCGTTGTTCAACAATTGGAAGCATAATTTGCAAAAGATCGTCGCCAAAATGTAAAGAAAGCGTATCTAATCCGCTAGCGGATGATTTCCGCAAATTCCACGTTCCCCAATCATCATCATCACCGTCATCGTCGTGATCATCGTCATCATTATCGTTTTTCCCCGCGCCGCCGTCGTCGCCGAAAGACTTATCTTTTTGAGATCGAAACGTCGGTTTAATATCTTGATCTCTGTCTGGTCTATCCGCATTTAATTCATCCTCTTCGGCCTGAATCACTTCTTCGTCGTCTTCGTCGTACGCCATGTTCGTCAATAACACTGGTATTAATTGCGGCGTAAACTCTCTCAAAATATTCACAGATTCCGGTTCCAAATCGGCTTCGACGAACGCTGCCCAAAACTCGCACGATTCGACTGCAACATCTGGATCAGGATCCGTTTGTCTCTCTAACATGAAAGTAATGATCTCTCGAAGGTTCGGTGTCATCTTTTCTGGCGCAATGTGAAGCAATTGTACTAAACCTTGGCATACGTATTTCCTCGCCGTATCATCGGGGTCGTGCGCTAGAGCGAATAAACCTCTGAGATAGTCATCTAACAAATCACGCTTCTCTCGAGGCCAAGAAGGAGCGATCATGTTCAAGATAGCAATCGCCGATTGCCTCACTTTCCCATCCGGATGCCCAAATAATTGCAACGTTCTCGGAATAACCAAACTCGCTGGACACTCAGGTAATCCGACTTGATTCGCCTGTGTGACGTCCGCTTCTAAGTACCCATTCGTTTCCTCGCATATCTTATACAATGCATCCAAAGCTCCATCTAACGCATTCGCATCATTTTTCTGTATATCTAAATTATCCTGAATCATAGGCCATAACTGTGGAAACGATTGCCATCCCTTTTGTCTAATACAAATCGCTAACGAAGTCCCGACGACTTTCCTAACAATCCTCGATTTATGTATCATCGCATCCATTAACTGTTCTCTAATATAACTCTCGTGCGGTTCCTCTTGAAACTGCCATGTCGTTTTCAAGTTATTCTTCAAGATCAATCCAGCCGTTTGCCTTATCACGTCATCAAAATTTAACCCGTCTTTAGTCAAAATCAGTGCTAAGTACGAGTTAAAATCTGGGAACTGAGAACACTCCTGTAACTTCTTGAACATCAACTTTTGATCACAGTTAGGTTTTGTGTATTCCCTAAGAAGTTCTGCGATTTGCTCCACGCCCTCTTGTTGTGGCTGCCACATTATTTATAGTATTATTTATATTCTGATTATGATTATGATTATGATTTAGTACTATTTAGTATTTCTACAATCACACGAATAATCAAACACACGAAAACGAATTCAACAAAATCCTTCTCTTTCGTCTTCTCGCTTTTTATGCAACGAAACAGAAATCTGATTAAGAACGAGCGATAGCAGCAGTAGTAATAGCAGCAGTATGTCTATTTCTACGTGTATATCTAAACACAGAATTCTATATGTATGTAAAAAATGTTTACTATTTTATTTCTCACGCGACGATCTTTTTTTTCTTCTTTCTTTCCTTCTACCAATTTAGGGTTTTGTTTTCAATTTAATAGGCAAAATAGGGCATTTTTGTTTCATAATAAACACATTCTTCTACTTCGATTGTATACATCGATCGATCGATTAAGAACGAAGCGCTTTCGATAGATAGATATATATATTTACATTTATTTATTTATTTACTTACAGTATTTGAATAAATAGTAGATAAATTAAAGAAAACTATATATGATGTTAACGATGAAAAGTTTCCATTCCATCAGTGCAGTAACTACTGCTGCTAGAGTTCACAGAGGAGGACGGAAAGAGAAACATGAACAAAGTAGCAGTAGTAGTAGTAGTAGTTGTTGTTGTAGTAGCAGTGGTAGTGATCTTAATGGATTAAGACGAGTGCGAGATCGTCGTGAAAGATCGACACAGTTGTTTAGTTCCTCTTCTTTTAAATTCATGACCTATGCTTCAAGGATTGGAGACGAGAAAAAGAAGGTCTTCATCGATGGCGAAGCTGGGACGACTGGGTTACAAGTACGCGAGAGACTCGAAAAAAGGACGGATATTGAATTAATTCAATTACCGGATGAATTAAGGAAAGACGAGAAAGCGCGAGAACGAGCGTTGAACGAGTGCGATTGCGCGATTTTGTGCTTACCGGATGACGCGGCTATCGAAGCCGTGAAGTTAGTTACGAACGAGAAAGTCATAATCATCGACGCATCGACTGCGTATCGAACGAACGATGATTGGGTATACGGATTCCCAGAGATTTCTAAAGAACAACGCGAGAAAGTGCGAAAAGCGAAAAGGATTTCAAACCCAGGGTGCTACCCGACCGGATTCATAGCCTTAATAAGACCATTGGTCGACGCGAACATTTTACCGAAACAAACTAAAATGACCGTGAATGCAGTGAGTGGATATACTGGAGGAGGAAAACAGCTCATTGCTATTTACGAAACTCCAGGAGCTGAACCGTATGGTGCCTATGGGTTTAACTTAAATCATAAGCATATTCCAGAAATGAGAAAGTACGCCGGTTTAGATTCGGAACCGATTTTTCAACCTGCCGTCGGCTCGTTCGCGCAAGGCATGATCGTTTCCGTTCCTTTATTTTACGACCAATTAAACGGTATTGATAAAGGGGAAGATTTGTACAAATGCTTACACGAAAGATATAAGAATTCACAGTTCGTCACTGTCAGAGAGTATAACAAAACGGATGATTTAGAACGAGGCGCGTTCTTACGCGCGGACGGCTTAAGAGATTCCAACGCTCTCGAACTTTCCGTTTTCGCGAATGACAAAAAGCGCACTTGTTTACTAATCGCTCGATTAGATAATCTCGGTAAAGGTGCGAGTGGTGCCGCCGTGCAAAATCTCAATTTATCCTTAGGCTTCGATGAAAATGTTGGTTTGTAAAACATCGAACAACAACTTATTCAGCATTGAAAAAGTCACCTTGAATAAGTTATTGGATCTCCATTAAGACGAGACTCCTCACCTTCAACCGGCTATCTATCAACGCCTGGAAGTTTTCCGGACTCATAGCGCACATAATAAGTATTGATTTTAAGACATCGACGACTCATTTCGTCGTTGCAGATACGTTATTGATAGAGAACTTTTACGTTTTACATTTTATTCATATGCGTTACAAAAATACGCATATACTTCACAAAACGTAATTAAGTTCTCGATGACGAAGAAAACGCAGTTTCAGGTCTATATCGATCACTTCTTCGCCTATGGCGCTAGTTTTTACACGCTTTGGATCTTACTATCAACGATCGCGTGGATATCGCACTTAGGCGAGCGAATACCAATCACGCAGAAGTTCTGCGCGGCAAAGGGATATCCAAGCAACGAGAAATCAAAGAACATTGTTAACTTCTTTCGACAGAACGTTCCAACCGCTTTAATGTTCGTCCTACCACATTCTCTGTGTAAGGTTAAGAACGTAAGGAAACTGTTTGGGAGACGCGGGAGATCGATTTATAACGTCATAGCCGCGCTTACTTTACACGTGTTCATGTTACAATTTATTCCCTTGAAAGAGCCGGTTATGATGGTTATACCGATCAAGCGCGAGATCCACGACGCGACGTCGGTGTTGATGTTATTCTATGCCGCGTACGCAATTTTTTCGGCGCCAGAGACTTACGATTTGCTCGGAGTGAACTCATCGCTTTCCAGAGCGGGCGCGAGAGCGCCTGAGGAAATGGACGCTATTACTTGGATGGGGTTGTGCGTATATAGAAAAGGCGGCGTCGTAGCGTTCGTAGCGTTTACTGGATTGTCGTTAATACCTCAGACTCTTACGCTAGGCGACTGTTTAGCTCGAGGCGTCGCGGCTACGTACTTGCGCTTGCGCTCGAAGTCGTTTCGTTTATGGTTAGGGCAGATACCAGGCGCTCATCACGCGACGTGGGTATTACGAGGAAGTTTAATAACGTTTGCTTTGTTCACTTCCTGGCGCGTCGGTGAAATCTCATTCATTCGAGCCGTACAAATCGACTTCTTAGGTTTGAGTTTAGCCCTCGTCCTTACCTTCGCCGAGAGAGAACGTAGCAGAAGAAACAGTGTTCGTTCGAAAGTAGCGTTCACTAAAAGAACACGCGCTCCAGCATCCGCTTCTGAGTAGTATGTAGCACGTAGTATGTAGCGCGTAGTATGTAGCACGTAGGAGCGCGAGCGCGTATAAACCGTTCCCTGCTGCTCTTTTCATGAATAAAACGTAAAGTTCGAATCACAGAAACAGTATTGGCTCCTCTCTTTCAGAGCTGTTCTTTTCCCTCCCCTGCCTTGTTACTAACTTCAAAAATCTTCGAAGACGAAGACCGCGTTGATGAAACCGCTGCGTTGGAAAGAGGAAAGAGGAAAGAAAAGAGGAAAAGAAAAATGCGCTACATATAACCACGACTTTGACGACTTTGACGACAAATAACAATCGCAAAAATGCGCGAACAAAAAAATGCGCTACTTCCAAGATCTGATCGAGCCGAGGGCCCTCCGTTTTCTTCTTTGCAGCCTTCTTTACGCTCGGAGACCATTAAAGTTCTCTCTGATTATTTCGGTTTCCAAAACACGACGCCGGTACAGGCCGCCGTCATTCAGTTATTGATGCAGAACAAAGATTGCTCGGTCGAGGCATGCACTGGGTCCGGGAAAACAATCGCGTTCATCGTACCAATGATTGAGATTCTTTCGCGAGCGAATCGCGAGCGAAGGTTCAAGAAGCACTCGGTTGGGGCGGTCGTAGTAGCGCCGACGAGGGAGCTCGCGAAACAAATAAAGGACGTCGCAAAGGCGTTCTTAACGAGTTTATCGGGCGAATCGTTTCAGCCGAGTTTAGAGCCTATGTTGTTAGTGGGAGGGGGGAATAATACAGTACAGGATGATTTAAGGAAGTTCACTGAGTTCGGCTCTGTTTGCTTGATTGGAACGCCGGGGCGGATGTTGGACGTCTTACAAAAGGCGAAGGACTTGGACGCGAAGAGATGCGAGTTGTTAGTCTTGGACGAAGCGGATCGAGTGCTCGGGATGGGGTTTCAGCAGACCTTGAATGCGATTATTCAAAAGTTACCGAAGCAAAGAAGGACTGGGTTGTTTTCGGCTACGCAAACTGAGGAGTTGGAGGAATTAGCTCGAGCCGGTTTAAGAAATCCAGTGAGAGTAACAGTCCGAGCGTCCGCGGCAAACAATAATTTAATTAATACTAATAATAACGAAGAAGGTGATAAAAACAACAACGGGGGGAAGAAATCAGCTGGCAATAACAATGGAAGTAAATTACCGACACAATTAGAGTTAACGTATAGGATTTGCGAGAGCGTAGATGCGAAAATATTTCGATTAGCGGAATTTTTAAAGGCTAAAAAGGGGAGGAAAATTATAGTCTATTTTCTCACCTGCGCGAGCGTCGATTATTATCACAAAGCGTTAGCGGAACTCCTCGAAATAAATAACAACGATACGAAGAAGAAGAACCAAAAACACCAACAGAATAACAATAATAGTAATAATTACCAGACAAAAAAGAATAAGAATAGAATGGAAATCTATGCTTTGCATGGCAAAATGAAGCAAACGCAGCGAGAACAAACTTTGGAAACTTTTGCAGAAAATAACGAGGAAGAAAACAACATAGACTCATCGATTTTACTTACAACTGACGTTGCTGCGAGAGGTTTAGATATTCCAGGCGTTGATTGGATCATTCAATTCGATATGCCTCAAGACCCGTCCGCATTTACGCATAGAGTTGGGAGAACTGCGCGGATGGGTGCTAAAGGAAGCGCTTTAGCGCTATTGACGCGCCAGGAAAGCTCATACGTCGCGTTTTTAAAGATCAGAGGTGTTCATTTGCAAAAGGAAGGAAACACTAGAGCAGCTGATGGTGATAATAATGATGATGATAAAGATGACGAAGATGAATTGAATAGTGTCATAGAAGAAGACAGGAATGGGGCGAAAGAAGTCTACGAAACTCTTCGATCGCTATCGAAATGCGACCGCGAAGCAATGGAAAAAGGGGTTCGTGCGTTTGTTTCGTACATTCGAGGATACAAAGAGCATCATTGCAGATTCATATTCCGCTTGAAAGAGTTGCATTTAGCGAAACTCGCAAACGCTATGGGACTTTTGCGATTGCCAAAGATGAAAGAGATTCGGAAAGCGGCGAAGAATACGCTCGAGGGTTTCGAAGAATGCGTCGATGTTGACATCGATGAAATACCGTTTTTGGACCATCAAAGAGAAAAACAACGACAGATTCAACTCGAAAAAGAGAGAGCAGAGAAATTAGCGAGAGAAGATGAAGAAGAAGCGAATCCTAACAAGAAGAAAGATGTGCCGAAACTGAAAAAGAATAATGAAAGCAGCAAAAAGCCTGAAAAGAAACTTACTGCGCACAAACGTCGTCAAATAGAAACGCGCGAGGAATTAGACGAATTAGAAGATGACTATAGAGCGCTTAAAAAATGGAAGAAGGGTAAAATATCCGAAGAAGAGTTTGAATTTGAACTTGGATGGGAAGAGAATCCATCCACGGCTGGGAAAGTTCGTGTGAAAGAAAACGACGACGATAAAGCGCCGTCTTCTTCTGCCTTTGCGAAGAAGCCTTCGCAGCAAAGGAAAGGTAATGGGGAAGATTATAGAAACGGTGACGATTTATGGAAAAAGCAAATCAAGAAACCGAAACACGTGAAACAATCGAAAGGCGGTCAAGGGAAGAAATATCAAAAAGCTCGCGAACGCGCTTCTGCGGCGGCAAAATAGAATTGTTCATATGTCAATAAAGCATCCTACATATATACTAAGTAGTGCATTCTCTCGGCGTTTCTTGATGTTTATATCTTGAGCATATCGTCAACCCAACATCCATTTTTTCTAAAGTCTGTAAAAACATTCCTTGGTAATTAAACGAATGCGCATCGTCGGCGCCAGTAACTTTATCGTGATAATGATACGGTACAGTATGAACCGCGTGATGTGGAATATCTGTGTGAAATCCGTACACTCTAACGCTATCACATACGGCGAACGCCAAAAGTAATCCCTCAATCCCGCTTGGAGGGGCATTTCGGCCTTCGGCGCTGACCAAATTCGCTCCTGAGAGTCGCGCGTATACTCTGCGATATAATTCTCTCGCACGAAGACTTAAAGTTGGATCCATGAACAAAATCGGTGAAGTCGACTTCTTACATACGTTTCGAAACGAGCGCTTTGCGCCACTTCCAAATAATAACAAAGCTTCACTTTCGGCCCATGGTCCTTTCGGTCCTTTCTCTGCTACGTGTCTCGACCATTGGTTATTGATTAATCGAAACGTCGTTTTTCGTCCAACGTATTTTTCAAACCCTACAGTAGGTCCATCGTTGAAACGAATGACTATATCGGCACCATCAATGCCGTAGCCTTGATTTGAATCTTTAAGATTCACGCCACCGTTACCAACGACTGCACACGTTTTGCCTCTTCTCATGAAATCGATATTGGGAATGCACCCATCTAATTCTAAATTCTCTGCGAGATCCTTCCCAAACGCCTTTTCGGCAAAAGGAAGCGTATGCACCATGAGCTGCGGCGCTCTCGCCGCTTTCCATAAACCATTTTTCGGCACTTGTATGCCATCCATGAGATCTTTTAAATCTGAGATATCTTTAAACGCTACCTTTTTCGATTTAATATCTTCAGCGGCAGCTTTTGATGTTTCCGTTGGCGCGCAGAAGCTATGCGCAGCGACGCGTTTCTCTCCTTCCTCAGGCGCAGACGACGACGAGTCTTCTTCTTCTGTCTCTACTTCTTCAACTGCTACTACTTCTTCTTCTACTACGTCTCCTACGTCTTCTACTTCTTCTACTTCCTCTAATTCCTCTAATTCATCATCATCATCTCTATCTTCATCGCCTTCATCTCCTTCTTTACCTTTCTTGCTATTGGTCTCACTGCGTCGTCTTTGCAAGACTTCGATCTTACTCGGCTTCATGAAATCTTCGTACGCGCTCAAATGCTGCTCTTTCGTCCATTGTCCGACGTGCGCTCTCACTGGCTCAAACGGATGTCTCTCCTGTGGATGATGTTCCTTATTCCTTCGTTGTTCTTGCTCTTCATTAGCAGCTTTCTGCGCAGTCGCTGGAGCTTCGTAACTCTTCCGCGTCTTCCTCTGTCGTTCCATTTTCGCCCTGATCTCTTCGTTTGACATTTTCTTCTCTCGCAAATACTCTCGCTCGCGCTTAGCTCGGACTTCGGATAAGTTCTTAATCCTCCCCGTTTCATCTCTCTCGAACTCTCGTGCTACTGCGGCCCCGTTATTTCGCTCAGCGTTGTCCCGGTAATACTCATCCGTAGGTTTGAACAGGCCATATCTCAAAGCGGGTTGTTTCGTGACCGATACAATCGCTAGAACGAGTAAACAGATGAACGTTATTTTCTCCCTGAAAGAATTGGATGTTCGTTTACGCCTCAGACTGCTCAGTTCTTTTTTATCATCAACGAAAGAAGGAGGATCGGGAGGCAAATGAATAAAGCGAGTGGCTAGTTCGAGATCGGAAGATGGGATTAATTTCTGAGCGCCGTCCTGAACGCGTGAACGCATCGTCGCTGTTTCTATCTCTGTTTCATATATTTTACTAAATAAGTACGTTTTTTATCACACTACTACTAAAAGGGTTTATGGTATATACGATACAAAAATGGTCGATTTAAGCGCCGTGGCAGCTGAGTTCGAGATAGCGCGTTTAATGGAAGAAAACGCGAAATTATTGAAAATTCAGCTCCACCAGCAGAACCAAAAATATCGTTGGCACCGTCAAAATATGAGAAGAAAATATATATCGAATGGCTCCAGGACGCAATAATGTGTTCGATAGATAACGCTTCTGTTACAGGAAGTGATGCGATGCTATCGTCGCTATATAAGCAGCTAAGAACTGCTTCAAATGCGAAGAAGGTAGCAGACTTCAGAACATTTAAGAAGATAAATAAAGTTGCCTTTAAAGATGGGCTACTAATTTTATCAACAACAATGACATTAAACACGCAACGATTTCCGATATCGCTGACAAGCGATCTATTTCGGTAAATCATTGCGTGTTTAATGTCATTGTTGTTGATGAAATTAGTAGCCCATCTTTAAAGACAACTTTATTATTCTTCTTATATATTCTGAA
>Ga0209710_1002521_pt1 | contig 12838 bp, 7 predicted proteins | sample ArcticOcean_MG_C_5_FD_187436 | JGI IMG/M metagenome (GOLD analysis project Ga0209710, IMG submission 187436) | Marine microbial communities from western Arctic Ocean - ArcticOcean_MG_CB4_138 (SPAdes) (version 2) | ecosystem: Environmental > Aquatic > Marine > Oceanic | place: Arctic Ocean: Canada...
TTGGTAGCCCACAACTCACAAATAGACCCTATACAGTTAAAGTCACAGGTGGTGCTGGTCTCACTGCGACCAGTACTGCTACGATTAGTTTACTACCACCCACAATCACAAGCCTCTCAAACAATACGTTGTTAGCCTCTGCAACGGGCTCGCATATCATCACCGTTACTGGTACTGGGTTCACTTCTTCAATGGCAAGTGGAAATGACGTACAAGTGTTGGGTGTGGATGGAACCACCCTTTACCCTGTAGACTCTGTAGTGGTTGCGGGTGACGGGTTGAGCCTTACCTTCAAACTTTCGGCGACAGGTGTGGCACTTGGTAGCACACAACTCACAAATAGACCCTATAAGGTTGTCGCGACGATCGGGGGTGGTCTCACGGCGACCAGTACCGCAACGATCGGGTTTTCGGGTCTCTCATGGACCTCACCGGCGGCTGGTGCGACCTTAAACTTCTCTACTCTCTCGTCAGCGAATAATACGGAATTAGCGGCTACAGACGACGTTGGGGGTACCAATAGGACATTCTCTGTACCTGCGTCTAACTTACCCTCGAGTCTCACTCTTAACCCGAGTACGGGTGCGATAACAGGTATTATCGGGGCGGTGGGAACGACGAGTGTAACATTCCGAGTCACTGATACTGTGACTGGAGCGACCCTGGATAGAACATTCAGTATTGTGGGGGCGACACCACTCTACGCCTTTACCTCCCCGTTCACGTTCACGACCACGGGGATCACAGGTCCCTCTGGCCCTACAATCACCCAATTAAGGGCCGCGTATTCTAGTGACAGCTGGACACAAGCAAACGCGTCCGGGGGTCCTTTTTTGAACGTGGCGATCCAAGGAATACAGGACTGGACTGTTCCCTCAGACGGGACGTATGAGATTGCGGCGCTTGGGGCAGATGGTGGCGACACCACGGGCGTGCCAGTCGCCGCGGCATATGGGGGTCGTGGTGCTTACATGAGGGGAGAATTCACACTTACTAAGAATTCTGTTATAAAAATACTTGTGGGTCATAAAGGTAGTACAGTTTTCGGTTATACTTCTGGTGGTGGTGGAGGAACATTCGTTATTTACGAAAATGGTGCGACCGATACTCCACTCGTTATCGCCGGTGGTGGAGGAGGTGGTGGTCTTAGCGGCGGGGATGGAATAGATGCCACTACATCATTCCAGGGATATGGTGGAAATCACGGCCTATTGGCTGCATCGGGATATGCCCCGACGTCAAATAGCAACAGTGGGTGGGGTACCGGTGGGGGGGGGTACTATTCATCTCCAGTGTCTACGCTTAATTATAACGTTTCGATAAATGCAAAGGGGTTCATACAAGGTGGGAATGGCGCTCAGGTAACCACCCAGAGTAGTCAGGCAAGCTGCATCGGTGGGTGGGGTGGATTTGGCGGTGGTGGCGGTGGTGGATGTAATGGGGGGGGAGGGGGGGGAGGTTGGTCAGGTGGCCGCAATGGCGGTGGTAGTGGTGGTTCGTATCTTTCGGCTGGAAACGGATTCATAGCTGGCAATACCTACATCGTGTCAGGGTCGAGTGTCCCCACGAATTCATCGTACCCCGGAGCCGGCTACGTCGTCATCACAAAATTATAACATCTAGTATATTATATGGAACTTTGTACCGATTGTATTGTTGAACCCACACCAGAGGAAACTGCGACCCAAGAAGCCGTGGAACAACGTAGGGTCGATGCGATGACGAAACTCCGCTCAGAGCGAGACGCATTGATTCCCTCCACTGATAAATACATAATGGCAGATTACCCCATAAGGGACGAACTCCGTCAACAATGGGGTCGTTACCGCCAACACCTCCGTGACCTCCCGGGTATGTCTTCACCGGATCTCGATGAAGATGGAAACCTGACAGGTGTTGAGTGGCCCGCAATTCCAACTGCCTAACCTTTTCCTCCAAAGTGCCTCCCACTTTGTAAGAAACCCCCGCGCCGAGTGGCTTCGCCACTCGTATCAAACAAAGTCCTTCGGACTTTTTCGTTTAAAAAAACCTCCCCAAATAGTAGATACGATGCCTATCGCAACACCCCAAGGCACGCTCGATTTCAAGAGTGTCGATGCGGTCACGTTCGTCGGTGTTTCATCGAACACGGTCATCGACACAACTACAGGAAGCTTCGGGGTCGGGGTCGACGGTAACGGACCCACGTCTAATTTACACGTGGTCGGGAACGCATATATTTCTACAGATTTAACCGTGGTCGGTGATATAGACTTCTCGGGAACTTTCAATCAAAATGGAGCCCCGTTTTCATCCTCTCCATGGACAAAGACGGGGGCTGACCTTTCTTATACGACGGGGAACGTCTCTTTAGGGAAGGAATTGACTGTCACTGGGAACGTTTCAGTATCGGATGATTTGACTGTCACTGGGGGTGTTACTTCTACGACTTCACTCATGAGCAATGTAGTCACGATCGGAACTACTAAGACATTTGTGGTCAAGGTTGGTAGCAATGGTAAGTATGAGATCAATGGTGTAGATCGTCCCACTTTACACTTACACCAACACCAAACGTATATTTTTGATCTATCCGATAGTAGTCTTATCGCTCCCAGTGTTCACCCTTTTAGAATTTCAGAAACTGCCACTGGTGATGCATACGATACGGGTATAACAACTACGGGTGCGTATGGAAGTACTGAAAAGAGAACGTTTGTAGTCCCAGCGGGTGCCCCTACAACACTTTACTATTACTGTACGTCCCATAGCGGTATGGGAGCTACGGCGAGTATCTCATCAACGGCTGAACTGATGGTTTCAGGTCGGGTTGAGTCAACAGACCTTGTGGTCACCGGGACAGGGGGTAGCACTCTAGGCAGTGGCACTACGGCACAGAGACCGGCGAACCCTACCCTGGGTACGATCCGCTATAACTCCACAACCGGGTTCATGGAAGCGTACGCAGCGGTGGGGTGGGCCCCCATCGCCCAACCACCCACGGTCACAGGTATTTCGCCGTTAACCACACTTACTAGTGGTGGGGTGGTGCCTAATTGGTCCCAACAGCCGAAGATTCAGTCAACGGATATAGTTCATGGAGACTACTTTGGCGGTCTAGGGCAAGTCTCAATGAGCTCGGACGGGACGAAGGCTATTGTGGGGGCGTACGGTGAGGACCCACCGACCAGTGCGGGGGGTACTAATGCCGGCTCTGCCTATATCTTCACCTACAACTCAAGCACCAGTCTGTGGTCCCAACAACAGAAGCTTGTAGCATCGGATGCCGCCTCGCCCGACTACTTCGGCTCCGCCGTCTCCATGAACTCGGATGGGACGAAGGTTATCGTGGGGGCACGGGGTCAGGACGTCTCCGGAGGCTCTAACGATGGCGCCGCATATATCTTCACCTACAACTCAAGCACCAGTCTGTGGTCCGAAGAAACGATGCTTGTAGCAACGGATTCAGCTCAAAACTTGCGATTCGGTGAGGTGGTCTCCATGAGCGGGGATGGGACGAAGGTTATCGTGGGCACAGGGACGGGTTCAGTCAGCGGTGCCGCCTACATATTCACCTACAGTAGTGGGTCTTGGGATGCAGGTACGAAGATTCAGTCAACGGGTATAGATGCGACTGACTACTTCGGTATAAGCGTCTCAATTAACTCCGACGGGACGAAGGTTATCGTGGGGGCAAAGACAGAGAACACTGGAAACGACGGTGCCGCCTATATCTTCGTCTACAGTGATGGGTCTTGGGATGCGGGTACGAAGCTTGTGTCACCGACCGCGAACCCGGCCGGTGACTACTTCGGCGCCAGTGTAGACATATCTGGTGATGGGAACCTTGTCATCGTGGGGTCACAACTGGACAGCGAGGCGGTATCGAGTGGAGGTGCCGCCTATATCTACACCTACAGTGGTGGGTCTTGGGATACAGGTACAAGGGTTCAGGCATCGGTCACAGAGTTGGATGACAACTTCGGCTACTCCGTCTCCATGAGCTCTGACGGGACGAAGGTTATCGTGGGGGCGCTGCTCCAAGCAGACTCTAACTCCGCAGCCGGTACCGGGGCCGCCTATATCTTCGTCTACAACTCGGGTACCAGTCAGTGGTCCCAACAACAGAAGCTTCTAGCATCGGATGCCACAAACGGTGACAAATTCGGTATAAGCGTCCACATGAGCAGGGACGGGACGAAGGTTATCGTGGGGGCCTCCCCTCCTTACTCCCTCGGAAGAACCGGTGGTGCCTACATCTTTGATTTCTCAGCCGAGGTCTTGGATTCATCAACCCAAGTATTCACGGCTACCGGTACGGGTATTGTTAGTGGATCGACGGTACAATTGGAAGGTGCCGATGGAAGTTTGTACAGTGTTTTCGATGCGACCGCTGCCGGGACCCAAGTGACTTTCAAGATGGGGACACTCGGGGCGAGTGGTGGCTATGCCGTGGCACAACAACCCTATAAACTTAAAGTCAACAGCACGTCGGGTCTGATCGGGACCAGTACTGCCGTGATTGGGTTTGCGGTTGGGTGGACCACCGCGGCTGATGCGGACCTGACCTTCATTACTATCGATACCACGACTCAAACACTCGTGGGTACAGATGGTGGTGGTGGTACGAATAGGACGTTCTCTCTAGCACCCGGGAGTAACGCCTTACCATCAGGCCTCCAACCGGTGACCGCCGGGGGTGCGATAACAGGTCAAATTGCGGCGTTGGGTACGACGAGTGTAACATTCCGATTGACCGATAATGCCACCGGACTGTTCACAGATAGAGCAATCAATATCGTAGGGTCGTCAGACCTCTACACCTTCAGCCCAAATCCGTTCAAGTTTACGAATGGGGGGCAAACGGGATACCTTGGACCGGAACTCGTAACTTTAACGGGTCACGCCGATTATTCAGCTGCGGCGTGGAGGACGAATCCTGCACACTTTAATTTAGGAAAGGGTTATTACCCCGATTCAGGGTCGGATGCCTCCACACCACAGAGGGGGTTTCAACTTTGGACTGTACCCAAAGATGGTACGTACACAATCCAGGCACAAGGGGCTCTAGGCGGCGACGCGAATTTTACCAGCCAAACACCGGGTAAGGGTGCACGAGTCCAGGCGGATTTTACATTAACAAAAGGAACAAAAATAATTATTATTGTTGGACAGGGGGGGGTCGCCGCCACCAACTACCAGCTTTCGAGTGGTGGTGGGGGTGGTACGTTCGTTCTCAAGAACAATTTCGGAATCACCACAGATGATATATACCTTATTGCGGGTGGTGGTACTGGTACGAGTGAATACACTAATAGCAACACGTATCTCTCCGCAAATGGAAGTAGTCAGGGAACCTCACACGTACCATATAACAATCAAGGGCCGAACGGCGGTAGTGGTGGAGGTGGGTGGGGACAGAACGGTAAAGGTGGGGACGGAGTCTATACATATGGTAAAAGTGTGCATAACTTTGTGGATACACCCCAAACAAACTCGCGATCGTACAGCGTGCTTGTTAAACCTGGGCAGGGTGGTGTAAGGAACCAATCTTCATGTGGTGACGGTGGGTTCGGCGGTGGTGGATCTGGACAACATCAAACCTCTGGTGGTGGCGGTGGGTATGGCGCTGGTGGGGCTGGCTACTACAACTCGCCAAGCTACGCTCCCGCTGCCACGTCGTGGATCATGCCTAATGGTACAACAAGTATTACCGTAGCAAACCGTACTTTCTTGGGTAATCCAGGTGGTACGGCGACAGCTGACTTTAACGGTTGGGTCTTAATCACACAAAATTAATCTCATTATATGTTAGATGCTCGCCCAAGTATTAGAAATCATAACACCTGGTGTATCCTATACGTCTGACGGTACTACGTGGGAAAGTGTTGTTTTCGATGATGATAATTTTGCAAAACCCCACGACGAGATGTATGAGAGCGCGCTCTACAAACTCACATACACCGAAGAAGCGCGTATACTCGCTTTCAATAAACTTCGAGAGGAGAGGAACGTTCTCCTCGATAAGAGTGATAAATACATGACCCGAGATTATCCACGCAAACATGAGGTAGAGGATTGGATCATGTATCGCCAGGCTCTGAGGGACTTACCTCGTACGGCCCGACCCATCCTCGATGAAGACGGAAACCTCACGGGTGTTGAGTGGCCCCCAATTCCAACTCCATAAACCAATTTCCTCCAAAGTGCGTCCCACTTTGTAAGAACCAGAGTTCCAAGTGCGAAGCACTTGTCCCGTCCTTCGGGTTTCCCCCAGTTTAAAAAAACCTCCCCAAATAGTAGAGGTGAACATGCCGATATACACACCCACCGGGTTTCTCGACATTACGAACGCGACACTCAGAACATCGAATCTTGAGGCTGAAAATTTCAAGTTAAACGGTGGGAACATTTACGTAACAACAGACTTTACGACACCCCCGACTCTACAATTAATCGCAGGTTTTGGGAATGTCACCTCGAACACCATTCAATTCTCGAACGATACCACCGGTCTTGTCACGACAGCAAACGTTTCAGTGGGGAAGGATTTGACCGTTGCCGGTGATATAAACTTCTCAGGAACGTTCAATCAAAATGGAGCCCCGTTTGCATCCTCTCCATGGACAACGACGGGGGCTGACCTTTCTTATACGACAGGAAACGTTTCAGTGGGGAAGGATTTGACTATGACAGGGACAGGTGTTCTAACCGTTCCCAGTGGGACTACGGGGCAGAGACCGGTAAACCTAGTTAACGGTATGATCCGTTATAACACGGAAACCGGGTCCGTGGAAGCGTACACAACGAGTTCGGGGTGGGGAGCTATTTCTGCGCCACCCTCTATCACGAGTGTTTCACCGATAAGTGTTCAGGGTGCCCATACAGGAACCCAGACGTTCGTAGTTCAAGGTACGGGTATTAATACGGGGTCGACAGTTGAACTCGAAGGTGTAGATGGAAACCGATACAGTGTTTTTAATACGACTACACCAGCCGCTGCCGGTTACCAAATAAGTTTTCAAATGGGGGTGTTTGGGGCAGCCAATGGCTACGACCCATTACAGACACCGTATAAAATTAGAGTCGCGAATGCTATGGGTATTGCAGCGGTCGGTACTGCTACGATTAGTTTACTACCACCCACAATCACAAGCCTCTCAAACAATACGTTGTTAGCCTCTGCGACTGGCTCGACGACGATCACCGTTACCGGTACGGGGTTCACTTCTTCTATGACAGGAACAGATAAAGTACAAGTGTTGGGTGTGGATGGAACCACCCTTTACCCTGTCGACTCTGTAGCGTTTGTGGACGCGACAAGTCTTACCTTCAAACTTTCGGCGACTGGTGCGGTACTTGGTAGCCCACAACTCACAAATAGACCCTATACAGTTAAAGTCACAGGTGGTGCTGGTCTCACTGCGACCAGTACTGCTACGATTAGTTTACTACCACCCACAATCACAAGCCTCTCAAACAATACTTTGTTAGCCTCTGCGACTGGCTCGACGACGATCACCGTTACCGGTACGGGGTTCACTTCTTCTATGACAGGAACAGATAAAGTACAAGTGTTGGGTGTGGATGGAACCACCCTTTACCCTGTCGACTCTGTAGCGTTTGTGGACGCGACAAGTCTTACCTTCAAACTTTCGGCGACTGGTGCGGTACTTGGTAGCCCACAACTCACAAATAGACCCTATACAGTTAAAGTCACAGGTGGTGCTGGTCTCACTGCGACCAGTACTGCTACGATTAGTTTACTACCACCCACAATCACAAGCCTCTCAAACAATACGTTGTTAGCCTCTGCAACGGGCTCGCATATCATCACCGTTACTGGTACTGGGTTCACTTCTTCAATGGCAAGTGGAAATGACGTACAAGTGTTGGGTGTGGATGGAACCACCCTTTACCCTGTAGACTCTGTAGTGGTTGCGGGTGACGGGTTGAGCCTTACCTTCAAACTTTCGGCGACTGGTGCGGTACTAGGTAGCGGACAACTCACAAATCGACCCTATAAGGTTGTCGCGACGATCGGGGGTGGTCTCACTGCGACCAGTACCGCAACGATCGGGTTTTCGGGTCTCTCATGGACTTCACCGGCGGCTGGTGCGACCTTAACCTTCTCTACTCTCTCGTCAGCGAATAATACGGAATTAGCTGCTACAGACGAAGTTGGGGGTAGCGGTGTGACATACTCTATACCTGCGAATAACTTACCATCACCTCTCACTCTTAACGGGATTACGGGTGCGATAACAGGTATTATCGGGGCGGTCACCGTAGCGGGTGGAGTGAGTGTAACATTCCGAGCCACTGATAATGTGACTGGAACGACCCTGGATAGAACATTCAGTATTGTGGGGATGGATGGACTCTTCGCCTTTACTTCACATACGTTCACACGGGCTGCAGGTGATGTACGATTCGGACCTACGTTCGACCAAATGAAAACTGCATATAATTCAACGGTATGGTATAACACTACTGCGTGGTTTAACCAAGTATCCGGTAAACAAGGGTTCCAGCTCTGGACTATTCCTAAGACCGGAACGTACCGTATCACTGCGAAGGGGGGGCAAGGTACGAGGACTGCCGGGAACGGGGCTTATAGCAACTCTCCCGGGAACGGTGCCAATATCCGCGCGGACATTGCTTTCACAGTGGGAACGAAAATAGTTATTATTGTGGGACAGGCTGGTGAGTACCCGACAGGTGTTCAAAAAAACAATACTGGTGGTGGTGGTGGTGGTGCTACCTGGATTCTCAAGGAAAGCTTTACCACTGCGAACGATCAGGTATATATGGTTGCTGGTGCTGGTGGTGGGGCGGGTTCCCCAAATTATAACGTTGGACAGGCGGGGCATGCTAACGGGTCGTCACAAGGTAATTTCGGGTACGGTGGTGCTGCTGGTGGAACTTTTGGGGGAGCTTCCGGTGGGGCTGGATGGCTTGGGAATGGGACTGCGAGTTCGAACGGTAGCAGTGGCATCAGTGAGGGTATAAGACCCGCCGCTGGGGCTATGGGTGGGGGCGCCGGGGGCAGTAGTAGTTATCCCGGCTACGAGTCTACCGGTGGTTTTGGTGGTGGTGGCGGGAATGGTATAGAACGCTCAGGGGGGGGTGCAGGAGCCACTGGTGGGGCGGGTGGAGAATATAATGCCATTAGTTATGGTGGTATATCCTATATCATCACAACCGCAACAAACCGTACCTTTACCGGTACTCACACAGCCTATGAAGGTTCGGTGTATATACAAGCCCCAGGAACATTCTAATAAAAACATCAAGGTAAAGTATATATGCTCTCCCAAGTATTAGAAAGTATAGCCCCGGGTATGCCTTATACATCTGACGGTACCACGTGGGAGAGTGTTGTTTTCGAGGACGCGACTGTTTCAAATCTCCTTAATGATGAGACGTACGAATACGCACTCTACAAACTCACGAACGTTGAGGCGATCAAAAAGTGTAGGGAGGAGAGGAACCTTCTCCTCGATAAGAGTGATAAGTACGTAACCCCAGATTACCCACACAGACTCGAACTGGATATCCAGAACTGGAAGGACTACCGCCATGCCCTCCGACACCTCCCTACAACAGCCCGTCCCACTCTCGATGAAGATGGGAAACTCACGGGTGTTGAGTGGCCCGCAATTCCAACTGCCTAACCTTTTCCTCCAAAGTGCCTCCCACTTTGTAAGAACCAGAGTTCCAAGTGCGAAGCACTTGTCCCGTCCTTCGGGTTTCCCCCAGTTTAAAAAAACCTTCGTAAAATATAATGAATGGTAACGATACGTACCTCGATGTAAATAATACCAACCTCAGGGTAACGAGTGGGAACGTACACGCGACTGGATTCAACATCGATCAAATTTCGATCGTGGCGAGTGCAAACACAATATCCACCGTAAATTTTCTAAACGATACGAAAGGGTTCACTTCAAATTCGAATATCGAGGTGGGTACGGCTAACCTCTTCGTCGATACGACCACATCTAACGTCGGGATAGGTAAAACGAACCCAAGTACGCGTCTCGATGTAGTTGGAACCGTGACAGCTGATGCATTTGCCGGAAACGGTGCACTCCTAACGGGAATTCCCTCATCGGCAATCAATGGAACTTTGAGTCAATGGACAACAGTGAACACGAATGAAGTATACTATGATGGTGGGAATGTTGGTATAGGTTTAACAGATCCCGCGTTCACTTTGGATGTCACGGGTGATATCAACTTTACCGGAACTTTACACGAAGACGGTACACCTTTCGTGAGTACCCCATGGACCATAGAATCCTCACCAACAGCCCTAAGCTATACTGTGGGGAATATCGGTATAGGTGGAGCCACCCCCAGTGCCAAGCTCGAAGTCACCGGCAACGCCCACGTGAGCACAGACCTGAGTGTCGGTGGTAACCTCACGATCAACACCATATCGGCAGCCGCCACGCACTCCCTCGCTGCCGTGACAACTCTAGGGGCTTCGACAGGTGAGACCATACAACTCACTCACGCTACCACGGGGCTCACCACGACCGCCAACGTTTCGGTAGGGAAGGATTTGACCGTTACGGGGGATATGACCGCGGGGTACCTATACGGGGACGCGAGTAATGTCACCGGTATCACATCGAACCTCCACCAAATTGCCGAAAATGGGAACGTCACGTCGAACACACTTCAGTTCACGAATGCGACAACAGGTCTTGTCACGACAGGGAACGTCTCGGTTGGGGGTGAACTCACTGTCACTGGGATGTTAAATTTACCACGACTTGCAAGTGACCCCTCACCGGGGGTAACAGGTGATGTTTATTTCAACACAACCTCATCAGTTATTCGTTATTATAATGGGAGTGTTTGGGGAAATGTATCAAACGCACCACCTACAAGTACCGGAGGTACGGTGGTAATACCCAGTCAGTCATTAGGTACATCCTTGACATATGATTTGGGTATTGATTTTGAAGATGACCAGGACTCTGACACCCAACTTACGTATACGTTGGTGAGTGGTACTTTACCAACGGGTAGTTCGTTACCGAGTGCTGGTGCATCGACCATGTCCGGTACCTTGACTACCATAGGAACGTTTAATTTCGTGGTACAGGCAACCGACACTGGGCTTCAGACTAGTCTCCAAAGTTACCAGATAGTAGTTACCCCACCAGTCGGACAACAAACTTTTACTACCACCGGTGCGACTGCGTGGGTAGCCCCCTCGGGCGTTACCAGTGTTTCCGTAGTATGTGTAGGTGGTGGTGGTGGTGGGGGTGGTTGGTATGGTTCTGGAGGTGCTGGGGGTGGACTCGCATGGAGAAATAACGTAACCGTTGTTCCTGGAACTTCGTATACTGTTACAGTAGGAGTGGCTGGGACTGGACGCCCCACCGGTCAGGATGGTATCCCGGGGTCGGTGGCCGGGGGTAACGGTGGTACTTCTGGGTTTTTGACAACGGTCGCCGGTGGTGGACAACATGGAGGTGCGTATAATCAGCCATCCGTGAAGCCCTCGGGTGGGACTTTTACGGGTGACGGTGGAGGGATTGGTGGGACATGTGAAGGTAACTATTCAAACGGTACCATAGCAACTACTTCTGGGGGGGGAGGTGCTGGTGGGTACAGTGGTACGGGAGGTAAGGGGGGAGGTTCTGCAGCCAACGGTGATGCTTTTATTAGTGCTACCGCTGGGGCTGGTGGCGGTGGCGGTGGCGGTGGGGGGCGTAAACAAGCAAATCAAACGTCCGATTATGGTCCGGTTGCTGGGGGTGGGGTCGGTCTCAACGGCCAGGGAGCCAACGGTGCTGCTGGTGTGAATGATAACAGCACCAACTCAAATACTCAAGTAAGTGTAAATGTAGCAGGAGGTGGTGGATCGGGTGGGGCCAGAGGTGGCCTGGGAACGACGCCATATGGAGTAGGAGGAATCGGAGGTCTTTACGGTGGTGGTGGCGGTCCAGCTGCTGGTGACAGTTCTAGCAACTCAACTGGTGGGTCCGGAGGAAATGGAGGGGTTCGTATTATCTGGGGTACGGGACGTTCGTTTCCTACGAACGCAGCTTAACTTAAGCAATTTATAATGTACCTTATTACTAAAGTATAAATGGAAATCCAGTTTATTATTAAGAGTGTTGACCGGAAACCAGAAGGGTATCCCATACAGGTAAGTAACGCTCTCGAGTGTGGTCTCATCCGTAAACCCCCAACCTCCGCGTATATCGTATCTTCTATGTTAGAAGGTACCGGGTATGCTCTTTACATACACACCCAACCCCCACAAAACGCAAACCGTCTCAAAACGTATGTAGAAGACCCTCTCGTGTTTGATGAGGACCAAGGCTGTTACGAACAGACCTATACTCTAATTGACCGGGTGTTTACCTCCGAGGCTGAGAAACAAGAAATCGTGGATGCGGGTATCAGTCTTCTTAAATCTGAAATACGAACCAAACGTGACGCTTTACTACTGCGTACCGACTTTACACAAATAGGGGATGTCCCATTCGATAAACCAAAATGGTCCACATATCGCCAGGCTTTAAGAGATATAACGTCTCAAGAAGGGTTTGACACCGGTTCAGTCACGTGGCCTGAACCCCCGTTTAGTCTTGATCCAGTCACCGTCTTGACAGCGTAAACAATTTTCCTCCAAAGTGCCTCCCACTTTGTAAGAACCAGAGCCACTCGTATCAAACAGACGAAACCCTTCGGGTTTCCCCCAGTTTAAAAAAACCTCCCCAAATAGTAGATATGTCGTACCACGTGACGAATGAAAATTCGTTTCTGGATATCAAGAATGCACACTTACGTGTCACGGGTAACGTCCACACCGACGTTTTGAAACTCGGGG
>Ga0209710_1002531_pt1 | contig 12806 bp, 6 predicted proteins | sample ArcticOcean_MG_C_5_FD_187436 | JGI IMG/M metagenome (GOLD analysis project Ga0209710, IMG submission 187436) | Marine microbial communities from western Arctic Ocean - ArcticOcean_MG_CB4_138 (SPAdes) (version 2) | ecosystem: Environmental > Aquatic > Marine > Oceanic | place: Arctic Ocean: Canada...
ACTACTGATTATGATGATGATGAGAGTAATTCGAATTTGATGAATTTGAGAAAAAGTGTTCAAACGCGATCGATCGATCGAACAACTGATCGATTAAAGTGTGCTGCTGATACTACTACTACTGATTATGATAATGATTATGATTGTGATGTTAATGTAGTAAAGAGTAATAATACTAATAATACTAATAACATAAGTAGCAGGGAGCGAATTATTGTTACTAACAGAGAGGGGAACAATACTAATAAAACCGATGCGGCGGACGACTGGCGCTCGAAATCGAGAAATGTTTGGGCGCAGGCGATGATGAAACCAAACAGTGATAAAAGTAGTAGTACGAAGAAGAAGATTATCGAGGAAAGATTCGATGATGATCATCATCGTGAACGCGTGAATACTACTGCTACTACTACTACTACTTATAATAATAATAGTGATGAGAAGAAGAAGAGCGTTATTAAGAGACGCGAAACGACTGGTTTAGAAGCAGATGACGAGGAAAATGGAAATGGAAATGATAATGATAATAATAATAAAGCTTCTTCGACAATAAAGTTACCTTCAAAAAGAACGACGACGATGACGACGAATACGAATACTACGAATAATAAAATAATAACAAAGAAAAAAAATCATCATAATAATAATCCGTACGAACAATATACGCGAGCGATGGAACGTTTAGCTCAGAAAATGAACTCTGAGATGAACTTAGAGCTTTCGAAACATAATACTAATAATAATAATGAAGAAAACGACCTCGCAATCATGAAACGCGCATTAGAGAAGAAAGAACTCGCACGGAAAAAAACAGAACAAGAGAACGAACTGTTACGTTTGAAGAGGCAGGAGAATATGCGCGAACAAACTGAACTAAAACGCAGGTTCACTCAAATCGAGGAAGATCGCTTGGAATTAACAAAACGTTTACAAGAAACTAAAAAGAACAACAACTCGATCGTTAAAGAAAAAGATTTCACTATCGAAGCGCAAGGTATGATGTTAGAACAGCTACGACAGGAATTAGAATTAGCCGAGAAGATTTCTTTCGAGAGCGATCGAAAATTTTCAGCGCTGCAAAAAATACATGAAAAATTACAACAAGAGTACGAAATTGCGAGAGATGAATTGAATAAAATTCAAATATCGACTTCGGAGGAAGCGAGAACGACGAATTTAATCTCCATAACGCACGAGAAGTGTTTAAAGTTGGCGACAGAGTTGAAAGATACAAATACTTTATTATCGAAAGAACAGAAGACGACGAAAAGGTTATCCGAAGAAGTCTTGCAAAGAAAGAAAGAGTTGCAAGATATACAGCGAGAGCTCGAGAAAGACTGCGAAAATGAAAGAGAAAAGCGCGTAGTAGCTGAAACGAAATATAAAGAGTTAATAGAAGAGTTAAAGGTTGTTAGAAACGAGCGCGACGAAAGATGCGAAGAGCTAAAAGTTCTTGAATCAGCGATAGAGAAGTTGGCAAAGGAAAAGGAGGATTTGCGAGATCAAGTTAAGCAAAGAGAAATTGAAATCCTGAAGCAATCGAACGAAATTTCGGAAAAAGATGAACTTATGCAAGAGCAATTAGATAACTTCGCCGAACTATCTAATGGAATCGATATGAGAGATATCAAAGCTATCGCGTCTTATGATGATGACGAAAACGATGACGATTCGTACGACGACGACGTTCAAAACAAGCGAGATCAAAAGAGCACAACAACAACAACAAAAGTAGCAGTTCAACAGAAAGCTCACGAACTTGAACTGAAACAACTCGAACTTGAAAATTCTAGAATGCTCGCGAAAGATCGCCAGAAAGTAACGGAAATGGCGAAGAAAATGCGCGACTCAGAACGTTCGCTCGTGAACGAGAAGCAAAAATTGAAAGCGAAAGAGTTAGAGTTTGATTTAATATCGAAAAAATACGAGCAAGAAATGTTACTGTTACCAGAATTGAAATCGAAGCTAATGACGTTGGAAAACGAATTATCTATTGCAATGAATCAGATTTCCGAAAAAGATTTAAAGTTGAGAGCGAACGAAGAGTTGTTGCAAAAACTTCAATCGGAGAAGAAAAAGCATGAAGGTGAAATTTCTCATATGCGAGCGACTTTGGAAGAGAAGAATTCGGTCGTTTTGAAAATGTCCGAAAAGCTAAAAGATTACGAAACTACTACTAAAATTATGGAGAAGAAGAGCAGCGCTAATAATAATACTAATTTACAACAACAACAACAACAACAACAACAAGCGGACAAAGAGAATTTGAGGAAGAAAGAATCGATGTTAAAAGAGTACGGAGAAAAAGTAGCGAGACTTGAAAAAGCACATCAACAATCAAACGAAACTGAACGAATATTAAATCAAGAGTTGGAAGGATTAAAACAAAACGTGCGAAGTGCGAATGCCGAACGCGTGCATTTAGAGCAGCGTTTGAAAGTTGCAGAAGAGAATGCTGCGAGATTATCATCCAAGGCGGATACAGTTTCTTCGGCGGCCGAGTCTCATCATAAAGAGCTCTTCGAGGCCAAACGCGAGGTTTTGAATTTGCGAACGAAACTCGATGATGCAAATAAATTGTTAGAGGAAATGTCTAAGAAAGTTAAAGAGGCGAAAGAAGAGTGCGAGGAGGAGCGTAACTATCGCACGCGCGTTGAAGAAGATTGCGCTTTTTATCTAGAAGATTATCACGAAATTGCCGAGAAAGCGGCCGAGACTATTGTCGAACATCAAACGACGATTATTGAAAAGGAAAATTTATTAGCATCGATGCAAAGATCTTTGAAAGAAAAGACTGAGAAGTTCGAAGTGGCGGAGAGAAATTTATCGTTTGCGTTTGAACAGTCAAAGCGTTTGCAGAGCGAATGCGACGGGTATAAAATTGAAATTTGCAAACTCGAAGACGCTAAAAATGAAAAGAGCTCCGGGATCGCTTTACTAGAGCACGAAACGAGTACTTTACACAAAAAGTTAGATGAAAAACAGTTTAAGTTAAATTCCGCGATCGGGGATATTTCCAAGTACAAAGGCGAATCGGAACAGTCCAAACGGCAACTCGAAGCGTTTCGTTCGTCGAAAGAGGTTACTGAGGAACAATTGAAAATTGAACGCGAGAAACTAAAAAAATCGGAAGAAAATTGCAAACAACTCGCGGAAACGTTAAAGCGTAACATTGAAAGGCACGATAACGTGATATCAGCGAATGGAAAAATGCATTTGACGCAAATCGAGCAGCTCGAAGAGGCTTTGAAGGAGTCGGAGGCGAAAGGGGCAAAGATTTCGCGAATACTTTTGAAAGAAGAGAGTGCGAGGAGTTTCTTTGAGAGTTTGGATGTTGAGATGCAAGTTATCGTCGAAAGCTTCTGTGGCATTGGTGGTGGTAGTAGCCCGTCGTCGTCACCGTCGTTGCCGTCCGGAATTCCAAAAGTGGCAGCAAAAAGTGGTGTTCAAGAACAACAACAACAAAAGACTCCAGCGAATAATGTGGTGAAGACGCACGCAAACAAAAACGACGGTTTTGTTTCTGCACCATCATCGCCAATCGCGGCAACAGCAGAGTTATTACAAACACCAGGAACGTCTTTTAAAACTCCAAAGACATCGATGCAATCATTGACTTCTTCTTCGCGTCTAGGCAGAACGACGATGTCCAAAAGCGCCGGAAAAGCAACGACTGCGACTTCCGACGTACTCTATCATACCGCGTCTCAAAGATCTATGGCCGCCGACCGAATCTGGGGCATGGTCAGCGAAGCCTCAAAAGTCAGAGCCGATCTCAGAGGTTTAGCTGAATCTGCATCGAAAGCGTTCAGTTCTTCCCGAAAAAAATCAAAGAGTACTAGTAGCGATGATGATTACGAAGCGAGCGCGGCTGCAACGGACGGCGCTTGTTTTGGAGGAGGAGAAGAAAACCAAGAACCAAATTATACGCATGATTCATTTAACGATAATAATAACATCATCGAAAATAGCGTCAAGAAGAAACTTCGATTGGAAGATTCTGGACATAAGCAACCAGGGACTCCTGACAAGAGACGAGCGCTTCAACCCGTTCGAGCTATTCAGTTGTAATTTATATATACTTGTACGAGAAAAAAATACAGCCTGAAAGCACGCTTTAAAATTATACCTATTCTAAACAAAAGAACCACTCATTGATCACGCACAAATAACGATCTATCTATCTATCGATCGATGATGGAAGAAGATAACAAGCATAATAAGCTAGATAATAACATCAACGACGACGCCGCCGAGCGCGATGAAGAAAATCTCATCAATTCGCGCGTTTTAAATGTAACGAAGCAAAAGTCAAAGTTGTTATCGTCGTCGTCAGATCCGAGGACGAAGAGTTCTGATCCGGATGAGAAAAAAGGGTTCTCGATTTGGCCTATTAATAAGGGCATGGACGGGAGAAAAATGGCCGAAGAAGATAAGTGCGATAATGAAATGGAAGAAGATGCAGTAGTAACAGTAATTGATAAAGCAGAATTTGAGTTACATACGCCGGAGAAAAAGCATGGTAGAGAAGGAAGCGGAAAAGAGAGAATTCCGAGAAAAGAATACGACGACGACGACGACGACGACGACGCAAACTCATCATCATCGGAGAACGATGACGACGATCGAATGAGAAAAGCGACAGTGAATACGGCGATGACGATGACGACGAAGCAATCATTACTACCGTCGTTCATGAGCGGTGATGATGTTGAACTTGATCAACGCCGCTTGACTCGCACTCAAACAAAAATCGCACTGCAGTTCAATCGCGAGCTCCTCACGACAAGATATCATCAGAACCAGGATTCGTCCTTATTAGTACCTCTCGAAGTGGCGCGTATGAGAGATCATAACGGAATAGGAATTCGTGAGAGAGATATCTTCACCGAGTTTGCTAGAAACGCTCAAAATTTGAAACTTTTAAAGCGCATATGCATTGCGGCTGGAAATAACGCTCGGTTTTTTCTCTCGCAATGTTCTCGCACTTTCAAGGATGTTAAAGATAGACAGTTTGGACAAATGAGTAATCAAAACGAACATGCTGGAGCCGTGCGTGCGATCAAAATTGCGGAAATCGAATCCCCCGCGATACTGGCGATAATGATTGATCAATATTCTCTCAATTTGAACGATTTAACGATTGCTTCGATCTGCGAAGGCGGCAATCTCGAAACTTTGAAGTACATACACGAGATCCTTCTGCCTCAGAAGAGATATTTCAACAGCTACGCGGCTGAAATGGCTGCACAAAACGGCCATTTACACGTCCTGCGATATCTGTGCGAAGAACATCAAATACCGCTTTCGAGAGATTGTTGTTGGCGCGCTTGTTGGCGAAACGAGCTCGAATGCTTGAGTTATTTAATTAACTACCAAAGATGTTCGTACGATTTGCAAGAATGTCTCGACATTGCCCATAAATATTGCCATGTCAAAATCGTTCATTGGTTATTGAATGATAGACCGGCTATTGATTAAATTAAATTTTGATTATTTTTGATTTTTGATTAATACCACACATACACAGTAGTCTTCCCCCCACCGACGTACTATGATCACCTGTAGTATGCTATCATACTACAAAACACACGCATACACACATAAACACACCTTTGATTTAATATCCTTGAATGATATGTTCTGTTGCGATGGACTCAAAATGCATCTTCGACGATTTCTTCTCCACTACTACTACTACTACTACTACTACTACTACTATTACTACAAATGAAATAATACCTGTAAAAGAGAGAGAGAGAGAGAGAGAAAGAGTATTAATATTTAATCATAATCATAATCATGATGATGAGCTTCAAGTTTTGTTGTCACATATCTTTACGATACCGATACGAACAAAAATGTAATCGCCTAGTTGGCACAGTGTAAACCATGGAAAATAAAATTTTCGGTCAACCCCGCTTCCTATCATGAAGGCAGAAATGATCGCTTTAAGACGACATTGGACAGATTCGATCATTGCATAAATATATATATGCGAGCGAAACCGTGGCAGACGTCTGAAAAGAAAGAAACAAACAAATAAGGACAAAAATGTGCGAGCTTTTTGACCCAACACCGAAACATAAAATTCGGGTTGCAACATATAAAGCTCGCTGAAATTCAGCTTTAGCACGCTGACCAGGACTCGCTTGAAGACTGATAACATAACATCAGGCAGCCCGGGGTAAGTCGCGTGCAAAAAAAAATACACATACACACACACACACAAATATATACAAACATACACATACACAGAGACTTTATTAGAACAAAAATGAATAAATATGCCAGCAGACAGGTCGACGCAAACGCATTGAAAAATCACATGCATCGGTTTAAATCTGGTCTAAATTTTAATCTATGCTTCGCGTGCCGTCGATAGAATATATAGTAAACATAACTTTCTCTCTCACATACACACACACACACACACACATAACTATAGATATAAACGGTTAAGTGTATATATATACTATCGCGTGTGTGTGTGTTTGTGTGTGTTTGACACGTACAAGCAATACTAAACGACAACAACAACAACGACAACAACGCGCGGTCTAAATTGAATGATTATACCGTACCTTTGTTTTAATCGTTCGTCTCCTCCTGCGTGACACACACATACACACACACACTCACTCACACTCAATCTCATTCACTTCTTCATCCATCTCTCTCACTCTCTCGATTAAATCGATCCAATCATCATCAGAAGACATAGAGTATATACATATATAAATAAAATCAATTATGCTTAACAAACTGCATTGAAACCCAATGAAAATATCTCGCGACGATTAAAACTGGCACGAGCGATGCAATCTTCGCTACTATCATCATCGCTTCCTTTTTATCCCCTTCTTCTCCATTGTTTGATGATAATAATAACAGTTTGCGCGTGTTCATGAACACTTTGTAGCCAACGACGATGACTGAGAACAGAAGCAGATATCCAAAACTTTTCCTGCTATTCCACTGTTTGCAATCATTACCGTTGATCATAATAATAATAATAATAATAATAATAACATATCAAATAACGCATGCGCGCGCACATGCAGGATTCATTTTTGATTGTTGTTTATTTGAGACGCCCTTATGAATGTTGTTGTTGTTGTTGTTGTTGTTGTGATTAATTCAGTTCATTTAACTATCGTAATGGGGTTTTTTGACTGCTGATGATGGTCATTGGTGGGATTTCTCTCTCATCTCATCAAGTCTCTTTTTCCCTGTTTTTCGGTACTTCGCGGCGCGTTACTGCGTTCGATTAGAGCGATCTCTCTCTCTCACTCTCACCCACTCATACTCTCTCTCTCTCTCTCTCTCTCTCTCTCTCTCTTTATCGCGCGCGCGCGCTCTTGGGCTGTTGCTATTACATACTGACTTCTATTGAACTACTCGTGTTCTATTTCTTAGAAGAGGAAGAAAGGAGGTTTCTTCCTGCTCCTGCTGCGGCTGCTAAATTTGAATGATGCCTATTACTGTTATGACGACTATTTCTTCGTTCTACTCGCCATGGGACTTCTTGATGACCTTTACTGACTGCGTTTGGATCACATTTCGCTTTCGATGGGAGCTTAATTTTTGTGAACTTTGCCGCCGTTTTACAAGCGTCGCACGTTATTAAAGATTCGTGACACTCTTTCACGCAAGGTTCCATGAAATTGATTAGACCTAATTTTTCGAGTTCTCTGATTACGATCCACTCCGAGTCATCTCTCTCGACGTTTGCTGGGACGTCGCATGCGTCGTAATAATGGTATAACGCACCGTGTTGTGTCGTAATTTGGAACCCATAAATATCGACTTTGTTACATTTATGCATGGCTAACAAAATCCCGTATAAACCGCTCGTGGCGAGAAAGTTTAATTTTGTTGCCACGTACTCAACGAAATCTGGTGCGAACGCATATAATTTTAAAGGTTTCTTCTGTTTCGAGTTCCAAAATAAACCTTTAATTGCCGATTTCGCCCTGAAATGGATCAAAATCGATTCGTTCGTTTTCGGTTCGTGAAACCCCCAATTTTGCGTATTCGTTATTCGATACGTCGTCTTACTACCGACGTGTTTTTCAAATCCCCTGGTCGGGGCTGAATTAAACCTAAAAACCATATCATGTTGATCAATATCTTCCCCATTATCATAATTCAAAACGATCCCAGAACTACCTACGACGGCGCACTTATTAAAAAACTTCAAACCGACTTCGTCGAATTCGGGTAAAATTTTAGCGAATTGCGAGAACAAAGGCTCTTCTCCTGGTACTAAAACGCGATAGCCGCCATCTAAATCTTTCTCCTTTCCTGGTAAAGTAACGGCAACTTTACCATCTTTCATTACCCTCGCGCGATTAATCGCTATATCGCCCTCGAATTCGGTGCTAAAATTTACCATTTGTTCTTTATTCTCGTTCTTTATTTCCTGCGGGAACTCGCGCGGTTCTTCGCATCTCGAGCCTTTGTAGAACACGGAACACTTACACTCGCGCGCTTTTTTATCATACATACCATGTTTTTTTGAGCACTTCTTATCATCGTCATCGTCATCTTCTTCCTCTCTATGATTACTATTATTAGGACTTCTATCATTGTCATCATCATCATCATCATCGTTTGGCAACGACGACGACGCCTTAAACTCCTCACTTCGACTCTCGCGACGACGCAGACTTTGCTCACTCCTACTCCCGGAAGAACTCGGTTTCGATTTCAAAAAATCATCGTTCGCTGATGTATCAAAAATCACGCCATCATCATCGACTACTTCACCCTTCCTATCCATTTCCTGGTCCCGAACCGTGAAGAGGATTAGGACGAAGATTATCCCGAAAATGAGAAAAAACTTTTTGATCGTTTTCTTGCAGAGCAGTGCGACCGAGCGCATTTTTTTTGTACTCATTTTTGCGCGACGCGTTATGTTTATTCGCCTTCTTATTTTCCTTTTATTAGTATTCGTTATTATTCGCTGTTAGCGCAGTAGTAGTAATAAACGATTTATTAATTTGCTGATGGGCTTCTTTTTTGAAGCGATGAGTTATTTACGCGAGCAGCCAAAAATGAGAAGCAAAAATCACGCGAGAGAAATTCCTCGACGGCGCAAGAGAGACAACTGTGCTTGTAAGGCAGTAAAAAGGAATTTTTGTTCCGCAAGTTCTGCCACTAGAGCCGCTATTTGAACTTCCATACTCGCGCCTCTCTTGCGCCGTTGACTATTATAAAAAGTTGACTTTTACCTAAAAACAGTTAACTTTTTATTTGAGCTACTCGTAAAATATTTTACGAGTTTAATCTGTTTCCTATACTCACTTCTAAAGCGAATATGACTATTAACTACTTGATAAGATTAACCTCAGTACGTGATCGCGTTGTTCTGCCAATGGATTCGCTAGAATCGGTTATAAAATAATCGGTTCTGCAATTACTTTTGTGTGTTTTGCTTCAGCGAAACGCACAAAGAATTAGTTTACTCGCATCTTTGCCAAAAACATGGCAGAATTGAAGGCGGTAACTTCGGATATATAAAGACGCAAGAGTTGGACGAGGAAATGAACGACATGAAAATAGAAAGCAGCATCAATAGTTCCTCTTTATTTGACCTTTTTCGGAAAAGGGGCTTCTGTATCCCGGGATAAAAAAATTAGGTGTCAAACTCCTTCGTCCTTGATTTTATGTTTTAGTTATTTTGTAATTATAACAAATAATATGTAGGTCTTATCTGAATATGTTCGAAGCGTGGTCGTCGCGGTCATAATCGTTTCTTTGATTATAGAACGCTTGGTTCTTCGCGTCGCGTCCTTGTTTTCTGTTCTTGTCGTTTGCGTTCTTTTTTGCTCTACCTCCTGCACCACTGAATGCTCCTGCTCCTCCTGCCCTGTCGTTCGGTTTTTGCGATTGAGATTGTGATTGCAAGAACGTAAACTTCTCGAGTTTAATCGGTTTAGGATACGTACTCGCGTTCGCAGTTTCTGACGACGATAGTTCTGGAATCCATTTTTTGCAATATGTCATTTCCGGGTCGTAATCGTTCGTTTGCTTCTGAATATTGAACTTATTCACGCGACCGCGAGTTAAACCGGCGGCTGCGACCCAGTTCCCATAATTCGATGCACAATCGTAATCGAGTAATAAGAACTCGAACCATTGAGCGCCCAAGCGCCAATCGACTCTGCAATCTAAAGCTAACCAGGAAGCGACGTTTTGTCGTCCGCGATTGGACATCCAGCCAGTAGCTTTCAACTCCCTCATGTTCGCATCGATTAATGGAAATCCGGTTTGACCAGTGATGAACGATTGGAATATTTCAATTTGATCGTTCTCGTTTAACCACGGAGGCATTTTCCCATTTGAACCGACACCATCGAGTTTGAAGATTTTGTTCTTATGTTTTATCGCGAAGAATCTATAGAAATCTCTCCACATTAATTCAAAAATGACCCAATACGTCGATTTATTCTTTAAAACGGTCTGTTCGTATTTTCGAATCTCTCTTTCGATCGTTCGAGGAGATATTGCGCCAATCGCTAAATAAGGCGCTAATTTCGTAGAGTCCAAATCGTTCAACATGCCATTTCGAGTATCAAAGTACGTATCGATCGCCCTCGTTCCGTACAAATATTTCTCTAATCTTTTTAAAGCTTCTTCTTCGCCTGCTTTGAACGTTATAACGGCTCTTATATTATTATCATCAGAGTCTTTTGGAATACATTCGTGCATCCGCAGCGCGTCTTTGCTTAACGGTAAATCTTTTATCGCAGGTTCAAACGAGAAATCGATAGTATTATTATCTATTTTCATTAATTTCGCGAATGTTTTCTTCAAAACGTCCTCGTCATTCGTGAACGCATTATTATTAGACACCTCTATTTTCCTCACCAATAAATTCTTTTGCTCGATGTCTAAACGAAACTGCGTGAATTGATCTGGAAATCTTTCTTTTAATTTCCCTTTATATAAAATCTCATTCACGTCGTCTTCGTGGAACAATGTCCCATCTTTCACCAAGATAACTTTCGTTCGTTGCGTTTGTTCCAAATTCTTTATTACTTTCCTTTCGATTTCTTTCTCGTCAGAGCAAATCTCTTCCATTGCGACAATAAAAGAACTATTTAACTCCCCTAAAACGTCCTCTGTATATCCAACTCTAATTAACATATCTAAACCTAATCTTTTATACTTATTCTTCAACTCTTTAACGGTTCCGAGTACGAACTCGGCTCTTTTCACGGAACATTTAGGGATTCTTATTCGCGCGCTCGTTCCTTTCGCTCCTCTGTTATTAAATCCTTTACCACTCTTCTTTTCTGTTACTTCTTCTTCTTCTTCTTCTTCTTCTTCGTCTGCTTTGTTGAAGAATCTCGGGTCAAAGACAAAGACAGGTAAGAGTTCTCCAATGTTTCGACTGCGAACGTCGTCGTCGTCATCCCCTGCTAACGATAAACCGATCGCTTTTTCCAAGGCTAAGTTATCTCTCGTTCGTAAATCATTCCTGTGCCACAAAACGACTCTCCTATTATTATCAGTATTCATGTTATTCATATTATTCATATTAGTATATGATTTAACAATCAATCGTCGTCGCCGTTGATGACGACAGCAGCAGAGTCTTCCCTGATTCAATAACGACTTCGTACTCCTGAAGCCGAAGCTCTTCGTACTATTGAAAAGAACACTGACTGAACTAATTCTTCTTCTTCTTCTTCTGATATCAATAACGGATGACGATAACGAATGATTCTGAAATCGTTCGTCTCGCGCGTTAAAAGAGGCGATTTTTGTCGCGCGCGTGTATACATGTTCTGTTTCCGAAAAAAAATTTAAGAGGCCGGAATTTGATGCTGCTGTACTTAAATAAAAAATACGGACGAACCAAGCAAGAGCACGCGAGTTGTATATACTCATTTGATTTTAATTAACAAGTGAATTTAAGTTCTATGATTACAGACGTGACCACGTGTTTCTGTTGGAGAGAGAAGCAGTCGAGGCGTGGTTTTTGTAGCGCGCGCGCGGGTTTACAAAAGCTCGATGCTTTGTTACTGAAGGTATCTTTGAGTGATGGATCGATAAAATTCGCTTGTTCTTTGTGGTACTTCTTACACTAGCAACGCCACGGATTTGCAGCATATCTCGCCACTTCTGCCGCAGTTGGTTCAGGACATTTCTGCTCGAGAGCGTACTTTAAGCAATCCATGTGATTGTTTGTACGCGCCCAATAAACTGTCGAAGAATTCCACGGACAGTTCTTCTCGCGTAGGTATTTCAAACAAGCGAGGTGGCCGTATTTCGCGGCGTCTAAGCATGTGCCTGCGTGTACCCGGCATCCGTTCTCGACGCAGTACTTCAGCATTGCAAGATTACCATGTACTGCTGCTAAACCACTCGTTTGATAATCCCAAGTACACTCTTTCACTTCGCGCAGCCATTGAAGTAAATCAAGTTTGTTCACAAAAGCGACTCGACGGCTGAACTCTTCCCGGTTCTTCGTGTACTCATTTCCACTATCGTACTTTCCCTTCTGACCCCATGGATAATGCTCCCAAGCAAGTTGTAACGTCGATCTTGATGACATTTCGTGAACAAAAAACTTATCTCTCAACTTAATATTCGCCCTTCGCATCGCTTCGCGACTTTCCGTATTCGTTGCATACAAAAACTTCTGATCAGTTCCATTCAACTTCGTTACGATATGTCTCTCAAATATATCGCGACAAACCCCGCTTTTCTCTGTCACGAACTTCCACAACGGCTTTGTCTTCTCCGACTCTTCGCTCGATCTAATCTTATCCTCAACTCGCGCTAAGAGTCGG
>Ga0209710_1002533_pt1 | contig 12798 bp, 8 predicted proteins | sample ArcticOcean_MG_C_5_FD_187436 | JGI IMG/M metagenome (GOLD analysis project Ga0209710, IMG submission 187436) | Marine microbial communities from western Arctic Ocean - ArcticOcean_MG_CB4_138 (SPAdes) (version 2) | ecosystem: Environmental > Aquatic > Marine > Oceanic | place: Arctic Ocean: Canada...
TTCTGAAAAAGATTCGAAAAATTGCGCCGCATTGTGGAGACTAAATTTTTCTGTTATAATTGCTGCCATTAATAGATTCCTCTAATCTTTATTAGTATTTATACACTATGTCTGATTAACTTTTTGTATCTTTATAGTCTTTTTAAATATTCTAATGTGTACCATGCGGTGCCTCTTCTACATTTACCGCAAGGCCCCTTTTCTTTCTCTTTGTATCTGTAACATTTTTCTAAGATTAGATGTATAAAAATCCCTAACAGTTATTTTTTTTTCACCAATGTTGTGACCATTTACTAAATTTTCTATTCCAATATTAAATATTTCCTCTGTTTCTCTAACAGACATACCAGACTCATTAACTTGTCTTGTTAAACATCTCACACAACTTCCACACCAATTTTCACCATTCCTCTCAGCATCATCACACTGATTAAAAATATTTTTAAGTTCATTTGGTATTGCATCATATATTGCAACTCTTCCTAATTTTGCTTCAGCAAGGGGTGCTCTCAATTCTGTATTTGTAATATCTTTCCAAAAATCCCTAGCAACTTTATTACCGTGAGGAAATTGTGTTCTATCAACTCCTGTATTTACATAATCAATTTGATTTCTTGAATGTCGATTAATTTCATTCATCCAATAATAATAACAATAAAATCTTTCTATAATCCAAGGAATAAAACTTTTTTTTAAAAAACTATTTGTTGTAGTTTCTCCTCCTTGTAATTCATCATTCCAATACTTTTCCAATATTTCTTTTGTAACAACATCATCATATATTCGGTGTTCTGGCGATAAATAAAATGACCAATTTGGTGAGGGAGCCTTTTCTATACGAAACTGAAAATCCCTAACATTTGTTCTTAACCAATTAACAATATTATAAATGTATTTCTGACAAAAATCTAAATGGTTCTTGGAAAAAAAGTGAGTGTATCTACAATAAACTGCCACAACTTCATGATCAGTATTCCTCAATAAATTATATAATGACAATGTGGAATCTTGTCCACTTGACATGCAATGTAAAACTTTCATTATCTTTCCTCTGGAAAATTATCTATATCTTCTTTAGGTTCTTCACCTTCAAATTGTTCACCATTCCATTTATAAAATTGTAAATTTTCGTGTGTCAATTTCTTATTCTTATTATTAACCCAAACTAATGTGTGATAAGTATCAAATTTTTCAGTAGCTTTTTCTACCATATCAATAGCTTGACCGTCTTGTTCTGTATTAATTAATATCCATCCCATAATATATACTCCTATCCGTAATTGACAACATAAGCATATCCACCCTTACCGGACGATGCGCCGTTGGTTGCGATTCCGCCCGATCCAAAGGACGGGCCGTAAGTATTACCGCTTCTGTTTATTTGACCACCCGATCCTGAACCATTACTGCCGACTTGATGCTGAAAGGAGGGGCCGCCGGCACCACCTGTAGCTGAACAAAAACTACCAAAAGATGAAGTTCCACCAGTGGCGCTATCGCCGCCGCCGGCACCAACTGTTACAGTAACAGAAGCAGTACTTGAAACATCAATAACTTCTTCTGCTGATCCACCATCTCCACCACTGCCACGAATTGTATCCGCAGCTTTATCATCCGCTGTGCCATTCTTGGCACCACCTCCACCACCGACAACATGAACAAGAACCTTAGTACAGCCAGAGGGTCTAGACCAAGTACCACTAGACGAAAAGTCTTGCACACTAATAATTCCCGGTGCGGCCCAAGTCATCGTGCCATCACCATCTGACCTCAAGAACTGTAAAGTTGTACCATTACCACTAACATCTAACTCGCTTGCGCCGACAGCGGATGCAGCTATTGCAGTTGCATCCACAGAACCAGCAGCATAGTGTTCAGCATCAATCGAATCTGCTGCTATGTGTTCAGAGTTAATAGCATCATCAGCAATCTTAGTTCCATCAACAATATCAGCGGCAAGATGTTCCCTATCAATACTACCAGCAGCATAATGTTCTGAATTAATTACGTCATTAGCAATCTTAGTTCCATCAATAATATCAGCAGAAAGATGCGCTCTATCGATACTGCCATCAACATACTGAGCACTGTCAATTGAGTTTGCAGACATATGTGCAACATCAATACTACCATCAGTATAATGTTCACTATCAATAGCATTATCAGCAATTTTAGCATTAGTTATTGAATCACTAGCAAGATCAGCAGCTACAATAGTTCCGTTAGCAATTTTGGCAGAAGTTATTTGACTATCGGCAATATGTGCGGTATCAATACTACCATCAACATAGTAATCACTGTCGATGGAGTTAGCAGGAAGAACTGGTATTTGACTAAAGGTCACTACACCATTAGAGGCGATTGCGATTGCATCTTTATCACTAGCACTACCGATATTTCCTGCATTTGCAATAACTATACCGGCATTGAATGTTGCTTCGCCAGCAGCACTACCGTCGATGGTTAAGAAAGTTGTGTCAGAACCACCATCAGTTCCCTTGAGAATAATATCGCTGTCGTTAGCAGCAGCATCAATTGTGATATTACCAGAACTTGTTGTTAGAAGAATTGCTGCATCACCAGCATCAATATCGTCTGCGGCATTGGATGCAGCGGCGGCCCAAGAAAAATCTGTACCATCTGATGTTAATATCGTATTTGCGCTACCAATGGTTAGTACAGCAGGGTCACCACTTGCATCACCATATATAATCTTGCCTCGTGCAATTCCAGCCATCTTCGCAAGTGTAATTTGGTTATCTGCAATATGTGCAGTATCAATAGAACCATCTACATATTGGTCACTGTCAACGGAGTTAGCAGACATATGTGCGAGGTCAATAGAACCATCTATATATTCATCACTGTCGATGGAGTTTGCTGGCATAACTGGTATTTGACTAAAGGTCACTACCCCGTCAGAGGCGATTGCGATTGCGTCTGTATCACTGGCAGAACCAATGTTACCCGCATCTGGTATAATTAGATTTCCACCAATTGTAATACCCGCACCAAATGTTGATAAACCAGCAGCACTACCATCAATGGTCAAGAAAGTTGTATCAACACCACCATCTGTTCCCTTGAGAATAATATCGCTATCGTTAGCAGCTGCATCAATAGTGATATTACCACTACTTGTTGTTAGATTAATTGCGGCATCACCGCCGGTTATATTATCAGCAGCAGCACCGACACTTGCAACAATATAAGTTTTAAGTCTTGAAGCAAGCATACTCTTCATGGTGCCACCAGCACCATCATCTATCATAAATAAGTCAGCATCTACAACAGCTGCGGCCATCTCTGTTGCACCATCAAGATCAATATCAGCAATATCAATACTACCATCAGGAAATACTGGTGCTTGACTAAATGTTACTACCCCGTTAGAAGCAATTGCAATTGCATCTGCATCACTAGCAGAACCGATTTGACCACCATCTTGAACTGTAATATTTGAACTAAATACAGGTCTTGCAGCAAAAGTAGCAACACCTGTTTGTGTCAATGTACCTGAGACATCTAGATTGCCATTGATATCAATCAAAGTTGAAGTAATGTCTATTTCATCATCAGCAGCAATTGATAAATCACCATCAGCAGTTGAACCAATACTAATTGCAGAATCTCGAAACTGAATTTCCATCGCTGCGTTTAGTAGCAGACCAGTGTCAGCAACATGAGTCAGAGTGACATCACCATCAGCACCAAAGCCAAGAACTGCTGCATCTGACAAAAGTTTAACATCATCACCAAAGACTGAATCCTTAACAACAGACAACCCACCATCAGTCTGCAATGAACCATCAGTAGTACTTGTTGCTTCAGTAGCATCATCAGTTTTGATAATACCACTTGCAGTTAGGGCAGCAGTAGTAACAGCACCAACAACACCCAAAGTACCCGCCATTGTAACATTAACTGTACCAGTTGGTATTTCAATAACATCTGCGTCAGCGTCATTTTTAATAGTTATGTCATTTGTGCTGCCTTGTCCTGTAAGTATGAGCCCTTCTGTTGAGGTATAACCAATTGCAGCATTATCACCAGCAGCAGTATCACCAGATGCATTAAGAGTTTTTGCTGATGTAATATCTCCAACAACAGTTACATTTGTAGTTCCTGTTGGTATTTCTAGTACATCTGCGTCAGCGTCATTTTTAATAGTTATGTCATTTGTGCTGCCTTGTCCTGTGAGTATGAGGCCTTCAGCAGATGTATAACCGATTGCAGCATTGTCTCCAGAATCAGTATCACCAGCAGGTTCTACCGTACCAGTAGTTGTAACATTACCTACAACAGCCAATCCAGTACTATTGAATGTTCCTCTAAGAGCAGCACCAGTTGTAATTGATAATGCGTCTTGGGCACTAAAGTATATACCTGTATTTGTATCACCACTATTAGTAATTGATGGTGCTGACACGCCGCCGTCTGCGAATGATGCAACACCAGTGATCGAAGGTGTAGCAAGAGTGACAACAGTAGCAGTAGCACTAATACCAGAAGTTAGTGCAGTACCCGTACCCAATAGAGTATAGAGTTCAACAAAATTGTCATTAAGTTTATCACCACCGGCTCGAATAGTATCACCTGTACCATCCCCAGCGGTTGTTCCTAAATCTATTGATTGATATGTCATTATTCATTCTTCCTTTATTGTATTTATAATATAACTCTAGGTGTAACTAGTGTTTCTAACTCTAGGTGCATCCCATGTATAACTATAATAATCATCTGTATTGGTTACATCACTAAATTTGTGTATTGTATTATTGAATCTAAATACGATTGTACCCTCTTCACTTGGTTTCGGTGCAACCTTAGCTTTAGCAGAAACAAGTGATACAATAAGAGTTTTTGCGAACACATTAAATCCAGCTGGATGAACTGCTTTTTTCAACTCATTCAGATATATGTTCCCACTGGAATTTGTCTGAACTTCATATGAAAAATCTTGATAATAATAAGAATCTTGAAGTCTAATCAATTGTTCACTAATCAAATGTTCGATACCACTAAACTTTCCAAATTTTTCAATAGAAGTACCCAAATTAAGTGATAACTTTGCAATGTCTGCATGAGCAATTGTTGCAGATGCTGTAGCAGTTGTTATTGATGTTGTCCCAGCAGAAAAATCAAATCCTGCATCCTCAAACAATATTTTATCTGTTGCATGAAGAGAAGATGCATTTGTTGCATCCAAAACTAAGTTGGTAAAGGCAACGTCATTTTCATACAGAAGTTTATTATTAACATCATCAATACCGAATACATCGGTCACACCAGATTCTAAAACAATCAGATTGCTAGAATCATTTGTTCCATCTGCATCCGTACCATTGAATACAATTTTTTCACCAATGTTTGCAGGCCCGGTAATTCCTTCTTCAAAGAAAAGTTTGTCATTTTCATCTTCACCAGCAGAATTGGTGCCATCCAAGAGAATTGCATCTGTATTATAAAAAGGTTCAGTATCAGCACTAGCCAGTTCCAAGAAAAGTTTATCATCTGCATCATCACCCGCCGAGTTAGTACCATCCAAGAGAATTGCATCATTACCATTAGCACCACCACCACCATCTGGTGTGCCATCTTCTAGAATAATCTGAGCAACAGTTGGTTCCTCATTTTCAAGAAGGATAGTTGCAATGAGGTTAGTCTGATTGATGACTAAATTATCTTCGTATTCTATGTCAGCATTAAGTAAAATAAAGTCTTCAGAATTAACTGAAAGGATTATTGATGGCGCACTTTCTTGTATAAATTTTACATGTCTAAGTTCATAATCATAAACTATGCTATCATTATGATAACCATCTTCTTGACAAATAAAATGTCTAATACCATTAACATCTGGTTCTGCCCTAATTGACCCACTGTCATCTTCAAGTAGAGTCTGTGCTAGTTCTACGATCTCTGGAAACTCCATGATGAGTTCACCCTGACCATCCTCCAAGAGTATGAAGTCAGTTGTTGCCGCAGTAGCATTTAATAAAATTCTGTCTCCATCTTCATCAACTAGATTTTCACCATAAACAAGATCAGCATCTAAAATAAAATTGTCATCAACATAATCATCGTCCACAAGAGAGTCTTCAAGACGCATACCCTCATTGGAAGTTAAACTGACAGATTCACTTTCAATAGCAACACTGTCTTCAATAGAAACCTCTAGAAGTTGAGTTGTAGAATCGTATGATCGAATAGTTCCAGTATGTGATGTTAGTGTATCTCCTACAGCAAAAATCCCCGTTATATCTTTTATAATAAAATTTGCACGGGCTTCTGATGTGGGGGATTCAGTATAACTGAAGCCCGGATTAGTAATATTGATAGAATCAATTCTTCCAATATCTGTGGTTGTTGCAAGAACATTTGCACCGTTACCATATCGAGTCCTAACAGTAACGGTAGGTAATAATCCATAACCATCACCCGGTTCAGTTACAGATATCTTTGTAATATCTCCAGCGCCAGACTCTAGCACAAATCCATCATTATCAGAACGGTTTGTATCGAAAGATAGTGTACTTACTGCCCACTCAGATTGAATTCTGTGACCAAGCTCTAGTTCAGTGTTAATGCCATCAGAGTATGAAGCAACATTACCAGACTCATTGTAGAGGTGATCCGATTGATAGGCAAAGTCTCCACCATACAGTGTGTATGTAGATACATCATAAGTTCCTGCTGCAGCAACTGTTGTTGCAGTTGGTGAATAAAAAGTAAGACCGGGATACTCAACAAACTTATATTCTCTTACTGCCTTTGCAAGAGAATCAAATGTTAAAACTTCATTATCTGAAAATTTTTGTGGGATGGACAGGAGAATATTTGATTGATCAGTAACAGAGGTAACTGTAACTTTTCCAGAAATACTATTTGATCTTACAACCATCCCTATTACAATTTCATCCCCAGCATTTCCATCTAGTACTACTGCTGTTGAGTTGAATGTTTCACCGTTGACCCTAGCTGATGATTTTGAAATAGTAGTTTGTTCTGCTGCGTAATTCGTTATATATATTGGATAATAGTAACCCGCCCCACCACTATAGATTCTATCAGTTCCAAATACTGCAAAGGGTTCTTCTGCAATGAGTGTACCCTCTTCAAGTTGAAAATTAAATTGTTCTTCGAAAGTGTTTGTACCAGATTCCTGTATGATAACATTATCAGCAATGTCTTCTTCAGAAACAATTAAACCATTAGTACTAGTAACCACGCCCAACGCTTCTTGCACTTTTCCATCTTCAGAACTGTTCTTTTCAAAAACTACAAGTTCACCAATTTCATAATTCGATCCTGCATTGTCAATTATAACACCCGAAACTGAACCTCTTTGAATAGTACCAACAACAGCTGAAACATCACCACTACCAATAGCAACAGAACTATCAAGGTCAATAACATCATCAACACTGTAAAGTGTTCCATCATTTGAGATTGATGCAGATGCAATTAATTGATTGATAATAAAATTAAATCGCACATCCCCTTTACCAGATCTACCATATGCAGTTTCTCCATTTTCAAAGGTTCCAACCACACTTGAGATTTCAAATTCAATATAAGAAGTACCACCAGAGAGAGAAAAGGTTGTTGAATTTTCAACAAGAGCAGTTGCTAAGCTGCTATTACCTGTAATTGATTGTCCAATAAGTTCATCTGCATCAATATCATCAGGAGAAGAAACACGGATAATAGTAGGTTTATCCCAATCTGCTGCTGATGGTTTTGTCATATATTGGTTTGGATAAAATATTTCTGCTTCCTCACCCAGAAGGATTTTAATAAAGAGTTTAATACCCTCATCGGTTCCCTTCCTTCGATACAACTCATTAATATGTTTTTCTAAATTTCTCTTATTAATTCCATTTGCAATATTAGCAGGAATCCCACTCATAAAGGATTTGCGAAACTCTTCAATAAAGTCATCGATAGTGTTATCAATATTAGCATTGGCCAATAATTGTTGAATATTTTGAACGGGGTTTGCACGATATTTTATTATCGATCCAGTTGCGCCAGAAGTTCCACCTGTTACAGTTTCATCCGTCTGAAATCTTTGTTGTGAAGATATAAATAATCTTGGTGTTGCATTACCAAGGTCTTCAGCGAGAACCTTTGCGGTGGCATAAGATGTACCACCAGTAATAGTTTCACCCTTAACAAACTTGCCTGTAGAACCAGCACCACTTTCAGTAACAAGCAGAGTCCCATCTTCAAGAAGAAGATTAGTAGGGGTCTGCACCTCTAAAATGATGTTATCAATACTGACTGTTAGCTGAAGTTCAGCAGATTCAAGGAACTGGTAATATGATTTTATAAATTTAGCAAACTGTGGATGATCTTCGGAGATGAAGTCAGGTAGTTGTCCATCAATTTGAGTACTGAGTTTATTCTCTAATTCTGGGGTCCAAGATAAGTCAAAAGGTGGTGCCATGATTAATAACTCGAAGGGGCTACATAATTACTAGTTGTAACATAATTAGTTGAACCCCCGCCACTACTAACTGCAATCGTATCCTGTCTTCCTGTAACTGATGTATTCACAATATCAATTTCAACAATCTGATTTCTCGTACTAACAATATCAACAGATGCTGGTGATGCAGTTAACCTTATTGCTGTTGATATATTATCATCAACATTAGATACATTAGTTATATAAATTGGATTAACTGAAACCAAACCAGTTACATAATCTACAGTTCCAGCCAAGAGATCGTAATATGTTCGTGCCCCAGAATCCAAATAATAAATACGAAGGTTGCCAGAACCATCCTCATCAAAGAACATCTCGTTTGTATTATCTTGTATATAGAAACCCGTTGATGCAATGATACCACCAGATGTTGAATTATGAGCATCGTGTGGATGGTATAATTGGTTTCCAAAATTAACTGTGAATGAATATGTACCTGATGTATCTGGTGTATAAAAACTACCCAGAGCTATTGTAGTAACATTATTTAATATAGAAGTATCACTAGCATCAATTAAAGAAGTAAATTGTGAATGTCTAAAAACAGAGTTGAATACTTTTAGATAATCATTGTTGTAATTTGTGATAGTAGATAATACAATTGACTCCAATGCTCCAGCACTTTTTGTTGTTGCATTGCTATCAAATTTAAAATTGACGCTGATAATAAGATTCAAAACTGATGGGTCTACAATTACTGGAGTTAGTGAAGCAACAGTATATTGAGATAGTTGACTAACCAACTGTGCTTTCTGAGTTTCATTTAAATTCAATCCAGTTATTGATTTAACACTAATGAATATCTTACCATATTCTGCAATATCTGATGCACCAGTAACATTACTAAATGAACCATCCTCTCCACCCCAAACAGAAACCGATTGAGTATTTGCAAAGAGTTGTTTAACATAAGTTTTATAATCTTCTGTTGTAACACATCGACCCTGTGACGCATAGTCTAGAGGTGCGTTATATTTTATAGACTCAATAGATTCTGGTTCTGCACCACCGGCCGCCGGAGACACTAATCTAACATTAACACTGTTAACAGTATCAATTGCAGATGAACTAGTAAAGACTGCGGCACTATTTGCAGCACCTTTGTTGGTAACAACATAATTCATTATAACAATATTGCCATCCTCTACTAAACTACCTAGAATACCATCACCGAAATATATTTCATATTTACCATCCTCCACTTCTTGTAGGAAATAAACATTTGAGGTAGAGGTTAGTCCAGAAATATCTGTTGCTAGAGTATAGGTTGTTAGTGTAGAATCTGATAAAGAGTTTTGTACCCTAACTGTGAGAGTTGTTGTATCTACTCTGTCATCGTTAATAAGAAACCTCTGTTCAACATTCTGAACATCAACAGTGTATCTACTTGAAACATAACTGCCTTCATATATAATCACATTATCAAATGGGATTATAGAACCCTGTAGTAATGCAGTAACAGATTGTATAGTTACAAACTGATAAGATGTATCACCCACACTAGATGTGAAGACTGTACCCGCAGGCATCGTTGCACTGGTGTTGGATGTATTAAGAGAGACATCAACAGTTGCTTTTGCAGCTGTGGCAGAACGAGTAGTGTATCCCAAAGTCTTTGCATGTGAAACCACACTCGACCTCAACTGTGAGGAATCAAGAAACATCTCATTTGCCATCATGTTCGCATTAAAACCAAGATAGTGAGTGTTGTATGCAAGGACATCTAGAAGCGCACTAAGACCAGAACCTTCGAAGTCATAATCTTTAAACTCTGTTTGATTACGCATAAAGAGTTTTAGATTATCTTTAACCTCATCAAAGTCAAATTCTGTTACACTGAGTCTTTTTCTAGTTGATGCCATTATCGTAATCTCTCTAATAGAACTTCCATACTAACAAGTTCTGTGGGTGCATTAACAACATAAAACTCAATAGTAACATTATATGCATTGTTGTCAAGATTGGGTTGAGCTCGAACTCCCATGAGTCTAGCTCTTGGTTCAAAGTTCTCAATCACATCTTCGATCTTCATAGTTAGAACATATGCCGTAATCGGCGTCATAGGTTCAAATAGAATATCTCTCACACCAGAACCAATCTCTGGGTGAAAGGGTTTCTCATAGAAATTTGTCAGTACAAGATTTCTTACAGAACGCTTGACTGCAACGGCGTCAGTAACTTTAGTGATATCCTTTGATCCAATTTTAGGACCAAAGAATAAATCAATATCAGAATACACCTGAGCTGCACGATCCTCACCTTGATATGTACCATCAGTGTATGCGGTCTTTGACATTAGTATTCCTTTTTATTATATTTATACACTCTTTGATGTATTTTATTTCATCATATAAGTATATTTATGTCTTTAAGTTTGTGGTTCTGGGTCATAGTTATCTAAGTATACATACTCTATGACTGCTGCAAAACCCCCGAAAACTTTATTAAGGGAATAGTCCGTCAAAAACCTTCCGGGCCCATATTGGGAATCAAATCGTACAGATCTGGGATGGGTGCCATAACATCGAAATGTGCCTTTTACGTCCATAATTTCATTATCAACACTAACAAGATTGCCGGGGTGATTTGCCAAAGCTTTGGGTGAAGAGAATATCAATTCTTTCCCATTAAGTTTTATGTTTTGAGAAGCCGTACTATTAGTAGTGGCGGTGCTTATCCACCCATACATATGTTGGCCATAATAACTACTATAATATTTACCAAGAATCTTTGCGTTCCGGGCGCCGGCTGAATCCTCCCCCGGTACTCTAAGAAATTTTTTCATAAATTCTCCAAAGTGTAAAGTAATTACAATTTTGTCTATTGGTTGATTCGCTAGTGTAACTTTGTATGAAAACCGCTCCTGTCCTTTGGAGCCCGGGGGGAAGCGGTCGTTCCCTGCACCCTTACCTTGACCAAGATTTGTTATGTCAGATAATATAATCTTCTCTGTCATAGATGCTCTTCTATTAGGCATGCCCCCATCAGGAGAAAAGGTTTTTCCTGATCCAGCTGGCGCAACATTTACATCCGATCCAGATGGACTTTTGATTTTTTTATCTGCCTTTACAATTTTTATTGCACCTCTATCTTCAGTTGGTGCTTTATCAGTAACCACATAAGCTTCCACCTTCTTTTTAACTTCGGCAACTGTTGCCACGACATTTGCATTTTGTACTACAATAGATGAAGATTCTTGTGCCGCTGCAACAGATGCTTGTTTTGGTGCGATAGGTTTTTGTTCTGCCGGTTCAGTACTCCCCGCAACCTTTTGAAGATTGGGAACAAGCGCACAAATATCACCACCCCCTAGTATTGCTTTAGTTGCATCACTAACAAGACTATCTAACTCTAAACCAGCAGACTTTATGTCATCACCAAACTCTATTTTCATTTTTGCAAGAGCAGAAAGAAAAGATGGAGTGCCGGGTATCTGTGAGGCAAGCCCTGCTATCTCTGATTGTAAATTTAACTTCGGTAGAGTTGGTATCTCAATTGATTGAAGTTTATCCTTCAGACCCGCAAGTTCATTCTGAGCTTCTCCAAACGCAGCTGCAGCAGTAGAAGCGGCTTCATTAAGTTTTGCCTTTGCGTCTGCTTTCGCATCAGCAAGTTTAGATAGAACATCATTCAGTTCTGGACTTGCGCCACACAAATTTGGAATTTTAAAATCAACCATTCTAATCTCCACAAACACTAGTTGTAAAATTATAAGCAGTACAGGAAGAATCTACAGTTTGTGTAAAAGGACTTACTGACATCTGTAATTCAGCAGTGCTTACCACTGTTGCTCCTGATACTGTATTATTCGATGCTGAAGCTTTATCATCATCAACATCACCCTGAGCTCCACTTACGTCATTAGCATAAACATTAGTGCTTGATGTAGTTGAAGCATTAGGAACCCAACTTGCGTGGCCTCCTGTTGAATCACCCAATCTATGTACTGCTATTCCATTTATAAAAATATTAGATGACCCGGCTGTAGCAGGATCACCACAACCAGTTTTATCTCCTATTCTAACAGCAGCAGTACCATTAACAAAAGTATTGGGACTACCTTCAGCGTATGATGTCTGGTGAAATCCGTTAGGACTTGGTGATGCATGGCCAATGTGGTGATCTTGAGTTTTTCTTACTATGCCGGGCATTTTTTATTTCCTCTTATGGGTTAATCTTAACAGAATTAGTTGCCGTTGGTGTATTAGTTATTACATCGATAACACGGGTTTGCCCTGATCTTATCGTGTGTACTGTTCCAGATGATGAATCCAAAGTTGTCTCAGCAAAGATATCCATTGCAG
>Ga0209710_1002534_pt1 | contig 12795 bp, 12 predicted proteins | sample ArcticOcean_MG_C_5_FD_187436 | JGI IMG/M metagenome (GOLD analysis project Ga0209710, IMG submission 187436) | Marine microbial communities from western Arctic Ocean - ArcticOcean_MG_CB4_138 (SPAdes) (version 2) | ecosystem: Environmental > Aquatic > Marine > Oceanic | place: Arctic Ocean...
GCACCAAACCAATTTATCCTACAGTGGGTAAAAGAAAAATTTTCAGAACAAATTCAAACCTTGCGAAAAGAACACTTAAGCACACTTAATATTGAGTATATTGTTGTTAAAAAAAATAAAGTTACAACAAATAATCCATCCGATATAAAATCAAAACTAAACAACTTGTCTGTGAGACTGTCGACAAACAAAACAAATGGTTTAAATACGTCATTTAATTTTTCTAACTTTGTTACTGGAAAAGCTAATCAATTAGCAACGGCTGCTGCAAAGCAAATTGCTGAAAACCCTGGCACAGCTTACAATCCTTTGTTTATATATGGTGGTGTAGGGCTAGGAAAAACCCACTTAATGCATGCAATAGGCAACCACGTTAAAAACTTACAACCTGATGCAAAAATAAAATATTTACATGCTGAAAGATATGTTCACGATGTAGTTAAAGCATATGAAAACAAGGCTTTTGATAGCTTTAAAAAAAATTATCACTCTTTAGACTTATTATTGATTGATGACATACAGTTTATTGGGAAAAAAAATAGAACACAGGAAGAGTTTTTTTACGCGTTTAACACTCTTATTGAAAATAAAAAACAGATAATAATAACCTGTGACAGTTATCCAAAAGAAATTCCAGGGGTCGATGAGCGACTAAGAACTCGATTTAGCTGGGGGCTGACAGTAGCAATAGATCCACCAGAACTTGAAATGCGCGTAGCCATTTTATTAAAAAAAGCAGAAGAAAATAAAATCGTACTCCCAGAAGATGTTGCATTTTTTGTTGCAAAACAGATTCGCTCAAACGTTAGAGAGTTAGAGGGAGCCCTTAATAGAATTGTTGCAATGGCAAACTTTACAAACCGAACAATCGATACTACGTTAGCCAAAGAATCCTTACGCGACCTAATTGCAGTAAGAGGAAGACAAGTAAGTGTTGAAAATATTCAGAAAACTGTTGCAGAATACTATAAAATTAAGGTAGTTGATATTTTAAGTAAGAAAAGATCAAGAAATTTTTCTCGGCCAAGACAACTAGCAATGTGTCTTACAAGAGAATTAACCAATTTAAGCTTCCCAGAAATTGGAGCAGCTTTTGGAGGAAGGCATCACACTACTATAATGCATGCTTGTGATGAAGTTGAAAACTTGCGACTCACTGATCATAACATTGGTCAAGATTTAGGATTTTTAACCCAAGTTTTAAGAGGATAATAAACATGTGAAGAGCCTGTGGACTAAATTAGAATAAAGAGAAAAAATTATCCACTATTATTTTAATCCACAATTCATACACAGTAAAAGACACAGAAAACCATAGGATTTAAAGTTACATAACTACTTATTATTAAAAGTAAAAGTTAACAAAAAAAGAAAAACACGGGGTATTATTATTATTATTATTTATATAAAGAAAAAACTATAAAACTATGAATATAAAAATCGATAGAGAATTATTGCTCACACCACTTGGAAACGTCTCAGGTATAGTTGAAAAAAGGCACGCTTTACCAATACTTTCAAATTTATTGTTAGAAGGAAGTCAAGGCAAATTAAAATTTACAGCTACAGATCTTGAAATGCAAATTTCAACACATATTAAAACAGAGCTGTCAGATGATTTTCAAATAACATTATCAGCTAAAAAACTTTTTGATATTACAAGAGCTCTCCCCGAGGATTCTAAAATTGATTTTCAAATTGAAGAAAATAAAGTCACAGTTAAAGCAAAAAAAAGTCGTTTTAATTTACAAACATTGCCACCACAAGATTATCCTGTAATGAAAAAAGAAGAAAACGAAGCGGTTGAATTAATATTACCCCAAAAAGGATTTAAAGCCCTACTAAAGCAAGTTGATTTTGCTATGGCCCAACAAGATATTAGGTATTATTTAAATGGATTGTTGATAGAAGTTAAAGAAAAAAATATTAACATTGTAGGCACTGATGGCCATAGGCTAAGCTTTACCTCACTGGAACTAACAAACCCAACCAAAGCAGCACAAGTTATTATTCCAAGAAAGACAGTTGTAGAGTTGGTAAAGTTATTAAATGACAATGACGACCCTTTAGAAATAAGCTTTTCAAATAACCAAGTAAACTTTAAATTTAGCGATATTGATTTAATAACAAAAGTAATTGATGGAAAATTCCCAGACTATAGTCGAGTTATTCCAGAGGGACATGAAAATGTTTTTAATATAGATCGCGCTCTCCTTCTAGAATCGATGTTAAGGGCCTCAATTTTGTCAAATGATAAATACAGAGGAATAAGAATGGTTGTAGAAGAAAACAATCTGAGATTGGTAAGCAACAACAGCGAACAAGAACAAGCGGAAGAAGAGCTGGAAATTGAGTATAGGGGAGAAAAAATTGACATCGGTTTTAATGTTACTTATTTAATTGACGTTTTAATGAACATTCAATCCGATAAATTAACTATTGCCTTTAACGATTCTAGCAGTAGTTGTTTGGTAACAATTCCAAACAACAAGAAGTATAAGTATGTTGTAATGCCAATGCGCATTTAATTTTTCAAAAACAGAAGGCCTTATGACTAAAAAAGAAGAAACAAACAAAAGCGAATATAACTCAGAAAGTATAAAGGTATTAAAAGGGCTAGACGCTGTAAGAAAAAGACCGGGTATGTATATCGGAGACACTTCTGATGGAAGTGGTTTGCATCATATGGTATTTGAAGTTTTAGATAATGCTATAGATGAATCTTTAGCCGGCCATTGTAATGAAATTAAGGTCATTATTCATCCTGATAACTCAATAACCGTTACAGATAACGGCAGAGGAATTCCAACAGACGTAAAAGAAGATGACGAATTTAAAAGATCAGCTGCGGAAATTGTAATGACAGAGCTTCATGCGGGCGGTAAGTTTGATCAAAACTCCTACAAAGTTTCAGGCGGGCTTCATGGTGTAGGTGTTTCTGTGGTAAATGCTTTGTCTGACTGGCTAAAGCTGAAGGTCTACAGAAACAGCAAAATACACGAAGTTGAGTTTAAAAGAGGCAACATTATTGCTCCTTTAAAGGTGCTGGGAGATACAGAAAAAACAGGAACAGAAGTAACTTTCATGCCTTCCGAAGAAACATTTATTAATATTGATTTTCATTTTGACTTGTTAGCAAAAAGAATTCGCGAATTATCCTTTTTAAATAATGGCGTGAATATAGAGTTAGTTGATCATAGATCTGGAAAAACTGAAAATTTTGCATCTGCTGGAGGCATAAAAGGTTTTGTGGAGTACATGAATCGATCGAAATCAACATTACACGAAAATATTTTTTATGCTGACAGTGGTGAAAAAGAAGGCATCACTATTGAAGTTAGCATGCAATGGAATGATAGTTATGGAGAAAACGTACAGTGTTTCACAAATAACATCCCTCAGCGAGATGGCGGAACCCACTTAACCGGACTAAGAGCTGCCCTCACTAGAACAATTAATACCTACATTGAGTCAAACGAGTTAGCAAAAAAAGCTAAGGTTGAAACGGGTGGTGATGATATGAGAGAAGGCCTCGTGTGTGTTTTGTCAGTTAAAGTCCCTGACCCAAAATTTTCTTCTCAAACAAAAGATAAGTTAGTTTCAAGCGAGGTACAACCAATTGTTTCGGATGTGGTTGGCAAGAAACTAACAGAATTTTTATTAGAACACCCAAAGGACGCAAAAATAATTTGTAACAAAATAGTAGACGCTGCTCGCGCAAGAGAGGCTGCCAGGAAAGCAAGAGACATGACTAGGAGAAAAGGGGTGATGGACTCCCTTGGGCTGCCAGGAAAGCTAGCAGATTGCCAGGAAAAAGACCCAGCACAATGTGAAATATATTTAGTTGAAGGGGATTCAGCTGGCGGATCAGCGAAACAAGGTAGGGATAGAAAAAACCAAGCTATCTTACCCTTAAAGGGTAAGATTTTAAATGTTGAAAAAGCAAGGATTGATAAAATTCTTGCCTCTCAAGAAATTGTTACATTAATAACGGCGCTTGGAACAGGATTTCATCCAGAGTTTAATGTAGAAAAACTTAGATACCATAGAATAATAATCATGACAGATGCGGATGTTGATGGCGCACATATTCGAACATTATTGCTGACATTTTTCTTTAGACAAATGTATGAGTTAGTTGAGAGAGGCCACGTATATATAGCACAGCCCCCTTTATACAAAGTTAAACAAGGTAAACACGAACAATACTTAAAAGATGAACAAGAATTAGATCAATATTTGGTTGATTCAGCATTGCAAGGAGCAAGCTTGCTGACTCGCGTAGGCGGCGATATTTTGACAGAAGATGTTTTGGGAAATATTGCAAGGGAGATGGTTTTAACAGAGGCGATTATTAGACGCTTATCTTCTCGATATGATGTGTCTTTGCTAAGAGCTATGCATGTCCTAGGACCACTTTTTTTAGATGATGAAGAAAAAACTAAAAATTATGCTGCAGAGTTAAAAGTTCTAATGCCTTTAGATAATATTAAGTTTGATGTTAAACATAATAACGATTCTAATAAATACTTTATTGAAATTAATCAATTTGTTCATGGCAACTTACAAACAAGTAAATTAGATGAAGAGTTTTTATTAAGTGGAGAGTATAGACAAATAATAAAATCAGCAGAACTTACAAAAAACTTGATTGGTGAAGATGGTGAAATATCAAGAGGGGAAAAATCACAGCGAGTAAATAATTTTCACGATGCATTAACTTGGTTAATAAATGAAGCAAAAAGAAATTTAAATATTCAGCGTTATAAAGGTTTGGGTGAAATGAATCCAGAACAACTTTGGGAAACAACAATGGATCCAAAAGTTAGGCGCTTATTAAAGGTTACAATTGAAGATACGACAGCAGTAGAAGAAACTTTTACTAGACTAATGGGAGATGAAGTGGCCCCTAGAAGAGAGTTTATTGAAAGTAATGCATTAGCTGCTAGCAACCTAGATATTTAGGCGCGAAGAGATGACCTTAAGTGAATTAAGATTTGTCGTTGCTTTAGCGCACGAAAAAAATTTTCGGAAAGCGGCTGAGAAATCATTCGTAAGTCAACCTGCGTTAAGTCTTGGAATAAAAAAAATTGAGCAAGAATTAAATTTATCTTTATTTGAAAGAAGCGTTGGAGCTGGCGGTGACGTAAAGATTACTCCAATAGGCCAAAAAATAATTGATCAAGCCGCAATTGTTTTAGAAGAAACTGCAAAAATTAAAGACCTATCTGCTAATGGTGATAGTCAACTTAACTTGCCTTTTAAGTTGGGCTTAATTTACTCAATTGCGCCTTATTTGTTGCCACTAATTATTCCAAATTTAAGAGACGATGTTCCAGATATGCCACTTGAAATTCATGAAAATATTACTAAAAATCTAGAAAACGATTTAAAACAAGGGGTAATTGATGCTGCTGTGATAGCTTTACCTTTTGATATTCCGGGTGTTGCAATTGAGACATTATATGATGAACCATTTGTTGTAATAGCGCCTTTAAAACATCGTTGGGACACACAAAAGAACATTAAAGCGAAAGACTTAGCTCAAGAAAAAGTTCTGTTGCTAGACAGAACGCATTGTTTTAGTAATCAAGTTAAAGAAGCGTGCCCGGGCATTTCAGGAAATAGTGAAATTCAATTAGGAAATTCTTTAGAAACTATTCGTAGCATGGTTGCATCAAATCTAGGGGTTTCTGTTTTGCCTAAAAGTGCTACGACCGCTCAACTTAATAACTCGTTAGTTAAAATAATTTCTTTTGAGTCCCCTGTGCCCTTTCGAAGAGTGGCGCTAGCCTATAGAAAAAGTGCAGTAAAAAAAGAAGCAATAAAGAAAATTGTGAGTGTGATTAAGGCGTTAAATTTTTTCTAAATTAAGCACTTAAGACAAGAGTTTGGTGATGATTATTTCAGATTGATTTAAAATAAAGTCTTTTAACAATTCAACAGAACGATTAATTGACATAGGATTAAGAGTCACTACATGCCATTTTCGATTAATAGGCGTATCCAGTACTTTTAGAATTTTAAGCTGATTATTTTTAAGCTCATTTGCAATCGTGTGTTGAGAAACAAAAGAAATACCAAGTCCTGCTATGACTGCCTGTTTTATACTTTCGTTGCTCGACATTTCCATAATAATAATAGGATGAATGTCATGATCTTGAATAAAAGTTTCCATATGTGCCCTTGTTCCAGATCCCTTTTCGCGACTTATAAAATCAAGATCATTTAATGCTTCAGGTTGAATTTTTTTCAGCTTTGTTAAAGGGTGTCCGAAATTCGCAATAAAGACATGAGGGTGATTGGTGATAGCATAAACTTTAGTATCAATTTCTTTTGGGACTAATCCCATTATAGCAATATCAATTTGACCGTCTCTAAGAAGTTCAACTAGCTGTTCTCGATTTCTGATCTCTAAAATTATTTTATATTCTGAATGCTTTTCTCTGAATAGCTTAAGAACTTGAGGTAAAAAATATTGAGCTGTACTTATAATTCCAACCTTGATTATTTCAATCCGATTCCCTTTTATTTGTTCTATAACTCTTTCACTTTCATGTAATGTTTGTAAGATATGGCGTGCATGATTTAAAAAATATTCTCCTGTAGATGAAAGCCTTAGCTTTCTGCCATCTTTTATAAATAAGGGAGCATCTACTTGTAATTCAATTTCTTTAATTTGCATAGATACTGCTGGCGGGGAAATATGAACTTCTTCAGCTGCACGAGTATAATTTAGATGTTTTGCAGCAGAAACAAAAATGCGTAGTTGGCGAGATGAAATATTTAACATTAAGTTTATCTTATCATTATAGTAATTAAATGAAAGTTTACCTTATTATAAAAATCCACTAAAGTAAATTAAAATTTATTAATTATTATAATTAGATAGAATGCGTTAAGACAAGTAAATAGATTGTTTAAATTAAATAGAATCAATTACAAAAATATCTTATCAACAATGAAAACCGAAGACATAAAGGTCGCGCGCTTATTTAAAAATAAGGTGGATAATTCATGAATTTAGATGAATATTTAGTAAAGCAAAATATACCAGAAGAGTTGGTTGAAACTATTAAGTGTTTTTCTAAGCTTATTATAAAAACAAGTAAATTAATTGAAGAAGCTCCGCTCAATAATCAGCTGGGAAAGCTTGACCAAGAAAATGTTCAAGGAGAACAACAAACAATTTTAGATGTAGAAAGTAATTCAATTTTTGTAAATGATTTAAAAAAAACAGATAGCGTTATAGGATTAGTTTCTGAAGAATTAGAGAAGCCAATTTACTTTGATAAGAAGAGAAATAAGAACCAACATGTAGTTTTTTTTGATCCATTAGATGGTTCATCTAATGTTTCATCTAATGTTTCATCTGGGTCAATCTTTTCAATTTATAAAATAAATCATGATGAGCCGCTTGAGTTAAAAGATTTTTTACAAAAAGGAAAAAATCAAATTGCCGCAGGGTTTAGTGTTTTTGGACCATCAACAATATTGATATTAACTTTGGGTAAGGGCACATTTAAATTTTGCTTTGATAAAACAATAAACGAGTTTGTGTGCATACAAGAAAATATCATGATAAATGAGGATGCTGAAGAATTTTCAATCAATATGAGTAATAAACAGTTTTGGAGCGATTCAATTAGTAATTATATTAGTGACTGTCAGGCAGGGAAAAATGGTCCCATGAAAAAAAATTATAATATGAAATGGGTTGCTTCGCTTGTTGCAGATATTAATAGAATATTAGTTAGAGGTGGAGTTTATTTGTATCCAATAGATAAGAAGAATATGAGAAATGGAGGCAGGTTAAGATTGATGTATGAAATTAATCCAATGGCCATGATTGTTGAACAATGTAATGGATTATGTTCAGACGGTTTAGAGCGAATTTTAGAGATCACCCCTAAAGATATTCACCAAAGAATTGCAGTGTGTATTGGGTCTAAAAATGAAGTTAGTGTAGTAAAAGATTATAATTTAAGATACGAAGATACAAAGATTTAAAGGAGAAAATATGTCTAAGAAATTTCCAGTCATCGCAATTACAGGATCTTCAGGATCCGGAACCTCAACGGTGCGTGATAGTTTCCAACATATTTTCACAAGAGATAATATCAATGCTAGCATTATTGAAGGAGATGCATTTCATAAATTCGAACGTCAAGAAATGGATGACCTAATAAAGAAGAATTCAAAGAATTGTGATGTAGATTTTAGTCACTTTAGTCCTGATGCAAATCTTCTTGGGAAACTAGCAGATACTTTTAAAACTTTTGGAGCAACTGGGAAATATAAAACACGTAGGTATATACATACAGAAGAAGAATCCAGAATTTATAAAAAAGATACAGGAACTATGACTCCCTGGTCTGAAGAAAAATCTGATTTATTGTTTTATGAAGGGTTACATGGTGGGTATGTAGGACCTAATGCCGATGTTGCAAAATATGTTGATTTATTAGTAGGCGTAGTGCCAATCATTAATCTTGAATGGATTCAAAAATTTCATCGTGATAATAGAATCAGAGGTTATTCACAAGAAGCGGTTATGGATACGATTTTAAATCGCATGCCAGACTATATGAATTATATCGCACCACAGTTTTCTAGAACGCATATAAATTTTCAAAGAGTTCCAATGGTAGATACTTCTAATCCTTTTATTGCAAGAGATATACCAAGTGCTGATGAGAGTTTTGTTGTAATTAGATTTGATGACCCTACTGATATAGATTTTGCTTATTTACTTAGGATGTTGCATGGATCAATGATGACGCGCCCTAATACTATTGTTGTTCCTGGAGGGAAAATGGGACTAGCTATGCAATTTATTTTTACCCCTCTTATACGTGAGCTTAATAAAAAAAGGAAAAAAAGTTGGCGCTTATAACCTTAAAAAAATTGCTTGATCATGAGGCAGAAAATAGTTATGGGTTACCAGCATTTAACATTAATAATATGGACCAAATAAAAGCCGTAATGCAAGCCCCAGAAAAAATTTCAAATTATGTCAAACAGGTTAAAATAATTTATGGCTATAGTTTAACGCCAGAAAAATCTGATGCATTATTTGGTATGGAAAATATAGATGGAGGATTGGTCGGTTGCAGTTTCATTGACCCACAATCATTTATAAAATTATGCCATGTCGCTGATCAACTTAATTGTGGAGAGAAGGTCTAATGATTATAGGTGTATTAAAAGAAGCTTTAGAAGGTGAATTTAGAGTCGCTGCAACACCAGAGACCGTAAAGAAATTAATTACTTTAAAGCATAAGGTTTTTATAGAATCGAATGCTGGGATTGGGGCATCGATTACTGATCAAATGTTTATTGATGCAGGTGGATTAATCAAAAATAATGCTGAAGTTTTTAAGGCGGAATTATTATTAAAGGTGAGAGCCCCAAATAACAATGAAATTAAAAAATTACATGCCAACCAATTTATTGTTGGCTTATTAGAACCATTCAATAAAGCATTAACAACCCAATTAGCTACAAAAAAGGTAACTGCATTTTCACTTGAATCATTACCTAGAAATACACGTGCACAATCAATGGATGTTTTATCTTCTCAAGCAAATATTGCTGGATATAAAGCAGTAATTTTAGCCGCTGATTATTATAAAAAGTTTTTCCCTATGTTAATGACAGCTGCAGGAACAGTAAAGGCCGCACGTATTATTATTTTAGGTGCGGGAGTTGCTGGGTTACAAGCGATTGCAACTGCAAAAAGATTAGGAGCAGTTGTAGAAGCTTCTGATGTCCGCCCTGCTGTTAAAGAACAAATTGAATCCTTAGGAGCAAAATTTATTGATGTTGCATACGAAACAGAAGAAGAGAAAAATAATGCTTCCGGTGAAGGGGGCTATGCAAAACCAATGCCAAAATCTTGGCTAGACAGACAGTCTAAATTAGTTTCCGAGAAAGCTATTGATTCAGACATCATTATTACATCTGCATTAATTCCTGGAAAAGAGCCACCAAAATTAATTTCAAAAGAAACTATCCAAAGAATGAAAGAGGGATCAGTTATTGTAGATATGGCAGCTGGTTTAGCTGCAGACGGTTCAGGCAATTGTCCGCTGTCAGAAGGCAATAAAATAGTGAATGTTGGAGGGGTAACTATTATAGGCTTTAATAACCTACCAAGCTTACTAAGCACAGATGCATCAGCTCTTTATTCAAAAAACATATTCGAATTTATAAAACTACTGATTAATGATAAAGGTAGCTTATATATAAATAGGGAAGACGAGCTCGTAGTAGGGGCATTATTAACAACTGAAGGTAATTTAATAAATTAAAAGGGGCAATAATGAGTGAATTAATGACAATTCAGAATATTAGCATTTTTGTATTAGCTATTTTTGTCGGGTATCACGTGGTATGGAATGTGACATCTGCATTGCATACGCCACTTATGTCAGTAACAAATGCTATTTCAGGTATTGTAATAGTAGGAGCAATATTACAAGTTGTGGAAATTAATGGGGAGATAGTAACATTTAGCAGCATTTTAGGAGCAATTGCTATATTTTTCGCTGCAATTAATATATTTGGTGGATTTTTTGTAACTCAACGGATGTTAGAAATGTTTAAAAATAAGAAAGGGAAGAAATAAATGTTAGCACAAACTTTATCAATGTCTGCTTATCTAGTATCTGCGATATTCTTTATATTAGCTTTAAAGGGCTTATCGTCACCCACATCTGCAAGACAGGGTAATCTATTTGGAATGATTGGTATGGCCATTGCTGTTGGAGCCACGTTGTGGGTTGGACAGCATTTAATAACTTTATTTATATTTGTACCATTAGTGCTTGGTGCATGTATTGGTATATTTGCAGCCAAGACGGTTCAGATGACAAAGATGCCAGAATTAGTAGCATTAATGCATTCTTTTGTAGGTTTGGCGGCAGTATTAATTGCTATTGCAGCTGTCTTAAACTCCGGAGAGATTCACTCCGCCGTCCAAAGGTTTGAATTATTTATCGGTGCATTTATTGGTGCAATCACATTTACGGCATCTGTAATTGCATTTGGAAAATTATCAGGAAAATTTGGTGCAAAAGCTATCGTATTTAGGGCTCAACATTGGATTAATTTGTTGTTAGCTTTAGGAATGATTTTATTTGGAATAATTTTCTTTCAGACTGAATCACTAAGCGCATTTTTCATTATGGTTACTATTGCACTTATTCTTGGAATTACATTAATTATTCCAATAGGGGGTGCAGATATGCCAGTTGTTGTTTCGATGCTGAATAGTTATTCAGGATGGGCAGCTGCAGGTATTGGATTTACTTTAAATAATTCAGTATTAATTATTGCAGGAGCGTGTGTTGGTTCTTCTGGAGCAATCTTATCTTACATAATGTGTAAAGCAATGAATCGATCGATTATTTCAGTAATGTTAGGTGGTTTTGGATCAGATGCTGGAACAGATATAACATCTCAGAATGAGAAACCAGTAAAATCAGGCTCTGCTGACGATGCATCTTTTTTATTAACAAATGCAGATACAGTTATCATAGTACCAGGTTATGGTTTGGCAGTAGCCAGAGCTCAACATGCCCTTCAAGAACTAACATCGAAATTACTTTCAAAGGGCATCGATGTTAAGTATGCAATTCACCCAGTTGCCGGTAGGATGCCTGGTCATATGAATGTGCTTTTGGCAGAGGCAGATGTTCCTTATGAACAAGTCGTAGAAATGGATGATATAAATAATGAATTTGGACAAACAGACGTTGTGCTTGTAATCGGAGCTAATGATGTTGTTAATCCAGCAGCTAAGACACCAGGAAGTGCAATATATGGAATGCCTATTCTAGAAGCACAAAAAGCAAAAATGATTATAGTTAATAAGAGATCAATGGCTCCAGGTTATGCTGGGCTCGATAATGAACTTTTTTATTTAGATAAAACGATGATGGTTTTTGGTGATGCAAAAAAAGTTGTAGAAGATTTAATTAAATCAATTGAATAAAAAAGGCTTATTTATAAGCCTTTTTTAAAAGATGTAATTTATTATTCAGATGTTAGTGCTGGTAAATCAGAAGCAACTGTTGGAGCCATTCCATCACCAACTTGATAAAAAGAATAAGCATAATATCCAGCTAAAACGATTATGACTAATACGATAATATTCTTTAGCATAATTTAACCCTTAAAAATTAATCACAGGACAACATTAACACACTATAATTAAAAATATATATAAAAAATAGAATTCTATGACCAACATTATTCAAACATATTTCAATATTTATTTTACTGAAATTATTGTAGGTGTCCTTCTTATTTCAATTGTAATTGTCATTATTTCAATTCTTTATGTGATATTTGGTTCAAAAGATGACGAAGTAATGAAGAAATTGATAGTAAAAAATAAAAAAATCACAAAAAATATAAAAAAAACAAAATATACAAAACAGTTCTTAAAAGGTGTTGATGGAATTGACTTAGATTTAAAAGTTAATAATAAAAATATGATAGGTTGAAAGCTATAGATAACCGCCCTTAAATAAAACAAACGATAAAGGTGGCCCGGATATCGCTCGGGCCCTGCGGTAATAGTAACTTCACAGGAGGAAATAAGAACTATTACAATTTGTAGACGTTTAGAATGAAGAAAAAGTCAGTTTATTATGGATATTAGATAAAACTAATGAAAATCCTGACTTCTGAACAATCAGCAGCGTCTAAGAAGCAACAGGAGAAAACATGCAACCAGAAGAAATTTTAAAATTACTGGAAAGCAATGACATGGCAATGAAGCTTGAA
>Ga0209710_1002543_pt1 | contig 12758 bp, 11 predicted proteins | sample ArcticOcean_MG_C_5_FD_187436 | JGI IMG/M metagenome (GOLD analysis project Ga0209710, IMG submission 187436) | Marine microbial communities from western Arctic Ocean - ArcticOcean_MG_CB4_138 (SPAdes) (version 2) | ecosystem: Environmental > Aquatic > Marine > Oceanic | place: Arctic Ocean...
CAGGCCATGCGATCAGCGAATACATGCTTGACTCCCCTCTGCGTGACTTCGGAACGGACAATGTCGTGAGGTACTCCAGCTGCTTCCAACTGCCTGTGCAGCGACCTGTACATTGCCTTCCGAAATTCGCTGAGAAGCCGTTACCCATGCATTTATATAGGAACTCGTCCTCGCTTAATCCAAGACTCTCATGTCCCCCCAGCTCGATGTATGACTCTCGATACAACTCAGTCAGATCGGCTGGAAGGTTGACACTGCTTGTGTCGTCCCACGTCATCCGGCGTGACCATGTAGGACTCGTTTCCACCATCTCCCACCCGCCAATCATCCTAGGTCAGCCCCTAGTGACCAAGATCTGAGATCCTGTCAGCCAATGTCTTGCTTGCATTGGTCGAGATGATTCCTGCGTGAGGGTATGAAGCGTACCCGAATCCTGGTCGATCCTGAGCTACCTTCTGCACTTCCGATGGAATCGTGAACATCGGCTTGATTTCATAATCTTGCATCCAACGCTGGAACCGCATCGGAACCCAGACGTCGATGTTGCCACATGTTCTGCAGTGTAGGCCACTTCATCCGAAAACTCGCCTATTGGGATCTTGTAGTCGTCAGCGAAGCTACCAAGCGCGTTTGATATCGCTACCACTACTAATCTCCAGCAGTTCTCGATGTTGCCATAATCAGACATTCTGACCACTGCCGCTTGCACTGCCATTTCGCACTCGTGAAGGCCTTTCAAGAGATTTTCAAAGACTTCCACAAAGTTCACGAGATTGCCTTACCCTCGCCACCATTTTTGGAATTAGCTTAACGAGATGCCCACCATTGTCCCCCAGCTCTCCTTTCTGGCTAGGATTGCCGGTTGAATAATCAGGACATGGTGGTGTAATAGACAATAACGTGACGCCGACCACTAAGCTGGGCTCGACGACGTTCTTCAATTGATCGGCCTCTTGCAATACCACTTCGATGTTGTCGTATGCTCGAGCTCCTGTCAATTTGTTATAAATGTGTTTAGCCCACACTGGCTTAAACAGCTCGCTCGCTGGCTCTCGCAAAAGGTGTCCACTGCTGCCCCACAATAAGCATTCGCCATAGAATAGGCGGATCTAGTTGATGAGCTGTAGTCTTTGGCATCTTTGACAGTGAAACCCTCCCGATTGTTTCGGAGAACCTCTTTACTTGCCAAGAATGCCACCGTTACTGCGAACGATGTTAAACTCCTTTTGCCAATCATCCTAGGTCAGCCCCTAGTGACAAAGATCTGCGATCCTGTCAGCCAATGGCTTGCTTGCATTGGTCGAGATGATTCCTTCAGCCTTCACAGCTTCCAAGATCAACACGGAGTACGTGTCGAGCTGGTGCTGCGTTGCCCTGCCGTGCCTGCCAGTGACCGTCACTCGCTGAGTCTCAGGCTCGCTGACTTGGGCCGCCATCGCGCTCTTTCCTGGCTGGCTGCATGGATAGCATTCCTCGAATTATCGCTTGTCCTTCGAGCTCCATGAAGCCTCGTTCCAGCAAACCTTGGCGTTGCATTGATGCTTCTCGTGTTGTCCCCTCGAAGAAGACTTGTCTTGTCGACCGCTAGAGTTAGCATCTTTGCCTTTACCGCCTTTGCCGGAACCCTTGCCACCCTTCTTGCCTTTGCCATTGCCTTTGCCACTGCCGGCACGCAATTCCGAGGTTTTCTTCCTCAAAGCTTTATCGTTGAGAACCTTGCCAAACTCCAAAATGAGCTGGCAGGCCATCAAACGCTCTTCAATCGTGTCATCCCTAGCATTAGGTGACAGATCTTTGGCGATAAGGTCAAAGGCCTGAGCTCTGATACTGCCATCAGCGCTCTGAAGGGATTTCTGCTTGGCAGACAAGTCGCGAATCCTTTGCACGAATTCCTCGCTTTCCTCGCTGCCGCCAGTGGCACCCACTGCAGCACTCATCGCATGTTGAGACCGCTTGGTACCTCGCTTTTTACATGGGTAACATTTAACGAAGTTCTTGCCATCGTTCTTGCTCCATGATACTTCGTTCCAGCAATTCTTGGCGTTGCAGTAATGCTTCTCTTGTTGTCCCCCCGAGGAAGACTTGTCGACTCGACCGCTAGAGACAGCATCTTTGCTCTTACCGCCTTTGCTGAAAACTTTGCCACCCTTCTTGCCTTTGCCTTTGCCTTTGCCACCTTTGGCAGCACGCATTTCGGCGATTTGCCTTTGCCACCTTTGGCAGCACGCATTTCGGCGACTTTCGCTTTCATGCGTCGGCGTTGAGCTCCTTTCCAGACTCCAACATGAGCTGGCAGGCAGTCAAACGCTCGCCAATCGTCTCATCCCTAGCATTAGGTTGCAGAGCGTTGGCGATAAGGTCAATGGCTTGAACTCTGATATCGCTATCAGATCCCTGAAGGGTTTTCTGCTTGACAGACAAGTCGCGGATCCTTCGCTTGAAGATCTTGGTCGACTTGTCGTCTTGGTTGCCACCAGTGGCATCCACTGTGTCCTCATCGCATGATGAGGTCGCTTGGTACCGCTTTTGCGATCACCGGACGAATTCGAATCGCTGATCACTTTGAGAGCCATTGCGCACAGATCGTGCATCAAGTTGCCCATGTCATCAGCGTTGAACTCGAGATGCTTGTCGACTGTATCAGCCGACAAGTTGGCCGCCACTAGCCACTGGCCGCTACCGCTCTTTGAGAGGATTTTCCAAAGCAAGGGGGAGGAACGAGACTCCAGCGTCGACGGGCCCGAATCGCGGGAATCCCGTCTCAGCATATGTTCTCGTGCACTCAAGCTGTATATCCCCTTGCCCGGACTCGCTCCCACTATCCTTCACAATACTGAATGTGAAGAGCAACCTCAGTTGCATCTTCCCCAGGCTTCAGTTGAGAAAGCACATTGAGCTTCGTGTAAGTAAGAGCAACCTCAGCTGCATCTTCCTCTACATCAGGCTCCACACAGAGCTCATTCGCGTCCGGGTGAACTGCCTCACTCGGATCACACGAATCCCGCATCACCGTTCACTGCCGCTTCACAGCAGTCTTTGTGGTGATCAAGGCTCTTTTCCGCTACTGCGAGCGGTGGTGTTTTTGAACCTCGCCGAGTAAAGAGCAACCTGCTATGCAGTCACTCCTCCTGCGGGCTCATTCACTGCAAGGATGTTGAAAGCATCATAAGTCCGAGAGACCTTGAGTTCACACCGCTTCAGTGAATGTCCTCGAAGACCGCTTTCACGACTCTTCTTTCATTTTGCCTTCGCATCTGCATGCGACAGGCCACTAATGCCATGGATCATCTGGACACGTCCAAGTTACCATCGATTAGTGCTGCTTCCGCCCTTAGGCGGTCGCGTCGATTCCTTCTGCGAGGGCGATCGACGGTGAACTTGAGCGTTACATTGCGCAAAGCAGTGTCAACCTCGTCCACACGAGTCTTCAGGACATGCCTGACGACTCGCTGCATCTCTACAATCAGATCCTCGATGAGCCCAAAGCTCACCTTGTCTAGATTGCATGTGCTAACAGTGCCGAGCTCTCCCATGCAGGGTTACGCTCGCTCTTTAGTAGAGTCAGCAAGGGTATGAATAGAATATATTCTTGTATCACCTTGTTGAGCACCTTTCTCATCTGCTCGGTTGTGCAAAACCTGAGCGTCTCCGGGTCCATAACAGATGAATCGACATCTCCAGACACGATGAGTTTGTCTGTAATCAATTCTTTGTAGAGCAACAAGCTGAGGCATCATCTCTTGCAGAGACTCAAGTGCGCTCGCATGTTTAGCTAAATCAGGCATGTGCAGTCGCGCGTCGGCTGCGCGCTCACGCTGGCTGCCGGGAAGCTGCATAGCTCTCCCTGCCCTGAGTTACCGAGCTACCAATTCGTCTGTCCCCCACAACTCGACAACACCGCAGAGTATAAAGTCGGGTTGTTGAACAGAATTGGTCTTATTGCTTGTTGTAAATCAATGTTTTGCAGTACTTGAGATGAGTGCCCATGCTGGTACACTCCGAACCTCACGATAGCATATCGGTGAGTCCCATCATCGTCAACTCTTTCGTTGTTAAACTGTAATAAATCGTACTCAAACTTCTGCCGCTTCATTAAATTTACGCAATTATGTAAGAGTCATCGTGACTCTTGGTCTGGTTATCACCCATAAGGCGTGCCCCTTCATGGGAAGAAGATGTCTACCAAACTCTGCCTCGTTGCAAGCTTTCGTTCCGAGATCGGTCATCATATCCCATGTGTCAAGACCCATGGTGATCAAGTGACCATCTCTCTCCCACTCGCGAGGTTGATGCCAATCGACATCCAAGTAATGATTCCCTTTAGAAACCTTACCTGTTTTAATCCAATGTATTGCAACGTTGCTGTCGCAATATATGATTGTAGGACTGGCAAGAACATCCATGATTCCCAGTTCTTTAAACAAGAAACGAAACTTCATGAGTCGTGCTGCCGCAATCCGTAACGCCATGAACTCGTTCGCTCCTGACCCAGCTCCGATTCTTGGAAGCTTGCCAGCTTGATGAGCAATCGGTCCCCCTTTCCACTGAATGGTATGGGAAGCCATTACCTTGCTGTCCTTTGGATCGCCTTTGTTAGAGGCATCCGATGTCACCACCAAGCCATGTTCATCTCGATTGGATGTATACTTGACGCCAATGTGTTTATGATCTCTCAACCATGCCACAATTTGCATACAAGCGCTCCATGCAACTTCGGTAGGTTTCATCATGAGTCTGCAACACATTGAGACTGACGAAGCAATCTCGCAATGACAGAACCTCGCTACCCATAGTAGGCTGCCACAAACTGCCTTGTAGCCTCTATCGGAAACCCGTTTCGACTCTGCTTCATCGACTTCATCGTTTGCAGAGAAGAAAGTTTTCGGTGGAATAGGCGTTTCTGGAGACTTGTTAGCGAACCCGGCTAATTCGAGTTCAGCTTTCCAAATTCCCACTAATCCATCGATAAACTCGGTTTGTGTAAGGTGGAGTTCCCATTCGCCAGAGGGCAAAACCGTTAGTGTTCGCCTGACACCTAACATGAACTCAGCATCCACCTGCTTGACCTTCCATTTGTTATGACATGCTGTTTCTATCATCTCCATCATGAGCTCTGATGTCCCAGCCATGTCACAATCATCGGACCAAGCGAGAAGGTAAGTAGTATCCGTGACAAGATCGCCATCCACCTCTCTTGACCATGTAAACTCGAATAAAGTTTGCTCCATGATAAGCTGTCGGCATGACCACCCTGGATACTTCTCCTCATCATTGAACTCGGTGAGCCAGAAGGTGTCCCTCTCCTTGTACCAGAGATTGGCTCCATCTGGCTTTCCATACGTGTTCTTAAGTAGAACCATGTATAGAGGTTCACCGTGCTCGTCGAATTGCTCCATGCCTCTTGGGTACTTAAGAGCTAGCTTCTTGTCTTGCTTTCCCCAACCATAGGCATTGCCAACGTCAAATGCTCGTCTAAAGAGCTTCAGATGCACGACCAGAGCATTCAATAAGAAAATGCTGTCTGCATCTGGTGTGGCCGCATAGACTGCATCGTAGTGGACTCCGTGCTGCATTTGCCTTGGAGTCCCCTCTACACACAGTCTTGCCTTTGCCATGACATTGCTTAAAGCGATGTTTCCATCTGGAAACTTGTTATCGAACACAGTCATCGTTGGAACTGCAGGTGTAACACCTATGTCCACTCCATACTTCGTTAATAGCTCCTCCCTCGTGTGAAGATGAGAGATCGTTCCCATCTTCTCTAGGTCAGAGCACTCTTTCACGAAGGCTGCGATGAACTTGTTCCTTCTGTCATCGTCAGGGATTGCGTATACTCCCTTGATGCCCTTTGGAGGAGGTGGAATTCCTTCCAACCCGTCCTTGGCTCTCACCTTTGCTGCAAGAGCCGAAAGAGACGTTTCCAGCCTTGTAAGAGCAGACATTGCTCTTATTTGACAGAAGCCATGCAGCCATGCTTCTTCTTCGCCTGGCTGATACTCAGGTTTAGACATCGTTTTGGGAAGGTAGTGATCTGATACCATCTTGCACCATATTGATCCTTTTGGCTTCGGAACCTTGGTTCCTATGACCGCCTTTATACCCTTTGCTATGGTAGACCCCACATTATGACCGCCGAGTTCGCCTTTGGATATGATCTTGAGCCAATTAGCGTACACACCAATCAGTGCCGGTGGTACTTCAGCTTGTTTGGCTACTTGGTAATAAGAGAGTCTCCTCTGTATCACGATATGATCCTCCATTGCTAACGAATACTCGCGTTGCCTGTCATCTTCTTGTGGTGCGAAGATTTCGTCAACCGCCTTGGCCGTCGATGCAATAATGGGGTCCGAAGCATTCCGAACTGCCCCATCTGCTGCCACGACTGGCTCCGCTGCTGGCTGGCTATCTTCTAGAGCTGACTCTTGTCCCCCACTTTCCGATGCCACTGCCGGCGCTTCGGGAAGTGTTGGAAGCTCTACTGTCCACCAAAAGCCCCTTTTGTAGTCCCACCGGATGTCGGCAAGACTAGCCCCGCGAGCCTGCGCTTCGTTAAGGGTTGATGCCATTTTATACCTTTCGTATCTGTCATAGCTGGTCGATGACGGATTCTTTGGGTTCTTCTGCGTGAATCCAATCGGCTTATCGGTCTTGAGGAAGAACAGGACATCGTCTTGCTTCGCTGCTGGGACACCGCCAACTTTGCGTTGCAATGTATGTCCAGGAGTGTTAATAGGATTCGCTTTTCGCTTCAGCGATCTCTTTTCACACTTTTCATTCTCTCTCTCCTCGTCTGTCATCATCGGCCTCTTGATCTCAGGATCCTTGAAGCTGACTGATGAACCTTGACCGGGTTGCGAAGGTTCCACTGTGACCTGCACTGTGTCTTCACTTCGCACACCTTGCATTTCGCTACCTCTGCCCTCTGATCCCTCATTGCCCTCGCATGGGGTAGGGGGGGTGAGATTTTGAGCCTTGCTACCCTCATAAGGCTCAGCCTGAGCCTCAATCGTAGGGTTTTCCTTCTCTGCCGCTGCGATGGCTTCGATTTGTTCCACCAAGCCTTTGATATCTTCAGGATTCAACTGCAACACACGACTACTAGTCACATGCTTGATGAAGTCCTTCTTCTGCATTTGACGAAAGCCTTTCAGCTGCTTCTTGACTTCATTTGGTAGCAAGAAAGTAATCAACTTGTCGATCGCTTTCGCTTGCAGATTCGCCACCGCATCCCCCGCTTGAGCCAAGCCCAAATGAGGTTTGACGTAATCTACTCCCAAATGGTCTCGCCAATGCACTCCCTGACCCGGATTCACTAGCGTATACGAGTCAGTTTTCATTTCGACCTTGGTATTAGGCTCGAAACATATCACTTGGTGTCCCAGCATCGCTTTCGCCACCCGCATCACAACCCGAGGGTTGGAGAAGTTTGATCCTATCGCTTTGGCATCGTGAACGAAAATGATCGTTCCCGGCGCTACATAGACTGCTAATTCTCGATTGATGGTAGCCCGAGACACTTGACCCATGGTTAGCATTTCTATGGGCCTTGCTGTATCTCCATCGTGAGAATCTTGCTGTAACGCTGCCGTTGGTGGGAACCTGTTTAGCAGCCACACCGCCATCGGAATGAATATATGGTGATCGGTTGCTGGCAGCCCACTTTCGAATTGTATGCCCTTGGCAACACGCTCCACGATTCCAATCGTTACTTCAGCGTGACAATTCGATTCCTTGCGGTCTTTGCTCGTGTAATGCATTCTTATGTTGAATTCCTCACACACCGCTTGCCATGCCGCCGAATTTCTCATCCAGACGCCATCATTGTCAGCCTTGATGATCGAACAGAAGTCCCAACCATATACTTCATAGATCTTATCTTTCCTCATCTGGGCTATCCAAACTCGAAAGTTGTCTATAAAGTGATCTTTGAACTGAATCGAAAAGGCCTTGATGTATTTCGATCCTCGATCCCGCATGATTGTATAGTACTTCGTACCATCGTCGGCTCGCACGTTGACAGTCAACGTGTCCATGTCCCAGAAATAACCCATTCTCGTCTCGATGAATTTGTCGACAATACGGAAGATGTATCGCATGGAGCCTTTGATCAAAGCACACCAAGCGCACTTCTTGCCCGATCCTATGTGACCGTACCGCTTGTGAAACTCATCTCCCGAGAGGCTTCTGAGCTCTTTGCTTGGCAGGTACTGCTTCACTCCTCTTTCGTTAGCGTCGCCAGCACTCCTGCCCATGATTACTTGTAATCGCTTCCCTTCAGGAATTCTATCGAGAATCCCCTCCTGAACCTCTTGATCCGCTTTTACGATCCTGACCTCAGCTTGAGCATCAGATCCCTCGAAATCGATGAGTTCGTTAAAGAATGCCTCCACCACTTCAGGCTTGTCCATTGCTTCCTGAAGCCTGACATTCTTTTCTCCTCGATTCAAAGCGGCATCGTTGTTAGCAGCAAAGGAAAGTGCATATTTCTCTTCATTGCCTAGAGCTCCAACAGGGATGTAGAAAATAAACCACTCCATGGCTATAGCGTCCCATCTCAAAGGAATCTCAATCCTTCGACTGCTGTCGAGCGGGTAAGATGGGTGCCTCTTCCACATGCATGACTGCCCTTTTTCGTCATCTTGCCTGAGGTCTGCATTGAATTTGAAGTTCTTGAAGAGCTCTGGAAAACCAAGTAGCTGCTTACTTAGTGCCTGCCTGCCGCATGTAGTGACCGGTATCATGATCTTATGCTTAAGCTCTCTCAACTTCTTCAACTCGATTCCTGCAGCCTTCGAGGTCTCTTTTGCACTTTTGCCCTTGTGCATACTTGTGTCCAAGACTGCCATCTCCAGAAAACCTTGCGAAGTGGTGCCGAAGTGCGAACCTGCCTTCGCTACTCGCACCACTGCCGTTGATTTCCTTCTTCCTTGAAGATGGCCATCTTGATCATCCCATGCTAAGGTGCCTGTGGCCCCAGTGTCGAAAGTCATAGCGTAAATGGATAGCTGTAAATCCTGTCCCCCTGAGTCCATTGCAGGTGAACTCAGCCGCGAATTGTAAGCTTCCACTACCGCCACATTCGATCTGACACGACGCTCCCAGGCCATGCGATCAGCGAATACATGCTTGACTCCCCTCTGCGTGACTTCGGAACGGACAATGTCGTGAGGTATACCAGCTGCTTCCAACTGCCTGTGCAGCGACCTGTACATTGCCTTCCCGAAATTCGCTGAGAAGCCGTTACCCATGCATTTATATAGGAACCCGTCCTCGCTTAATCCAAGACTCTCGTGTCCCCCCAGCTCGATGTATGACTCTCGATACAACTCAATCAGATCGGCTGGGAGGTTCTTGTGTCGTCCCACGTCATCCGGCGTGAACATGTACGACTCGTTTCCACCATCTCCCACTCGCCAGCCCAGAGGCTTGTGCCGCCCTGCTCCTCGTGTCGTACACTTGGGAGCTTTGCCTTCTAAGGCATATACTGCGTGAGGGAATGAAGAGTACCCGAATCCCGGCCGATCCTGGGCTACCTTCTTCACTTCTGATGGGATCATGAACATCGGCTTGATTTCATAATCTTGCATCCAACGCTGAAACCGCCTCGGTATCGCTGACGTCGGTGTTGCAACATGTTCCGCAGTGTAGGCGACTTCATCCGAGAACTCACCTATCGGAATCTTGTAGTTGTCAGCGAAGCTACCAAGCTCGTTTGATATCGCTACCACTACTAGTCTCCAGCAGTTCTCGATGTCGCCATAATCAGTCATTCTGACCACCGCTGCATGTACTGCCATCCCGCATCCGTGAAGCCCTTTCAAGAGATTTTCAAAGACTTCCACAAAGTTCACGAGATTGGCAACTTGCTCTATAAACACCATTTTTGGCCTTACACTCGCAACCATTTTTGGAATTAGGTTAACGAGATGCCCACCATTGTCCCCCAGCTCTCCTTTCGGGCTAGGATTACCGGTTGAATAATCAGGACATGGTGGTGTAATAGTTAGTAACGTCACGCCGACCACTAAGCTGGGCTCGACTACGTTCTTTAATTGATCAGCCTCTTGCAATACCACTTCGATGTTGTCGTATGCTAGAGTTCCTGTCAATTTGTTAAAAATGTGCTTAGCCATCGGGTCATGATCAATGGCCCACACTGGCTTAAACAACTCCCTGGTCCCGCAAAAGGTGTCAACACCTGCTCCACAATAAGCATTCGCCATAGAATAGGCGGATCTCGATGAAGAACAGTAGTTTTTAGCATCCTCGGCTGTGAAACCCTCCCGATTGTGTCGGAGAACCTCTTTACTCGCCATGAATGCTGCACTATCGTTTCTGCGAACGTTGTTAGACTCCTTTTGCCAGTCCTCCTAGTTGAGAGCGTCAATCCTCTCAACCAAGTTCAGTTTAGAGGGGACTGTAATGGTTCCTCCATTTCGCAATGCTTCCATCAACGACACGGAATGCGCGTCGAGCTGGTGCACTGTTTTAATGCCGTTTAGGGTGACATGTACCTCTTGGGTCTCCTGGGTCTCGAAATCGACTGCCATAGCATTAGGCGATTGCTGGCTGCATGGATAGCATTTCTCGAAGTATGCGTTGAACTTCGAGCTCCATGACACGTCGTTCGTGCAATTCTTGGCGCTGCAGGAATGCTTCTCCTGTCCCCCCGAGGGAGACTTGTTGTCGCCTCGACCGCCAGAGACAGTATTCTTGCTTTTACCGCCTTTGCTGCCCTTCTGGCCACCCTTCTGGCCTTTGCCTTTGCCTTTGCCTTTGCCTTTTACGCTGCCTTTGCCACTGCTGGCTTTCCAGGCTGAGGTTTGCTCCCTCAAAGCCTTGTCGTCGAGCTCCTTGCCGGACTCCAAAATGAGCTGACAAGCCTCTATACGCTCGCAAATGGTGTCATTGCTAGAATGATGTGAAATACCCTTTGCGACAAGGTCTAAGGCCTGAGCTCTGACACTGTCGTCAGAGCCCTTGAAGTACTTGCGCTTGTACGACAATTTTTGAATCCTTTGCGCGAATTCATCGTCACCGCTGCCACTGGCACCCACCGCAGCACTCATCGCATGTTGAGGCCGCTTGGTGCCTCGCTTGGCATCGTCGAGAGCATTAGACTCGCAGATCACCCTGAGAGCCACTGCACATAAATCGTGCATCAAATGGCCCATGTCATCGGCGTCGAACTCTTCATGCTGGTGGACGATATCGGCCGTTAGCTTGGCTTCGACCAGCCTGGAATACATGGGGCCGAATGACGCAGAAGAGTCTGCAATCGCTCTAGCCAGCGGTGCAAACATCAGCTTGTACGACACTGCTACCCCCTGCTCCTTGGCAGCTTCTACCTCAGCAGCTATGGCAGTCAAAGCTTCCTGAGGTTTCTTCTTGCTCCAAACTTCATGCAGTTTGTGCAAAGAACTGGTCGCAGCTTGCTGCGAAGCCGCTGTGAATGGCACTAGTTGACCCAGCATCGTCCACAACATCTTGCGACCATCGAACTGATCCTGCGCCCTCATGTTGACAGACTTCTTCTCGAACTGTCCAACCACATGAGCGGTGTCGATCCAGTTCGTGACATCTTTGCAGACAACGCTCTTACTGATCGACTCGAACAGTGTTTTCCACTGACCGTCTTTGGCCTTCAAATAAGCCCCCGCGACAGACTTCTTAGTCTCTCCGAACTGACCCTGGAGCTTAAAGGCTATCTCGGGCTCCACCCAGTTCTCGACATAGTCTGGTGGCATGATGTGAACTGCCTCACTCGGATCACACGAATAAATCATGTATAGAAGATCAGGGATAATCAAGTAGTAATGCTTGATCACTGAATCCTTCGTGGCCCAATCGGCAATCAGGTTGAGAATCTCCTTTCGCTTTTCACACATCGGGTGAAGCAGCGACGCCGGCACCGGAAATGGTGGGGTGTCTAGAGTGTTCTTACTGATCGATTTGCCGTTGCCGCTCTGCGACACCGCTGCAAAGATCGCCTCTTTGTGGTGTTCAGCAGAATTGCTCGCCACAGTAAGCTGCGAGTTCACTGTTTTGATTTGCTGCTGCTGGAGTGTGAGATCATCAGCTGTTTTGCCAACAGGCTGACTCGTGAGCTCGCTACTCTTTGCATAGAGCTGGACAACAGTCTTCTCAGACCTAGCCATCTCTGTGAAATGCGAAAGACCGTCAGCGCGAGACTTAAGCCATTCTGCCTTCTCCTCTTCGTGAGACCGGCCACTAAGGCCCCGGATCATTTTGACACGTCCGGTGTTACCTTCTAGCAAGACTCTGCGGTCTTTTTCGATCCTAAATAGTTCTGCGACTATCGGATTCAGACTTTCTGCGAAGTCATTGAACTTCTGCGCTGCATCGTTTTGAGCGATGTCCGCCTTGTTCTTACGAGTCTTCACGTCAAGCGTGACTACTCGCTGCACCTCTTCAGTCAGGTCCAATATGAGCACCTCGCGGTTGTCTCTGTGGTTCAGACTGAGGGTGCCAAACTTGATCGATTTGCCCTCGGGGCATTCGTCAGTTCCTTCGACTTCCATAGTGCTCTTCCTATGGTTAGTAATTACTTTAGTGATCACCTTTTTGATCTGCTCTTTTGTAGCACAATAGAGCGTCTCCGGGCCTATAACAGATGAATCGTCAATCGCAGACACAGAGCACTTGCCTGCAATCATCTCTTCAAGAGCTTCCAACTCGAACATCATCTCGTGCTGAGAGTGTGCTTCGTTCGGCATTGTTTAGCTAATTCGGGCATG
>Ga0209710_1002545_pt1 | contig 12754 bp, 14 predicted proteins | sample ArcticOcean_MG_C_5_FD_187436 | JGI IMG/M metagenome (GOLD analysis project Ga0209710, IMG submission 187436) | Marine microbial communities from western Arctic Ocean - ArcticOcean_MG_CB4_138 (SPAdes) (version 2) | ecosystem: Environmental > Aquatic > Marine > Oceanic | place: Arctic Ocean...
ACAGGTGTTTTTTTAACAGGTGTTTTTTTAACAGGTGTTTTTTTAACAGGTGTTTTTTTAACAGGTGTTTTTTTAACAGGTGTTTTTTTAACAGGTGTTTTTTTAACAGGTGTTTTTTTAACAGGTGCTTTTTTAACAGGTGCTTTTTTAACAGGTGTTTTTTTAACAGGTGTTTTTTTAACAGGTGTTCTTTTATTACTACCACCAGAACCTTCAAAATTACATATAGCATCTAAAGAAGTTCCACTATTACCACTACCAGTATTAGCAGAAGCACTACCACTACCAGTATTAGCAGAAGCACTACCACTACCAGTATCACTACCAGTATTAGCAGAAGCACTACCACTACCAGTATCACTACCAGTATTAGCAGAAGCACTACCACTACCAGTATCACTACCAGTATTAGCAGAAGCACTACCAGTATTAGCAGAAGCACTACCAGTATTAGCAGAAGCACTACCAGTATTAGCAGAAGCACTACCACTACCAGTATTAGCAGAAGCACTACCAGTATTAGCAGAAGCACTACCACTACCACCAGTATTAGCAGAAGCACTACCACTACCACTACCACCACCAGATAGAGCTGCAACTCTATTAACTCTATTCGTGAGTTTTTTATTTTTAATAATTGGTTTTTTACCAGTTTTAGTTTCTCCCAAAGATGTTACTATTGTTTTTGCTAATAATAATCCAATTGGAACAGATAAGTTTTTTAAATTCTCACTATTCATTTTTAATATAAATTAATATAATAAATTATATTTAATAAAAAAATTAAAATGATATTTTAATATTCTACATCACTAGTATCAGATAAACTGTCATCGTTATCAGTAGGCGAATCTTCAAATATTAAATTATTCAAAATAATTTCCATAAAAATTTCAATTTTACTATTATCCATAAATCCAGAAAGTTTATATTTTTCTTTTAAATTATAATAAATATTTGATAATTGTTCTATATTATATAATCTAAAATTTTCCCTATGTTCAATTGATGTAATCATCTTTAAAAAATACTTAAATAAATCTTATAAATTAGTATATATATAATATTTAAATGGATTTTGTAATATGGGTTCAAGAAAATAATGAATATTTGGAGTATATTTTAAATATAGTTCAATTATATTTAATTAAATATCAAAATGAATTTAATTATAAAATAAATAGTGAACTTCCAAATATACTAACTAATTATTTATATAATACAAGTTCTAATAAATTTGATTAAAGTTTTTTTAAAATTATTTTTGAATAATATAATAAAGTTATAAAATTAATAACTATTAATATAATTATTAATAATAGTATTATAAATATAAAATATAAATAATGTGATATATTTTCGAATATATCATCTAATATGGGTTTAATTATATTTATTTTGATATCATCTTTATTATTAGTATATTCTTCTTTAATTTTGTTAAGAAAAATTTTAGTTAAATTATTATTCATTTTATAAATTACTAATATTTATTTAACAAATATTATAGTGTGCGTATAATTATAGTAAAAAATTAAAAAAAATAATATAAATGACAAATATATTAAATATTGATTTATTGGAACAATTAAACAATATAATTAATTTTAATAATATAAAATTATTAAAAAAACCATTAATAAAAGAAAATACAACAATTTTAAAAATTATATGTGATAAGAATTTAAAACGCAGTTTTAAGAAAATAGAAAAACTTTTAGATAATAATTTAATTATAACAATTAATTTTGATTTAGAAACAGATCAAGATTATTATGAATTAATAATAAATAAAAAAATAAATAAAATAGTTAATCAGTTAAATATAAATAATTATTATAATATAGGGGTCAAATTATTAGTTAATACGAATTTATGGATATTATATTCAATAGAAATTTCAGACTTTGATATAATACAGGATGATATTACAGATTATTATGAAATTAGAGAAGATTTATTATTAAAAATACAACTACAATGTAATTCATTCAATAAAAATTTAGAAGAAACAACATTAAATTTAAACAAAATTACTAAAATTAAGAATGAAATAGAAAATAATTTTAAAATTTCAGAAATAGAAAATTATTATAATTTAATTAATTAATTAATTTAAATTGTTTTTTTTTTTAAAATATTATATAATAATATATTAAAATGAAAGGACAGGGACTACTTAAATGTTTTTTAGTATTAGCAGCAGTTGTTGTATTAGGGATGATGGTTCAGAGATTTCAAACAAAAAGTGTTATACTTAATGAAGAATTTGAAGATAATGTAATGGGAGATGGTAATGAAGTTGTAATGCCTGCAGCACCGATTAATAATGCTGGACCAAGTGTAATTAAAGAGGCTCCTTCAGCACCACCTCCTGTCCAGTGTCAACCACGTGATAGACTTAGTGCAAATGATTTATTACCTAAAGATGCTGCTAATTCAACATTTGCACAGGTAAACCCTGCTGGTCAAGGTGATACGGACACAAAAAATCACCTTACAGCCGGATATACTATAGGGGTTAATTCAGTAGGAAATTCTCTTAGAAATGCTAACCAGCAACTTCGGTCTGAACCACCAAATCCCCAACTTAAAGTAAGTCCTTGGATGAATACTACTATTGGACCCGATCTTGGTCGCAAAGCATTAGAATAAACAAATAATATATTAAATAAAACATCTTACTATTTTTTAATTTAATTAAATTATAATTTAATTACTTATACCTAATATCATTATTTAAAGTTATAATATTTTTAACATTATAATGGAAAATAATATTTTATTAAACCAATTACAAAAGTTTTATGAAAATGAAAAAAATATAAATACGCTGTTTAAAATCTTAAATCATAATAATATATGTAAAAAATCAAACCAAATGAAAATATCTCTTAGATTAATTGATTGGTTTGTAACAAATTATTGTAAAAAGAATAAAATTATTATAGAGAAAAAATCTAAATCTAAAAGAGAATTTATAAATATTTATAACAGTTATAAGTCTAATTTAAGAGCATTTTCTAAGCAATTATTTGATCCTTTTAGAAGAAAGAATGAAATTTTCTTAAATTATTCTATTAAAAATAAAATAAAAATTTCATTTAGTTTTAAACAAAATACATTATCAAATAATAATTATATTAAAACAACTATTGGACAAATTAATTTTTTTAAATGGGTAATTGAGAATAATATTTATGAATATATTAGAATAAATAAAAAAATTATAGAGAATGATATGGTTTTTTCTCAAAAAGAAAACAATAATAAAAAATTAGATACAAATAATTTAATAATAAAAACTATTAAGAATAAAAATGGTTCGGTAAAAAAAATTAGTAGAAAAAAAAGAATAGAATTATCTAAATCTGTTAATAAAAATATGCAGTTTAATAAACAAAATACTACATTATATTTTGATTAAATATTTTTTATTAAATTATTTATTATTAAATATTTTTTATTAAAATATTTTTTATTAAATTATTTTTGATTAAATATTTTTGATTAAATTATTTATATTAGAATATAATTTTTCTAGAGAACTATCATTTATTATTTCATAATCATATGGTATTTGATAAAACTCATTTTCACTTATATGCGTATCCACCTCATAACATAAACTAGGATTAATAATTCTTATATGAATAAATGGAATATTTAGTTTTTTTATTTCATTCATTTCATGTAAAAACCTAAGATCTGAAATAACTATATTATAATTATATAGATTTGTTATATTATTATATTCGTCATTTATTAGTGATTTTATCCAAAAACTACGACCTATATCAGGTAATAATTCTTGAATTTTAAATTGAAATATATCAGTTCCTACAAATTGCATTATTTTTCTGGTTGAAATAGACCATGTATCATTTATAATCTCTTTTTTATCTTCTAAATCATCATCATTTAAATTAAACAATAATTTAATACATTCTTTCATTTTACTAGAAATTTTAATATGTTTATAATTAATTGTTTTTTGTATATAATTTGCAACAGTATCTTTTCCACTTCTTTTAAGACCAGATAATAATATTATTTGTGGTAATTTAGTAGTCATTATTTGATAAAATTTTTATATATTTATCAACAATATATTTATCTTTTAAATAAAGTCTTTTATAATAATTAATAGAACTTTCAGAAAATATAGAAATAATATAATTGTAATAGATGACCAAAATATTATTTTAAAGTATTTTTTATATTCATACATTTTAGTTAAATTATTTTTAATAAATTTAATAAAATTATTTTTAAATGATATATTTTATTAAAAATCTTCTTCATAATCCAACCCTATATCATTTAATTGTTCTTTTAATTTTCCAGTTAAAAGATTTTGATGAATCTCTTTATATCCTCCTACATATGAACCATTAAAATAACAAAATGGAAAAAAATTACCATTGGTATGATGTTTCATTTCATTTTTAAATTGAAAATTATTTAATTTTTCTTCATCCGTTTCTTGATATTTAAAATTACTATATTTTATTTCTAATGTATCAAATAAATCTTTTAATTTTTCACATAGAGGACACGTATCTTTAGAAATTATAAAAATTCCTATATTATTTTTAATAATTAAATTTAAATAGTCAGATTGAACATTATTAGATTTATTCATTTTATAATTTTAATATTAAATATTTAAATATTTTTCCAATTTAAATTTAGGAATTAATGTTGGATTTTTTAATGGATATGAACTAGGTGCATAACATAAATGTATCATATTATATTTTAAAATATTAGGCGAACACACTTTTATTATTGGTGATTCAGAGGTTTTTAATTTAATACAATTTTTTTTGGATGAATTATTCATCATGAATCAATATATTTATATTAAAAAATAATTAAATTTTTAAATTATTGGTATTATTTTTAATATTTAATTTAATTAAATATGTCATCTAGTTCAAATATATGTGAAATTAAAAATAATAAATATACATATAAAGAGGTTTCAACTCATAATAAAAAATACAATTGTTTAATATCAGTAAATGGTTCTGTATATGATATATATAAATATAAAACACAATTAATTGAACAAATGGATAATGATGATGAAATTTTTTTAGATATTGAGTGTGGTGCAAATTATAATGTTATTAAAGAAAGAGATATTTTCCAATTAAAAAAAATAAAAAAAAGTATTAATAAAGGCATATTTTTGAATTTAAAAAATAAAATAAAAAGTAAATATTATTATGATGATGAAGAAAGAATAAAATATTTAAATATAAATGAATTAAATAAAGAATTATCTAAAAGAGGTATACCGTTTCATGAAAAAAATAATACTGATGAAAAAATATTACGGAAGCGAATTATAATGGATAATGAAAAAAAAAAAAAAATAGAATATATGGTTTATTCGCAAAATTTGTCATATTAGGGATCATAATCGGTATATATTTATATACTAATAATGAATATATTTTGTATTTATTATTAAGTGTATTGATTTATCAAATATATGTGAATATTATTTTCTTATTTTTTGATTTTGGATTTGAACAAAATTGCGTTGGAAGTGGTATTTTGAAAAATTATTCAAACTTTAAAATAGGTGTAATAGAAAATTATAATACTAAAATGTATTTATATTATGCTATATTTGTAATGTTTATTATATTTATATTAATTTATTATTATAAAACACGGAATATTTATGTTCTTTTAACCATACTTTTAATATTTTTATTTAATAGTATTTCAATGTATAAAGCATATAAACTAAAAAATAAAATATTTAATGAAATTTTAAATAATATTAATGAAAATTAGACGGGTATTATATAGTAATAATGTTAATTAGGTGGGTTTTACTTTAGATCTTTTCTTGTTAGGAATTTCTTCTAAAGCACTTAATCTATTTTTTAAATATTTATCATATCCTTTTTCAAAAACTTCTAAATCTTCTAACCACATAGTTTCTATATTTTTAATATTAACACTTTTTAAAACTTCTTTTTTAGTATTTAATTCTTTTAGTAATTCTTCCTTCTTTTCATATGTTAAATTCCAAATAGGCATTCTAATTAAATAATCAAAATTATTTTTAATTTTGCCATCTATTTCAATTTGTTTCTTAGGGTAAGAATTTTCATCCAAGTAATTCTCAATTTCTTCTTTCTTTCTGTTATTTACTTTTAATCTATTTTCAATTATATCTAATATAAATTTAATACGGGATTCTAAATACATAATTTCGGTATTCAGTTTTTCTAATAAATAATCTTTTCTTTTTTGAAACCATTTTAATCTAAAAGTATAAAATTCTTTTAAAATTTCTGGTGTATTTTTCATTTTTGTGATTGTTCCTTCTGGGTTAAACATGTGCATATTTGTTGTTGAAAGCATCTTAGAAGTAATTAATTTAAATTCTTTTTCAAATTTGGTATATTCATCATCTTTATCCATTTTTAATAAATTATTAACACATCCAGGTTCAAAATGTAATATAAATTTTATGCTACTCTCCGTATAATGACCTTCATATTCTTTAAGGATTTTTGGATTCTTTTCCATATATTTCTCTAAATAATCCTTATAATCTTGTGTCCACATTCCAACAGGTAGTTCTGTAATTTCTATTTGATTTGGAGATATTCTTTTAAAAATACCTTTACTAATATATTTTAAACTATTTTTAACAATATGTCCTTTATGTCCAGTATAATGCGGTTCTAGTTCTTTCATATTTTTTAATGCTTTATTTAAATCTTTTGTATTCAATAAATCTTTATAAATTTTAATTATATCAACAGGATTAAAACAAGGGATATTGCAACTAAACCCAGTTCCTATTCCAATTATACCATTTATTAATACCATAGGAATTACAGGTAAATAGAATTCTGGTTCTATTGTTTCACCATCATCGTCTAAATAATTTAAAATTGGTAAATCTTCTTTATTAAAAATTGAATATGTTAGTGGATTTAATTGTGTATGAATATATCTTGGTGATGCACTATCATGACCCCCATTTAAACGAGTTCCAAATTGACCATTAGGCATTAATAAATTAATATTATTCGATCCAATATAAGTTTGTGCCATACCTATTATTGCATCTTGTAAACTTTTTTCACCGTGATGATAATTTGCATTCTCACTTACATATCCTGCTAATTGTGCAACTCTGATTTCTTTAGTTAAATTTCGTTTGAAACAACTATAAAGGATTTTTCGTGTAGATATTTTTAATCCATCGCAAAAAGATGGTAGTGAACGACCTGTATCATATACAGAAAAATGGATTAAATCTTTATCAATAAAATTTTCATATTCAACTTTTTCAATTTTATAATCTAATACATCTTGTTTATCATATTTAAATAACCACTCTTTACGATCATCTGCTCTTTTTTTATTAAATGCCATATCTATTCTTTCATGTGATTCATTTTCATCGAATAAATATTCAATGTTTTTAATATTTCTAAAATATTCTTTGGCTTCTTTCTCTGTAGAAGTTCCTAATCCTTTATAATATTTTATACTCCATTTATTAACATTAAAACTCTTTTTCCAATTTTCATAATCAGTTAAATTATAAAACTCATGGATTACATCTTTTTTTTTTGCTTTAATAATAGGAGTTAGCATAGAATTCATAAAACCATCAATTTTAATAAGTGAAGGCCACATTGTATTAAAAAGATTAAATAAAAGTCCTTTGATATGACTTCCATCTACATCTTGATCCGTCATTATCATAATTTTACCATATCTCAATGATTTTAAATCTTTATAAATTTTTTTTGTTTCTAGACCCATAATTTTCTTAATATTAGTAATTTCTTCATTTCCTGCAATTTTAATATCTGCTGTATCTAACACATTTAGTAATTTACCACGTAATGGAAATACACCATATTTTTCTCTACCAATTACACTTAATCCTGCAATTGCCATTGACTTTGCCGAATCACCTTCTGTAAGTATTAATGTACATTCTTCTGATTTATTTGTCCCCGCAAATATAGCATCATCTAATTTTGGTATTCCTTTTATTTGATTTTTCTTTTTTCCATCTGTTTTTTTTAAAGACTTATTCATATACATTTGACTAAGTTCTATTACATTTTCAATTAATTTTGTATTATATAATTTATTATAAAATTGTTTAGATAATTCCCCTTTACTTCCAAATTTAGATACAGAAGTTGTTAAAGTTTCTTTCGTTTGGCTATCAAATGCAGGATTCACTATAGTCGATTTTATCATTACGAACAAGTTATCGCGAATATGTAAAGGTTTTACTACCAAGTCCTTGTTTTTTTTTTGAATAATTTCAATCATATTTTTAGTTATCTGATTTACTATATAATCTACATGTTTTCCACCTTTTAATGTCCAAATACCATTTACAAATGAAACTTGTTCAAATGAGGAATTCTCATTATAACTTACAATAACTTCCCATCTGTCATTTATTTTTTCATAAATAATATCTTTTGGGGAAACATTTTTAAAATATAATTCAGCATATTTTTGAAAATTTTTAATACTTATTTGCTTATTATTAAAAAATACCTTAGTAATATCATTTGTAAGAGCACAAATATCATATACTCTTTTTTGCATTAATTTATAAATTGATGTTGTTATTTTTTTTAAATTAAATTTCTCTAAATCTGGAAAAAATGTAATCTTTGTATAAGGATATTTACTATATTTCTTTATCTTAGGTTTATTTTTAATACTCATATTTTTCTCAAATTCTTGTGTATATATTAATTTCTTTGATGCATCAACTGTTTCTAATATAAATTTAGTTGAAAATATATTACACGCTTTTGCACCGATTCCATTCATTCCACCAATTACTTTTTCTTCATTTTCATCATAGTTAGTAGATGTTAACATATTGCCAAAAATTAATTCTGGAATATAAACCTTATGCTCTGGATGTATTTCAATATCAATCCCATCACCATCATTATAAATTTCAATCTTATTTTCTTCAATATCAATATTAATCTTAATATTTTTAACAATGTTTTTAGTTTCGGTTTCTGTCATTTCAATTCTTTTCATATGGTCTAATACATTTACAATCAATTCATCATAAATTTTATAAAAACCAGGTACATACTTCAATTTCATTTTTTTCATTTTTTCATTTTTATCATCAAATACCCATGTTGTATAGTCATCTTCTTCTATTGAACCTACATACATATTTGGACGTCGTAAAACATGTTCAATTGGATCAAGTTTTACATATTTATTTGATATGTCAGTTGTTGAATTATCTTTACTAACTATCTTTTTAGACGTCATGCGTAATATTATTACTTAAATAATATTTAAATAAAAATCAAATTTTAAAATTATATATAATTTTGTTATAACTTATTTATATGATATTTACCAATTGTTTTATTTTTATTTTTTACTAAGTTCATTAAATTAATTAATGTATTATTTAGAAGATTATTTAAATAATCTTTATGTTCATTCATATTCTTATTATTATAAATTATAAAATTATTATTTTTTAAGTATTTCATATCTACATTAGTAAAAAATAACATTTGTTTATATCCTCCTGTCATCCCACATCCTTTATAAGCACCACCTATCATACATGGACACGTACCTCCATTCATTGGAAATACGTCTGATGTTATTTCAGGTCTAATTGCTGTATTTGTTGGAGATGTATTTGTTCCAGTATTTGAATTTACATAAGATTTACTATTTACCCCTAAATATTCTGACGGAAAATTTGTTCCACCAGATTGGTTATTTTTAATATTATATGTTTTAAATAATATTGAACTATATAATTTTTTCATTAATAGAGATATATTTTCATTTGTAATTTTATAATTATGAGTATTAAAATATTTAGTTAATTTTCTCTCTATATTTTGTTGCATTTATTTAATTAAATTTTTTTAATTAAATTTTTTTATTCAATTTATTTATTTTTTAATAAAAATCAAAAGTATTTACAAATACTTTTACATTTTTTTTTAATAATTTTATATCATTTATAATTTCTTGATTATTATTTAATTCTTTAATAAAGTCAGTCATTTTAGTTCCAGATATTTTTTGTATTGTTATACCCATTTCAACTGTTTTATTTAAAAAAGTTGCAATTATAAGCATATCATTTTCTTTCATACCACGGGTAGTTATAGAAGGTGTTCCTATTCTAATTCCAGATGGATTTAATGCTGATTTATCTCCTTTAACCGAATTTTTGTTTATTGATATATTAATTAATTCGCATATTTTTTCAATTTTATTACCCGATAATCCTTTATTTTTTAAATTTATTAGAATTATATGATTATCTGTTCCTCCTGTTAATATTTCAAAATTAAATTTAATTAAATGTTTTGCTAACATTTGTGAATTTTTTAAAACTTGTATCATATATTCTTTATATTCTGAACTCTTGACATATTTTAATTGTGTTGCTAATGCAGCAATCTGGTGTTCATGTGGACCTCCTTGCAATCCAGGAAATACTGCATCATTTATTCTTTTTTCAAATTCTTTTTTACAAAATATCATCCCTGCTCTTGGACCACCTAATGTTTTATGAGTTGTTGTTGTAACAATATCACAATATTCAAACGGATTATTTAATAATCCTGTTAAAACAAATCCATTAAAATGTGCCATATCACATATTAAATATGAATTATTTAAATCGGCTATTTCTCTAAATCTTTTATAATCTAAATCTCTTGAATATGCACTATAACCTGCAATTATTAATTTTGGACAAAATTTAATTGCTAAATTTTCTAATTTATCATAATCAATATATCCATTATCATCAATTTCATATGAAAGTGATTGAAAATATTTAGAAGTTGCTGAGATATTTTTTTCTTTGGTATAAAATCCGTGTGTTAAATGTCCTCCTGATGGTAACCCTAAACCCATTATTCGGTCATTTGGTTTTAATATTGCGGTATATACAGCAAAATTTGCAGGACTTCCTGAATATGGTTGAACATTAACTGCCCAAAATTCTTTTTTTAAATTAAATGCATCTAATGCTCTATTTATACATAATAATTCTATTTTATCAATAACCTCATTACCACCATAATATCTTTTATTAGGGTATCCTTCTGAATATTTATTTGTTAACACTGAACCTAAACATTCTAATACAGGTTTTGAAGTTATATTTTCAGATGCAATTAATTCTAAACTATCTTTTTGTCTATTAAATTCTTCATTTATCAAATCACCTAATTCTTTATCAAATTTATTTAATTGTGTTTTTAAATTATTAAAACTCATTATAATTATTTAAATTCTTTTTATTTTAAATAATTTATATTCTTAAATTAAATAAAATGAATGACAATAATTATTATCAAGTTGAAAATAAAAATTATAGAGATGTAGGTATCAAAGGAAATTTTGAAAAAAATTGTTTAAATGATTTATTTTTTAGTCAAACTAATATTGATGCATTACAAACTGGATTAAGAAATTTAGTTTCAAATAAAACACAAGGAAAACATACTATTAACAATCAATCTGAAACTGAGTTAATGATTATAATGAGATCCATATATTTAGAATATGGTATGAATTTACAAACTAATGTAATAGAACAAATTAGAGATTTAAATAAAAAAGTTCTCGATTTCAGTGTTCCTAGAATATTAGTTGATCTAGAACAATATGACCAATATATTGTCGATGCATCTCAACTCCATATTCCTATGGATCGTTCTAGCAATGTTTCTAATAAGGGAAATAAAGTATTATTTAGGAAAGATTTATTTTAAAAACAAATTTAAAATATTTATTATTATTAAATTACGATGGAAATTATATTATATTCTAATAAACAAATCTTAGGTGGATTTCTTTTAATGTTTATTATTGGGTTATTATTTGTCATTAATTTAACATTATCCACCTCTAATAATAATATTAATTTATCATATTTTATATCACCTTTAATATTTTCGGTTTCCATAATGTCTATATTCTATATTAACGAATTAAAAAAATCTATAGAGACAACAAAAAATAGATATATATTATCTGATAATTTTGATATTAAAACTTGTCCTACTGGATATAATAAAAATGAGGTAGGTAGTAATATTGAATGTGAACCATGTGGATCTGATTGTATTGAAGAAATTGATGGTTTTATGAATTCTATTCCTAGTGCTAATAGTATTGAAGGATTTGACAATCTAAGTTGTGCTGATACAACAAGTAAAATAGGAAGTCAATCTGTTAACGATTATTGTATTTCTCAGGATAAAAGAATTGATATTAATGGAAGGTGTACTACAACCGAAAATATAGCAGATAGAACCCAAAGTGCTATTGATACTTGTAATAATACTATATTAACAAGAGATAAATCAGCACTAAATTCACAGACTGAACGTGATAACTGGGATTATTGTGCCATGTACGTGGCAGGGGCTGATAATATTTGGTATCAAGATGGAAAATCCTGTACTGCATCTGCTTGTTGTAAAACTCCCAATACATGTGATAATGTGCGCTGTGGGGCTGGGGCTCGGAAAAATATAGAATCTAAACTTTGTGGTGATGGATCTGTTGGATCTGATGGAGTACAAGAATGCACACAAGCCTATTGTTGTGAAGCTGAAGAACTATTGCCAACAACACCTGAAACAGCACCTGGAACAGCACCTGGAACAGCACCTGGAACAGCACCTGGAACAGCACCTGGAACAGCACCTGG
>Ga0209710_1002548_pt1 | contig 12748 bp, 7 predicted proteins | sample ArcticOcean_MG_C_5_FD_187436 | JGI IMG/M metagenome (GOLD analysis project Ga0209710, IMG submission 187436) | Marine microbial communities from western Arctic Ocean - ArcticOcean_MG_CB4_138 (SPAdes) (version 2) | ecosystem: Environmental > Aquatic > Marine > Oceanic | place: Arctic Ocean: Canada...
CGAGCGTTGTCGTCTGCGAACAAAGTTGTTGAAAATCAGAAAAACGATGATGACGACGATGTTGCAAATACGCTTGCCTATGCGTTACAGACTTTATGCCCTGCGACTGCATGCTTAACCGTGGACGTCCCATCGCTCAACGCTCGATCGTGGATTCCTAAAAAAGATTACGAACGCAATCGTTTACGCTCCGGCCCGCTTCAATTAGCCGAGGGAACTGTTTGTGTGTTGGACGAGACAAAACTTCAATCGGGCATTCTCGCCGAAACGGGAGTTAAAAACGCTAGAGCTCTTAAGGAGATTATTCAAACGCAACGCGCGACGTATGATTTCGATTTTCATCAAATGTCCGTACCGACTGATATTAGCTTTGCGGCGATTTCAGAGGGAAAATCGATTTTGTTCAGCGAAATGGACGGTTTAGAAATCCCATTACGCTTCACGAAAAACGCGTGTTCAAACGCACTTTTACAATCCATGGACAATCGTACACTCGACGATATGCGAACGCTCATCGCATGCATTCGAACGCAGCACCTCGAAATCTCCGAAACTTCCGGAAAATCGATCGAAGCCTCGATGGTTCAAAAAAGACAAGAAGATGCGAAAGAAGCTTCGCAGGCAAAAATGCACTTATGGCTAACAATGGCGCGATTACAAAGTCTTCTAAAGGGAAGGAAAGATATCACGGCCGATTCATGGAACGAAGTTCTCGAAATAGAACGACTCATTAAAGAAAGAAAAAGAATGGTGTAAGAAGAGGAGGAGAAAAATGTTCATTCAATAGCTCGCTCGCTCGCGAGAACGAACGAACGTTTACACGCGCGAGAGCTGAAATACGTTCTATCGATAACAAATACAGTACACATACACACACATGCGCGCGCGCATCAAATAAATTCTAATCACCCCTATTATCTACATCTAAACTCTCACGAAATCGCTCTAATTCGTCTTCATTAAACTCTATGATACCGTCCTCGCTAACTCTCGCGTTCATCGCGTTAGGTATCTTCCTCTGACCATCGCCTTCGTCCACGAAATCGCTCGCGCATCCTTTCTCGCCGAACCATCCCATCCTATCCGCGACGACGTGTCTCCTTTCACAGCCAGGGCACGTGACTATGACGACGCCGTGCTCGTACGCGCGTTTACTGAACCCTTTCACGGCCCTCGTTTCGCATTTCGTGCACGTGAATACCATATAAAGCTCTTTCCTGATGTTCCCTGAGATCTCCCCTAGTTCGGCGTCCGTGTTCGAGGAAGTCGTCGTAATCGCGCGACAAAACGCGCTGTCCCTCGAGCGACTGAAATTCCTAAAGTTCCAGAACACGGGAATAACTAATTCTGGTCGATTTCTTTTCACGACGCTGTCGATCATGATTCGCAGCGCGTTGCTCGTCGCGATTTGCTTTAAGCGCATTTCCTTCGTTTTCGAAAAGAGAACGTGAATAAATAGAGATGTGTGGGACGCGTATACCTTAAAAATGAATTTAAGTGCACGAGCTTGAATAAAACGTGTGACTGGATTAAATGAAAAATACTACTACTAACGCTGTTTAGGTACTACGTATAGTCATTCCTTTTTAATTAATAATTATTCCTTTTTGATACGTTCTGTGTCCACTAAAACGCTCAATATATGCATGGGGAATTCGTATATTAAAAAGGGGATTGAACGAGGATTGGTTTAGGGTTTCAGTTGCCATTAAAATTCAATATTAGAACGCGTAATATTAATAATATATACACGCGTGGCGTAAACGAAACAACTCTCCTCCGTCGTACTTCGAACATCGCGCCTCTTTTAAGGGCTACATTTAAGAGAGAGAGCTTTTATGATAAGAAAGAAAGTACTTACCAGTATTGGATATAAATAAACAAAGAAACAAAAATGGAAACGTTGCAGAAAGAGGTCGAGGATCTGAGCGAGCGATTGGACCATAAAGTGTTCCGATTGGAACAGAAGAGGACGTTCCAGTGCTCGGCGAAGTGTTGCGATTCGGCTGGATCTTCGAGAAGAGATTTCGAGGTTTGCTTAGAGCAATGCGCGAGAGAACTGCAGAGGAAAGAGATGCAAGTGAACGAAGAACTCGCAGAGTTTCAAGGGAAAGTGCAGAGATGTGTCGTTGCCTGTAACGATCGAGCGCGAGGGTTAGTGGAGAGCGTTGGGGTTGACAAGGCGCAGCATGAGATGATGAAGTGCGTAGATTTGTGCGCGAGAGATTACTCTCGAGAGCTTAAGAACGTCACGCGAAGGGTCGGGTTGTAGCTATATCTATCAATATCTATCAGTATCTAGTGTAGTTGTTTATTAGCTAATGCTATTGCGATTTTAATCTTCTTCGCGCAGTAATCGTACTCTCAGCGCATAGTTTCCTTGACGAGTAATGAACGAGTTCCTTGGAGAACTTGACAAAGAATGCGACGGATAACGGTAAAATGAGCGGCATACCGAGCGCGAGTTCGTGCTCGGGGGGGAAAGTTCCGTCATCGCGAACGTTTGATTTTGAGCGACTGGCTTGAAATGCTATTTTTCTCGCCTTCGTGATGAGCGAGCGTTGAACTATTTTGTTCGCGCTCTTCGCGTTTTCTTTTGTCGCTTCGAGAAGCGTCGCGTACGATTCTCGTAACTGCGAGGCGAGTTTAGAAACGCTCAAGGAATCTATATCACCAAATGAAACTGAACCGCGTAGAATTTCAATCGTTTCTAAAGCATCCGCGACTACACGAGTTGACGCTAATGCGTCGACTTCGAACATGGAGAAGACGTTCTTCGTATCAGGAGTCACAATCTTAGTATACGCTTCATCTGAAGTTACGTCAATACCTAGTAATCTCGCACGTACGTTTGCGAGAAGAAAAGGAAGAAGGTCGGGAATGTTATCGTTATCCCAAATCGTTATTCCAGCCTTAGCGCGTTTTACGAACCAATTCTTAGCAACTAGCCCCATATCGCCATCGTTTTTGTATACAATAAACTTCCCGCTCGGATGCGATTGTATCGCATCGTTATCCATCGCTCTAAGAGGTAAAGTTCGGGTGAAAGATTCAAGATCTTTGCTATTGTCGAGAGTTGTTTTATTCGCAGTTGAGTATATAACTCGAGAGTCCGCTTCTACGCGCATGAAATGCTCTAGGCGTTTGGAGATATTCGTAATGTAGGGTTGGCGGACGTCGTCTCTAAAATTCCAAACTTTCGATAACGACGAAGAAAAAGAAGAAGATGTTTCTTCTTCTTCTTCTTCTTCTTCTTCTTCTTCGGGAATTACGAGCGCAAACGAAAGCGACATAGCAGAAGTCCCAAACTGGCCATCAAATTTCGCATCGACTTTTGAAACGCTCAAAGCAGACGCGTATACTTTCTCTACGGTTGCGCTTAAAGTTTGTAACAAATCATCGTTCGATGACCATTTCTCGGACGTCCACTTTGCTTCTACAAACGCGTTTCTCTCCGTCCCGAAATGAAGCTGGAAATTATTTACCTCGCCATCGTCATCATTCGAATAAGAATCTTCATCATCGAAAACAAATGCGTAAATCTCATTCGCATACGACGCAAAGTTCATTCCCATTTCTTCGTCCAAGTGAGCGTATACTACGTCTAAACTCCTATCGCTCGATGTCGTCTTCATAGTCGATCTGGCATAAAATCTCGCCCTTCTCGCGAGTTCGCTTTGCCCTTTATCACACACCGTAAACATTTTAGCCTCTTCTGCACTTTTAGCGCGCTTCATGAACCCGTCCGCGTCGACGACGTCCACGCATGCGCGGAACGAAACCCGTACATCGTCATCTTTCTTCTTCCTGCGATGATTCATACGATACTTTTCCATCGCATGAACGTATCTATTTCGAATATTCTCCGCAACGCCCATACTAACCGCTCCTCTCTTCGCTACGTATCTAACATACACTAAAACCTTAACATCCCCAACGGTTCTCAATACATCCTCTCGCGCGTTCTCGAGCGCCCTCAAATCGACCCCTTCAACGTTCCTCGCGTACGTCCTATCCCTCAACGGTGACACTAAAAACCACCAAAACACGGACAACGAAATCGCAAACGCGAGAAACGTAAAACTCACAATCAATCGTTTCATTTTCGGCATTCGCCCATTCTTCGCGTATAACGCGAATTTCGCCTCTCTCGCTTCTTTCGTCATCCGTTCTTCTTCGCCTCGCTCGTCGTTGGAATCTTTCTTTGTTCTTTCCATCCGATGGCAAACTTTATTGAGCTTTTCGTTCAACGCCCTCAGCACTCGATCGTCGTTAAGAAGAGCGTGTTTTGAACCATCGCGATCATCAAAATCTTCATCGCGGTCGTTGCATTCAAAAAGTATCTCATCGATTACTTTCGCGTTCGGTCTTTCGCTATAGGCGCTCGATATCGTCAGGAAGATCCTGAGCACGAGCACGAGCAACATCAGAGAGAAGTAAACTCGTTCTTCGTCGTCCATTTTTTATTGGAGCGAGTGATTACTCGTTAGCATGTGTGTGTACAGTATGTGTGTGTGTGTGTGTTTTAATGATTAGTATGTTATTATGTGTTCAATAGAGTTCCAAAACTCTCGCATTTGATGTTTTGCTTGCTGGAAGAAACTTTTGAAGATTTTACTGCTGCGCTGTCAAGAACGAGCACGCCGAGAAGTTTATGGACGCCGATGCATCTCGCTTCACTCGTTGCACCCAAACTTTGGTCTCACGGAGCTCTTCGAAGGGACTCAAGGGTGTTGAGGGTGGTGGAGCGCTCATAACTTACTTCTTCCGCTCGCGTTGAAACCGGATGAAGCGATATCTTTTTTCTGTTTGTTAAACCTGGGCCATAATAAATCATCGTAACCGGGCGGTTTATGCGATTTATTGAACGGAGCGTTTTGAGCGGCTTCGTAGAGCCTTTCGTAAACGTCGCCGTCTTTAGAGCCTAAAGTAGAGTTCAAGAAGTAGTCGTCTAAACCGAGAGAGTCGCTTAGAGCGGCGGCGTCTGGACGGAGTTCTTGTAACAATATCGCGATTTCGTTGCGTATGAGCTGACACTGAGAGGAATCAAAGTATCCATCTTCGAGCCAATCGCCTAGTTCGTCTTCCATGCCGCATAAAGCGTGCAAAGTCGCGAGTCTTTGTAGGACTAGAATCGTTTCTTTGCTCACTTGTAATTTTTTGGCTTCTTTGATTCCGTCGAAGAAGTTCGATAAGACGACTAACGCGCAATGCGCTTTGGCTACGCGAATCCAAGAAACCATATCCGTGCGCATGGCCTCGTCGACTGATATAGTGCCCGCTCGAGCGGTTGCTTGCGAACATAAACGCCACGCTCTGTGTTCGTACGCGCGCATTAACGAATCTTCGTCGCGGATTCCGACTTCGTGGCCGAGCCGTGATGTGAAACTGTTTCCGCCTTCGGATAAATATCGCATTTGCCCAACGAGTTTAACGGACGTAACGACGAGCTTTTCTTGCAACGCTCGCATGGTTTTCAGTAAATATCTCGACGTTTGTAAGCACAAGACGTTATTATCGCCTTCGTATGTGACGTTCGGGGCGTAACTCGCAAACGTCGTGCCGAATCCAGCGTTTCCGATATATCCGTGGCCACCACACGTCAAACGACAGCTCTCAATCGCGTCTTTTGTTTTCCAAGAACAAAACGCTTTCAACCCGGAACTCGTTGCATGTAATTCTGGTAAAGCTTCGAAATCTTTTTGCTCGGATTGGGAGCGTTTCAAAAATTCAAAATACATGCGACGCATGAAATCACTCGTGCAATGAAAAGCAAACGCAGAAGCTAAAATTGGAAACAGAGTTCGTTGAGAATGTTGATAATCTAAAACTTGCGTTTCGAGATTGCCATTTTTGGCATCCGCGTTTGATTGACGTCTGACGAGATTATATCTCAACGCAATCGTTACCGCTTTTTTCATATAAAGAGCAGCATTCATGACTATATCTGATCGAACAAAAACCATCGTGCCGTACGCAGCTTTCTTCACAGGCGGCTCGACGTAAGTACCGTCGTCTAAGACTTTTGAATGTCCCATGAGCATAGAATCTTTTGGTATTCTAACGTGATCAAATCGTAAAAAGCCGTTATCGACTGCGTTATATCCCATTTTATCGCCAATATCGCCGCATTGTATACCTGATAAAGGCATATGATTCTTCGTCGAACGAATTTGTACGACGAAAGCGTGAATACCTTTATCGACAAATTTTTCATCGCCCAATGATGATGAAAATAATAAATTTGGAACGAATAATCGAGCCATGACGATTGCGTGCGTTGACGTTTTACCTAATCCTCCCGGCCACCATTTCGTAGCCGTTAAAGTAGGTGAATGAACGATGAATTCCTTCGTGTTCTTATCATACGTACACGTCGTTTCCAATCCGCGAATAAACGTCCCGTGTCCGAGCTCAGTTTGCGCGTACGTCCCGACAATTTCCAAATTCACGCACTTCGGTATCCAGTACTTCTTTTGTTGTTCCGTGCCTTGTCCTTGAATGGTCGGTATGAACATGCCTAAGTGTAAATCTAACCCCCCGGGTTCATCAATAAATTCACGCACTATTCTAGCAATCGCAATAACATCTTGCGTCGATTGTTTCTTAGTCATCTCTTGATGGTTATGATTCTTCTCGCCGTTCGTCCTCGTCGTCCTAATCAAAACCTCTCTCGCCACTCGCGGGATCTCTAAATACTTCTCCAAAGTCCTTAAATACAGTTCCTCCCTCGTCCATGAATACTTCTCTCGCTTATTCTTGAACACTTTGTCGTTCGTTAAGACCTCGGCGATCGTTTTCCTTAAAAGTAAGTTCTTCTTCCCGCCCGCCAATAATTTCTCGAGCTCGTTCGCGTCGAACGTAGCTCGTAAGCGTTCTTTCCTCAAGTCCTCTTTTGGATCTCTCGCAGTTTTCTTGATCTCGAGCGATACTTGGTCTTGCAATAGTTTAGTCCGTTCGTCTATTTCGCGTCTCGTTTCTCCTCCTCCTTCTTCGCCTCGATCCGTACTCGTCATCATCATCGTTATTATTCTTCTTAATTGTTATTCTTTACGCTCTTCTTACTACTCTTTATAAGTACTATACCTTATTAACGACTAACGAATCCCTCGATATTCCGTTGGATGAAGTTTGAACTCGTACACTACTAATAAACTATGACTACTAATAAACAAAAATAACCGTGTGCTATGTATATAACTATCTATGCATACGGATCGCTTCGTTTCTTCTTCCTCTGTTTTGTTTATGGACGAGGTCCGATCAGAGATCGATCTCCTTTATTACACTCTCGCGTGTGTGTGCTACGTACAAGAAATGGTGACGAGGCGGGTTTTTAGGTTAGCTAGTTAGCTTTGGTATGTTTAGGGTTTCAGTACTTGTATTACAATTAAATATGAAAGAAAAAGTAAACACACAAGTAACCAGTCGTATTAAATAAATTAACGAAAGCTTAGCAGTAGGAGCAGTGAGCAGTAGTACCAAGCGCAACACGCTTACTCCAAATCTCTCTCTCTCTCTTTAACTCCTACATAGGACGTTCGTACTGGATTTTGTTGCAAGTTCTGCTCTGAGTTTATTTTGAAACTTTTAGGGATTAGCGGCCGCGGGCTAAAAAGTGCACTTGTTTATGAAACAGAGAGAGAGTTCGAAAACGCAGAATACGTAACAGTGAGAGTAGTAATACTACTAATAATAAATAAATGAATAAGATGGAGACGTCGTCGTATGATCCAAAACAATACTTTTTAGCGTTCGCGTACGGCTGCGCCTATTTATGCTTCTCGGCGACGACCGTGATATCGAACAAGCATTTGATCATGAACACGAACTTCCATAGCGCGATTTTCGTCTCATCCTTAGGGTCCTGGTTCGGCTGGTTCGTATCGTTAGCGATGGTTTTCTCAGGGAAGACGAAGTTGGAGCATAATTTTAGCATGAAGGAGTGGGCGACTGCGGTGCTACCGATCGGTTTAGCCACGGCGTTCTCGTTAGCCGCGGCGAACATGGCCTATTTTTACTTAAGTTTAGCGTTCATACAGGTCTTGAAGGCGTTCGCGCCGGTGATTACGTTTGGCGTTTTGATCATGTTCGGTTTGGATAGATATAACGTGAAGATCCTTGGGTCATTGTGCGTCATCGTGTGTGGGAGCTTAATCGCGTGTTATGGAGAGTTACATTTTACCGCGCTCGGTTTGATGTGCATGTTCGTCGCCGAGGTCTCCGAAGCCTTACGATCGGTCGGCATTCAATTGTTATTAGTGAACCGAAAAATGGGCTTAATCGAAGGGATGTTCTACTTTTGTCCAGCGACTTTGGTCTTCTTGACAATATTCACGGCCATTTTGGAAGGCGATAAGTTGTTCAACGCCGAGCACATACAAGTCGTGCACGAGTACTGGTACTTGTTTTGCATATCCGCGTGTTTAGGTTTCTTAGTCACTTTATCCGGTCTCGGCGTCGTTCAAAACGCTGGAGCGACTTTGTTCAAGGCAATGTCGCAAATTAAAAACGCGTGCATTATTTTGTTTGCCGTGATTTTTTACGGCGAGCAGTTGACGTGGATGGAAGTTGGCGGATATGGAATCGCAATCGTCGGTTTCGTCTTGTTCAACATAGCTAAAAACAAAGACATCGAGGAAGTTCGAGCAGAGCAAGGTATGCGAGACGCAACTTTAGTCACTAGTAATGATACGACAACGACTCCGTTGCTTGGTGATCCTCAAAGTAATAGTTTAAAGAAAAAAGGATCGTTTTTAGCTAGAATGGGAAGTTTCGGAAATCAATCATCGCCTAGAGCTGGAGCGAGAAATTCTAGAAGCGACTCGGACGAACGTGAACAGTAATAATAATAATATTATTATTATTATTATAAATAACGTGTAGAAAGTAGTAATAATATAATAATATAAGTCAATTTACAAATGCTTTGCTAAATAATAAAAATGATATAACAATAAAAGTTGTTTCTTTGTTTGCGCTCCCTCGTGCTTTAAATCGGACACGTCGGAAAGAATTCGATATCCTTCGCCATCAGTCTTTCTGCGCCTAAATAGGAAACTTCTGAGCTCAAATGTCTATGTGATTTGTGTTTACCCGATGACTGCGCTAACGAAGCGGCTACGGTCAAAGCCTCGCCTTCTTCAGATTCTTTGCTGTCGTTGTTCTTTTTCGAAATCCCAGCCACCTCCAAACTCTTACTCATCGCTTGCACGGCTGGATGATCAGATCCTAACAAGTTTCTGCTTCTTCTTCTATTGTCCATTTGTGGCGGCATCAAATCGTAACCGTACGTTCTAAAATCTGGAGAATAGCCGAGCTGGAACTTCCCAAGCGTCTCGGCGTCGATCGAACCATCCGTCCAGCATTGTTTTACCGACGGTTTCTCTAAATCTTTTCTTTGGCTAAGGCCATTACCTTCGTAGTACGTAATCGACGGTGAAAAATAATGCTGCAAATACATGAGCAAATTCGGCATCGTTTTTCCGTACGTCGTAGACTCTTTATTCACATCAACGCACGATCCAGGTTCTCTTTGCACGCAAGTTTCGAGCGGAAAAACTGTTTTAACTTTTCTAGCGAGCACGTACTGCGGCACGTGATGCGAATGCGCTAACGGAATCGAAGCGGTTGAAAATAATTTCCCGTTGCATTCTTGCATACCTTCTGGTGAATAATGACTTTCCAAATAACATGCCATTAAAGGATGGCCAGTTGCAAAACTCGAAACATCTTTAACAAAACTCGCAAACCCAGCGCAAGTCTCTTGGCTATACCCAACCGCCATCGCGTCGTACTTATCCGGAGTATATCTCGCGACGCCCCATAAATACTCAGATTCCATCCTCGAGTATGGATTTCTAACCGTCGTAAATCCATTCTCGAGATATGTCGCCGGCGGCGTATGCATATCTTCCGACCCGCCTCTCACCCATGGTTCGGATAACTCAAACGGTCTCTTTCCGGCTGTATCGCCAGAGTTACACGATCCAATTTTTCCACCAGCTTGCCCAACCATGGATTCGACCGATGTCCCACCGGCTTTAGGGATGTGTATGAATATAGGTAATTGTTCGCCCTCTTTCTTTTCCACTAAAGCTTGGTCGTATTTCGATGTATCTCTCGCGTACGTATCTGGAGGGTATGCCCCTAAAAACTGATTCATCGAAGACGATGCGTGTTGTTGTGAGAACAAAGCTGTAAAGCCGAGCATGGCTAAAACGGATAACCCGACATATACACGCTTAGTATTAGTATTACTTCGTTGTTGTTGTTGTTGTTCTAACGATGATGATCCGTCTTCTTTGATAATCAAGAGAACATCCGCTTCGTTGAACTGTTTATGTTGCACCATTTTTTGCCGCGGAAGGATTACCACAAAATCTGAAATTTATATGTTTTCTTTTTTTGCGATTATTGCGCGCTTTGAGGACAAGAGAGACCAGCGAGTGTATAATTATGTTCCGTCTCTATCTCTCTCACCCTCTCTTTGTTTGTTCGTGTGATCGATACGTATGTATATGTATTTTTATGTATGTATACACAAAGAGTAGTGTTGTCTGTTTATGAATTATATGAAGTAGAACGATTTGTGGAAAATAAGCAGAGCTCTGAAATTGTGAAATTCTGAAATAAAGAGAAATAGTGATAGTACACAGTGATACGTCATACAGTGATACGTAGTGATACAAATACTGATAGTAGAGGTGAAAAATAATCAACAACGTTCGAGATACAAAGGGTCGTCGAATAAAATCTGTTTTCGTTTCGCATCCATTCTCGCCTTTAACGAGCGCATGGTTAACCCACCACCACTACCGAAACCATCTACGACGCCGTCTGCGCCATTGAACTCGCCACCTCTTTGTTCAGTCGTTCTGACGACTACGGAATGCGCTCCGGCTTTCGTAGCAGCTTTACAGGTCGAGTTACTCGCGCCAACGAAGACGACGTCGAAAGAGCAGTCAAAACCTCTAACCTCTGAAGCCGTTCTAATAGCGGCTTGCGTGAGAGAGCTTCTTCTAGAGGTTGAAAACATCGAAGAGTCGATCACGACGTCGCTGCTAAAATTTTGTCTCTGTAAATTACCACCAACCTCGGGAGCCATTAACTCTCCCTTCTTTTTCTTCTCATCGCTTTGAATGCGTTTATATAAAGCATCTTCGTAATTATCTTCGCCGGCGAGTGTTTCTGGGGACCCGGCGACGGAAACTGCCGCCGATCTTAACTCTCCCATCTGCGTCAAACACGCCGATAAAACGCCTTCGCCAGGCGAAGACGCCGTTTCTCCAACCAAGAGCACTCTCACGTTTGGATTCGAGTGCGTTAAGCATTCGTCCATGAACGATAAAGCGCCTTTGCGTAAAGGAAGCCGACCTTCTTGACAAATCTCTCTAAACACCGCGTCTTTCATTTCAGCCACTTCTCGAATGAACGTTTCGCGTCGTTCTCTTAAGTCTTCCGAAGTCGGTTGAATGATTGGATTTAAATTCGCGCCCTTTTGCGGTCCTCCCATGAACGTATCTTTCTTCTTGTTTGAAGAAGTAGAAGAAGTCCCGGCACTATTTTGTCTCTGCACGTATTCCTCGTACGCTCGTTCCATGTCCTGATTCTCTTGTATAATCTCATCTCTCAAATCCGCCCTTGGATATCCATAAAAATGAAAATACCTCTCGATCATTCCCTCGGCGGTACCGCCGCCGGATCTTAACAGGCTCGCATATTCAGCCGGCGTCCATTCCGCGGCGACGATGTTCATTTTCTTAAACGCTTCGTTGAACGCTTTTCTATGTCCATCCGTTTGTACGTCGATCATCACACCATCGCATTCTACGATTATTAAGATCATCCTCTCCTTCAAAGGATCTTTCTTTTCCGAAGTCGTCGCCGTTCCATCGTCGTCGTCTCTAGCACTGCTCTTTGAAATACCCAATTTTCTTCTTCGATACCTATTCTTACTACTGTTACTACTATCGATCCTACTCACGTTCATCGATTCTCCTTTGTTTCGTTGATACCTATCCCGCCTTTGCTCATCGCTCTCTCCAGTTCTTGGCCATGTCCGCGCAGTCGTCTTCGACGTCGTGGTCGTTACACGTCGCCATGGACTGCTCAGACAAACCGTCTTGTTCGTTGTGTTCATTTATGGTACGCAAAGAACGAGAAACCAAAGAATGTGCAAGAAAACGAACGGAAACGAGAGAAAGGAGAGACACTCGAACACTGAGTATCTACTACCGACGACGTCGCGTGCGTGCGTGCGCGTACTACTAATAAATTAAACAGTCCGTCGTTAATGCGCTGATTTTGGTGATTAAGAACGTGATGATCCAAAAGATTCAAAAATAAAAAATCGCAGCCTACACCCTAAACCCTAGAATACAAAACATTCAAAACTATTTCCTCCCCTTTTTTCTTAGTAACTAGAAGTGTACTCGCTGCATTTCTTCGTCGTCGACGGTTCCTTGTATGCACGCGACATCTGTCACCAATCCGACCGCGTCCTTCCGGCGACTCTTTTTTTGCGTAGTCTCGATATAGTCCGGTAAGTGTGTGACACTCGTTGGTTTAAAACATCCGTACGAGTACTTCAAAAATAAAAAATCGCAGGCTACACCCTAAACCCTAGAATACAAAACATTCAAAACTATTTCCTCCCCTTTTTTCTTTTTTGCTGCCAGCACTTTTTCCGTTTTTGATCTCCAACGGTGCCTTCTGCTTTCTGACAGTTGTCGTCATCTTCCCCACA
>Ga0209710_1002549_pt1 | contig 12748 bp, 13 predicted proteins | sample ArcticOcean_MG_C_5_FD_187436 | JGI IMG/M metagenome (GOLD analysis project Ga0209710, IMG submission 187436) | Marine microbial communities from western Arctic Ocean - ArcticOcean_MG_CB4_138 (SPAdes) (version 2) | ecosystem: Environmental > Aquatic > Marine > Oceanic | place: Arctic Ocean...
GCGATTTCGTTCGTTTCTTTAATTAAATTAATTAAACGCGCGCGAGAATGAATGAAGAAAAACTGAGACGATGAAAGTTTCAAGTCGGAAATGCCGAAAAAACTCCAATTCCATTCGTTCTCTTTTTTGCTCGTATAGATATCGAAGAGAATAAAAGCTCTCTCCGACGTCTCTCGCCGGCAGTTCCTTATTATTCATAAGTTTAAGAACACGGCGATGGCGTCGATGACCAAATCGATCTCTCGTCTATCGCGACAGAGCGAGAGATGGTTCGCGCTATCTTTCGTCAGACCGTCGATTTGGTAATACGCGACTTTTTGCGCGAGCGAGCGTACGAGCACGGCGCGGTCGATACCGCTCCTCGCGTTCTTTTTTAAAACGCTTTCTTCGCCGCGAAAGAACAAACGTGCGAACGCGTTGAGAGAGATGTCGTCCGCTGCGTCCGCTGCGTCTTCTTCGGAGAAACCTGAATCACGCGCGTCGGTTGGTTTCAAGCGCGCGAGCTCCTCGGAGAATTTCTTGATACTTTCCGCTCGAGTAAACTCGTCGTTCTCGCCGTGTACGAACAACACGCTTTATGAGCGCCGTCGTCGTCGTCGCCATCGTCGCTCTTAAAATAGTTCCTAATCCGTTCAGAGTGTTTCCATAGGAGAAACCTGGCAAATAGACCCGCAAAGGACGTCGCGAACGGATTCGCGCCGCCGAGCGGGAACGCGATCGCTACTAAACTATCGATCGAACACTCCTCGGTCTGCAACGCTAAGCAACTGGCCCCGATCGACGCCCCGAACGAGTACCCTATTAAGTGCACTTTTATCACACGCGTAGTACTATCCACCGCCTTTTGCGTTTCCTTCTCTTCTCTTCTCGCGTATCTCACTAGTTCGAGGACTTTGGAGACCTCTCGTTCGCCATCGTACTCGTTCGATGAGCTCCAATACTCCGTCGCCGATGATGAGCTCTCATTGAACGAGCAGTTATAGACGACCGAATCGTATTCATCGTCATCTTTTTCGTGTTCAGAACAATCTTTGTCAACATCGGAAGAGAACGAACAGAGCTTCAAGCAGTACGCTAGCATCATCTCCTTCGTCGCGTTCAAACTCGGGTGCGCGTGTAAACACACGAAAACGTGCTTAGTGAACTTCTTTTCAGTAGTATTCGTAAAGGTTTCAGTAGTCGTAAACGTTTCAGTTTCAGTAGTAGGAGTAGTAGTCGTAGGAGTTTCAGTAGTAGTAAAAGTAGTTTCAGTAGTAGTAGTTAAGGTTTCAGTTTCAGTAGTAGTAGGAGGAGTTTCAGTAGTCGTAAAAGTAGTTTCAGTTTCAGTAGTAGTAGTAGGAGTTTCAGTTTCAGTAGTAGGAGTAGGGGTTTCAGTAGTCGTAAAGGTTTCGGTTTCAGTAGCGCTTTCGTTCTTCTCGTTACTTTTCTTTACATCGAACGTAACCGTAACATCGGGATTGGAATTTGAATCAGTGGAAGAAACAGAAAACGATGGTGTAGTTCTGTAGACAGAGCACTCGAGCTTGCACGAAGGGATCTGGATAGCCTGTACGGTTATCGTTCTGCGAAAGCGCGATGATTTAGTCGCGGTCATCTTTTTTGATGATTGGTATTGGTAAAAATGTGATGAGGATGATGATGGCGACAGAGAGACGAAGAAGTTTTTTTTGTATTCGTTTTTGAAGAGCGATTGTTTAGAAATAAGAACGATAGAAATGATTACCTAGAGGAATGGCCTAACATGACGACACCGAATAGGACCAAGAAACAGGAGCAGAAGAAGCCGCATATGGCTCGATTTCCTTTAACTTCGCGGTAGTAGAAAATCCCCCACGTCGTACTGACGATTAATTGGCATTGGACTAAAGGCCAACCAATGCTGACGCCTAAGCGCGAGATTGCGATAATCGAGCATGCGTTACCGGCGGACCATAGTAAACCGGTTAACAAAGCCGGTTTCGCGCAAGTATCGAAATGGAAGTTCAATCGCGAGTAATCGCGTTTGACATGTCTCCTGTATAGATTATAGAAGAAGACGAGGAGGATGGTCATGATCGCGCTTCCTAAACCGAACGAGAATAAGTATTCAATACCAGTGACTTCTTTATTCGCGTATTTTAATGGCGTCATGAATGAACCGTTTGCGATACCTACGTACGTCGCGCATAATAATCCGATTTTGAAATCTTGTTGTTCTTTCGATAATGTCGTCGATTGCGAATGCGTTGACTTTGAGTTCCTAAACCTTCCACCGATGATTGTATTATTATTATTATTATTACTAATCGATGCCGTCGTCGTCGTCGTTCCCATCATCAACCGCTCTCTCGCTTGCATGAATTCCCTATCTGTATTGTTATTATTATTCGTCTCTACGTCGTAATCTATATCGAAACGATCGACTGGCGATTGCGAGCTCGACCTTGAACTCGCGCTCCTACTATTACTACTCGAACCACTAGCGATAATAGTACTTCTCATCCTATTATTACTATTACCGTTATAACTAGCGGTACTAAACGAACTCGTCGTTTCGCTCGCGACGACTGCGCCCATAAACGCCATCCCAACCGCCATGACGATCAAACTCCACGCCGCGCTCACGACATCCCTCACCGGTTCCTCGAACACGTAATAGCCCCACAAGAAACCGACGAAGACGGACAATCCGGACCATATCCCTTGCGCCGTTGACATCCCGATCTTCTGCACGGCTACGATCGCGACCGTCCCGTTCACGACCCAGACCAAAGCTCCTAAGAACCCCCATAAAGTGAACTTCAAGTCACAGAAGAGTAAGGAAATCGAGCTCGTTAAGAAGCATGCGAGCGATTTATAGCATTGAAACTGTCATGTGCATGAGAGTGAGAGATTATTATTTATGAATATGTAATGACGACTAAAAAAACGTACCGCGACCGGATCCACTTTCGCTTTTAAGACCTGCTTTTGTTTCATTGGAACCGCGAATGTGCCGAAGAATATCGCGGCTAAAACTGCGAAAAATGCGCCATTAACTAAATTATCATTTTCTTCGTTATCAGTGATCATCATAATCTCTCTCTCTCTTACTAGCTCTCTTTTTCTCTCTCTTTTTCTCTCTCTATCGTATGCGTCGTCGTCGTTATTATTATGCAGTTTATTTGAATGGAAATGCTTTACCTAATTTTCTGAAACCCTAAATACCAAGTAGTTGAAACCCTAAACACCTTAAAAGATCTCCAAAGAAAAGAATAAAGGGAAAGATATTTTAAATTAGTAGAGAGAGAGTGAGAAAAACAAACAAACGACGACGATGAGCTCGATCAATAGGATAAATCATAGTAGAAGTACGAGCAATAGTACTGCTCGTTCTTTTTCTTCTTTTTCTTCTTCTGCGCGAAGAAGATCTGTACCCATGCTTGGGCGTACTGCGCGATTACCTTCCATGAAGAAGAAGAACTCGATGCTGATGATGCGATATGTTGGAAGTAAAAAAGTAGGAGAGGATGGAATAATCGTGGTCAAGAGTAAGATCGATGATGATCTCGCGACCGAGAGTAATGCCAGTTATGAGGATGATAACGATGATGATGATGATAATAACGACGATCTCGAAGAGCGAGCGTTCGTGAGACAAAGAAACGAACAACGATTAGGCATAGCCGAAAAATTGAAGGAACAGTTCACGTCGATAGTAACGAATACTTTATTGAAGAAATACGCGCAGAAACCTGGGCAATTGAAATTATTAAAGAGTGATATACCGAGACACGTGGCGATAATAATGGACGGGAACGCGAGATGGGCCGAGAGGAGGAGGCTTCCCGCGAGAGTCGGCCACGAGAACGGCGTCGAAAGTTTGAGAGCCGTGTTACGATGCGCGAGTTCGTGGGGCATTGAAGTCATTACTGTGTACGTGCTATCGATTGAGAACTTGGAGATGAGAGAGAGGAATGAAATCGATAGTATTTTAGATTTATTAGAGAGTACTTTACGAAATGATATAGAGAATCTAATGCAGAACGACGTGAGAGTCGTATGCATGGGCGATCTTTCGAGGGTGAAACCTGAAATGCGCTCTGCGGTTGAGGATACGGTCGAGATAACGAAACACAATTCGGGAGTCGTCTTAAACGTCGCTTTGTCGTACGGGGGGAGGAGCGATATCGTACAAGCTACGAAAGAAATCGCCGAGGCTGTTAAATTCGGATCAATGCGCGTCGAGGATATAAACGAAGAGAGCTTCATGAAATACTTAGGCACGGCGAACGTTTTATCGTCGACTACTACTACGAATAATAATAATAATAATAATAATAATAATAATGAAAGCATTAGTAGTAGTAGTAGTAGTAGTAGTAGTAGTAGAAGTAGTAGTAGTAGTAGTAGCGGCTCTCTTAGTCTTCGCGCGGCTCGCTCGTTACAAAATCCAGATTTACTCATCAGAACGTCAGGCGAACAACGTTTATCGAATTTCATGTGTTGGGAACTGGCGTACTCCGAGCTGTACTTCACGGACGTGATGTGGCCTGAATTCGGCGAAGCAGAATTGAGACGCGCGATATTCGCGTACGCAAAAAGAGATAGAAGATTCGGCGCCCGAAAGTCGTCCAACGAGGATAAAAATAGTACTTCCAAAAACGATTCGAACAAAAGCAACAACAACAACACGATGATGATGCCTCAGACGACGACGATGTCTCAGACGACGACTATGCGCTCATCTGCAAACGGCATAAACTCGTTATCGCTCAACGGTGATTCAATCTTAAACAAGTCTTCGATCGATTCGAAAGCTACTACGGCCGCCGCCGCGCAAGATCAATCGTGACCATCAAAGCAAAGCAAAACGAGCGATGCAGAGCGTAGTAAACACTTATATCTCCTCTTGTTCGCATAGATGATGAGGAAATAGTAATTCATACTGACAGTACTAAAACAACGCGTAGCTTTCTTTTTTTTCTTCTTCTTCTTCTTCCGAACTTTACTTTTTAACTATCCTCATCAAATCTTATTCCGCACATATTCTGCAACATCACAATCAGTATATAATTCAGCGCGTGATTTGATTAACAATGCCCATAAAGCGCTCGAACATAGCTCGAGCGAATGCAGAGACGTGGTCATTAGTCGGCGGTATAAGAAATATTTACGCCGAACAAGGCGTTCAGCAGTATTACGAACTAAAAGGGAAGGAGTATAGGAACCCACACTTTCCTATGATGAAAGAGGTTTTCCCGAAGATGTTAAACGAGTTCATAGTCTCGATCGTGATGAAAGATAAATTGGTCGCTAAAGCGCGCTCAGTCGATGACGCAGATGACGCAGATGATGATAACAGTACTACCGCGCAGACGATGACGACGTTAAAGATGTTAGATTTTTCCTGTGGAGCAGGAGAGATGACGAAGATAGTGTTACAGTGGTCGTTGAAAAGGGACGACGTCGCGATATTGGCCGTAGGCGCGGATCCGTATACGCGCGAAGCGTTTAAAGAAGAAGTCGGCGATGGCATTGAATGCAAGAGTTGGAGTTTTCAGGATGTTTGTAATGGAGCGATTGATGATGAGGATGAATTAGACTGCGACGACTGCGACTGCGACGACGCGCGCGGTAAAAAGTTCGATTTCGTTATCATTTCGTACGCCATTCATTTGTTAGAGGCGAGTTTAGAGTATAATTTCTATAACGCTCTAGCGAAGAAGACGAGATATTTAGTCATAGTATCGCCAACGAAGAACAAAGGTTTGATCGAAAACGATTCATTAGGGTTTCGGTTAGTTCGATACGAGTCTGAGATGAAAATACACGTAAGAGTTTACGAGAGCTTATTATAGATTATTGTTATTTAGCTTACGATTAGATCATTATTAGCTCGCGCGATGATTAGCCCGTGTATTATTAGACACCTATTTTTATTACTAGTATTACCTATTTAGCGCACTATAGCTCTATACGATTTCTATCTCTATCTATCTCTATCCACGCGTGCTCTGGTTTGCACGCGAGCTTCAGCTCCGGCTTCGCGCGCTGTTAATACTATCCATCGTGTCCGGAAGTCCTTTAGTGAAACGACGCCGGAATGGACTTTGTGACTAAAGGACTTCCGGACACGATGCATATAACATTAACTGCGCGAAGCCGCGTTGAATACTACCAAGACATGACTAAGCACGCTAACAACAAAACCCAACAAGTCACCGTACTCACCGCGGCGCCTATGAACAACTTCTTCCCATGCTCGTGCCCAGCGATCTCGCTTCGTTCGTAAATCAATCGTTCGTATGCGAACTCGGCGAACGCGAAAGCGCACGTGATTAAAAACACGAACGACGCGAATCTGAAATATTTCCAAAACCATCGTTTCGCTCTGCTCCCAGCGTTCGTCCGCTTCCTCTCACTCGTTCTATCGTCATCATCCTTCTGCGTCGTCGTCCTCGGCCGATGTTCCAAACCGTTGCCGTTTTTCGTCATCGCGCTCTCTCGCTCGTTCGATTCTCTTCTATGCTTGCTCGCGCTACTACCGATATCACCATCGTTCGATTTCTCGTATTCGTCTACTCTGAAGTTTCCGAACAACCCGTTCCTATGCCTCGCATTATCTCTCCTAAACATTTTTTATAAAGCGTGCAAAATCAAGTGCTCTGTCAACGCGCCTTTTTAGTGCATCAGTTTTTTCAGAGTCGTCTTACTACTACTGGAAGCTCTGTTGCTATTGAATATTCAACAAAGAACGTCCTATTAAGTTTACTCACAACAAAAGCACTCGCGATAGATTTCGATTGACTCGTATTTGTATCATCAGTGCTCTGTCGATGCGGCTTTTTAGGGAGAGCTCCTTTTGTACTACTACTGTTTTATCCTTTTGTACTAAAGTTCTAAAAAAACACTCGCACGAAAGGATAAACGTGTGTTTAAGATGCTCTATCCGCTTTTTCGTTCGATTTAGCAAACTAAACATACATTTTCACGTGCGTTTATTTTATGTTTCTCTCAGTAATGAGAATGGAGGGAAAACAGAGCGAAAACCGAAAAAACGAGTAAAAAACGGAGAAACAGCAGGCGGCAGAAAAATCGGGGCAATAATAAGTTCGCTAGATAATAAGAATGACGCGCTCTGGTGATACGCAAGTGAAGGCGTTAATGGAAGTCACTGGACAATCCAAAGACGACGTCGCGCAATGTTTAGAAATGTTCGGTGGAGACGAGGCGCTCGCGGTCGCGGAGTTGCTTAAGAGTACGTTTTCCGAATTCGTACGCCTATGGCGACACGCTTAAGATTTCCCATTCGTCCGCGTTGTGGAAACTTTTTTTTACGCGCATTGTCAGCTTTTGTTTACTTTCATGCGCGCGTTTGCGAAGCAATGACTGACCAGTTCTCCTTAAAAACGCGCAGTGAATAAGTTCGTCGATGTTCCTTCGAAGAAAAAGAAAGAGGTACGTTTGATCTCGATGGTCGTTTTCGCTTAGCGCGCGCGAACAAGCACAGAGAAGATCGCCAGCCGTCAAAAGAGGCTCCCTTGTTAATTTTATTCGTCAACAGGAGTTTGTTATTTTTCCTGCAGAGGAAGATGTAGTGAAACTTTACTGACCGCGGCCGCGCGATCTTCCTCCCTTACGAACACAGGCACAAGCTTCAAATACTAGCACTAATACTAAACAGAAATCTTCAGAAGGAGCTTCTGCGAACAGGGCTCGTAACGGTGATCGCGAACGCGGTCAATCCGGGAGAGAGCGAAACGGCGCTCACGCGCAGCAGCAGCAGCAGCAGAGAGATCATGAAAAAAATGGCAATTCGTCGTCTCAATCGAGAGAACGAAGAGGAAACGGCGGCGCGAGTTCTTCGGCGAGAGCTGCGGGTGCGGGTGCTGATAAAAGACATGCGAGATTCGATGCCGAAGGTGGCTCCCAAGGCGCCAACGGCGCCGCGCAGCAACAGCAACAGCAAATTGCTCCACAGGCGTCTGCTTGGGGGGCGCCGAGTAAGCAACAGCCAGCAGTCGCTTCTGCTTCTGCTCCTCCTCGAAGACAGAATGGTGCTTCGGCTTCCACGGCTCCTGTAGCGGCCGCCGCTGCTGCTCCATCTAATGCGCCGAAGAGAACGATGGCGGATATTTTGCGAGGCGATCCGAAACCAGAGCCCGCGAAGCAAGTTTCTGGTAAACAAAATCAAGCCGCCGGCGGTGGTAATAATAATAAAGCGATTCCTGGGCCGAAGACTGGAAACAGCGCTCCAGCTCAGCCGACACCGGAAGGGTGGGGACCGGCAGCAGAAGCACCGGCTGGTGCCGCCGGAGCTTCTCCGGCTGCTTCCGCTCAACAGCAAGGTATTCCGCAACCGAGAGGACAAAGTTCAATCGGAGGCCAACCATCTTCTTCCATTGCCGTTGCCGGTCAAGTGCCGCAACCGAAACAAGGGCAACCGCAAACGGCAAATTACCCGCAGTTTGGTGATTTTGGTGCCTCGTCTTCTTCGTTTGGTTTTGGTTTAGCGCAAGACGGTTCGCAAGTTCCAACGAGCGCGCCCAGTGGGAGCGCTCAAGCGCCGCCTCCGGCTGCATCAACCTCTGCTTCAGCTTGGGGTGCGCCGAATGCAGGTCAAACGTCGTCAGTTTCCACGCAACAACAAGCACCGCAAACTCCGCCACAACAATCTCCTGGTTTAGCGCAAAAGACGGTTCCAAAGCCGCAGCAACAACAAAAGCCGCAGCCAAGAAACCAACAACAGCAATATCAACAAATGGGAGGATATGGAGGACAAAACTACAGCAATTACAATCAACAACAAAATCAATTATATCAACAAAATCAATACGAACAAAATAAAATGGCATATTCTGCGGATCCGCAGCAATTAAATAACATGATGAGTGGGGCAAACATGAGCAACCAAAATCTATACGGCGCGAATGCGAACTTGGTTTCTGGAAACAACTTGCAGCAACAAGTAAATGCTGCCGCGTTGGGTGCGCAAGGCAATCAATATGGCGGATTCCAACAAAATGGCGCCGCTGCGCAATACGGTAACTTTGCGAGCTATCCTTTACAGGCGCAAGCGGCTTACGGTGCGTACGGCCAACCGTCTAATACGGAAATGTATGGGAATTATTACGCCGCGCAGGCGCAACAATATCCTTTAGGAATGGAAAGAAATGATTCGTTCGATGCGAGCACAAACCAAATGAACAGTCAGTACGGTATTACGAATAACATCTCCGCTGCGGGCGTCGATAACACGAATAATCAGCAACCTGGCACTTCATCTGCGACAAGTGTTCAACAAATGCAAGCGGCAGGGTTGTACGGCGCTAATATGTACTCGCAACCATCAGCAACGTACGCGGCGGGCGCGCAGTACTACTCTATGCCTCAAATGTACCTTCCGCACAGCAACTACTACGCTGGCCAGCAGCAGTTTCAATACCCTGGTCAAGGCGCTGGCTATTACCAACAACCGCCGCCTCAACAACAACAAGGTCGAGGTGGCGGTAAAGCCGCGCCGCCAGGTTACTCTGCTTCCGGTTCCAAGAACACGCAACAACAACAACAACAACCGCAACAAGGCGGCATGGATCAGCAACAGCAATACCAATTCAACGACTGGTCTCGTCAAGGCGATGGAGGAGCGTACGGAGCGCGTTAAAAAATTCGTTTTCATTACGAAAGAAAAAAGAGCGAGCGAGTGAGCTAGAGCTAGAGCTAGAGAGAGAGAGCGATGTGTTTGGAAACAGACACTACTATGTATACTCTCTCCTCATCGCGCGGTTGTAGAAGAACGAGAAGAAGAAGAGGAACGCAACCACGAAAAGGAAGAGAATTATTTACACGAACAAATCTTAGTCTAGTAGAAAATAATAATTAAATAATTTACCTAAGTATATAAACGAATTGGAATCGATCGCTATATAAATCATAACAGAAACTTCTTCTTCTTCAGATCTTTTTTGTGCTCATTGGCCGTTATTTCATGAACACGAGATCACTGTTGCTCGTTTTCTGCTTCTTCGTATTCTTTGACCCGAGCTTGTTCTCGAACGATTTCGCGCAAAAATGGGTACGAATGAACGCGCGTGGACGTGGTCGTTTTCTGATCGTTCATGCGATCGATAGGAACAACGCGTTCATTGGGTACTCTGAACAAAGGGAACGAGAAGAAACAAAATCATTATTAAGCGTAGGCGGCTTAAAATCACCTCTCGTTGATGAGCGAGACAGAGCGAGAAAAAGAGGAAGAGGAAGGGTGATAAACAGACAGAAAAAGGTCTTGAAGAACTTGAAGCCGTGCAAGGATTTCGATGAAGAAAATTGTCCGAAATGGTCACTTTTGAACGAATGCATTTTGAACGAAAAGTTCATGCTCTCGAAATGTAGGAAATCGTGCCAGAAATGCGCCGAGACGTTCGTTAGGATGGAATCGTCGAGAGTAGATTTTCCACAAGTTTTCTTCGATTTCGAGGTTGATGGGAGCGAGAGATTTTTAGGGGTAAACGACGACGATGACGACGTAGATAATTCGAGGGTCGTTTTTGAGTTATTTAATGATACGCATCCTTTGACGTCGGAGAATTTTAGACGATTGAGCGTTGTTCAGGACGATGACGGCGGAGACGAGTCGATTGGTCGGCGAAACGCTCGGTTTCACAGGATCATTAACGGGTTCATGAACCAGGCTGGGAGTTCGACGAAATCGGGATCAATCTATGGCGCAAGGTTTAACGATGAGAACATTAATAGTAGATATCATGATTCGAGATATCAATTAGCTATGGCAAACGGCGGTCCAAATACGAACGCGGACCAGTTTTATATAAGCGTTAATCCGCAACCGCATTTGGACGGTAAACACGTCGTATTTGGGAGAGTTATTAGAGGTGAGAGAGTTATAGAATACGTCAACGAGCGTTGTGGTAGCGAAAATGGGAAGCCTTCTTGCGTTGCGTTAGTGAAAAATTGTGGAGAACTTGTATAGTATATGTATGTAGTGCTAGTATCATAGTAGCGCGTAAGTGTAGTTGTTTAGTCCGAGAACTCGTCGTATTACATCTATTTATAGTTCATACGTCGCGTTCATACGCGCGAATTTTTGTACCTCTAGTGTACGGCGTTTTGTGAAATTGAAAGTTTTCAAAGCGTGTAGCGCGTAAGAAACTTACCGCATTTATTATCATATTATTATTATTATTGTCCAGTGATTATTAAAGCGACTAACATGACACCCATTGCAACTTTACCGTTTACCGCTTCCGCGGCCGCGGTCCAAGTCACAGGTAATTTCTCGTTCTCGTATACTTTATTTTCGTTCGGGAAGCACTCGTCCATGGTGACCTTATTCATCGCCGCCGGCGCAATACTCGACGCAATTGCAAACATAGAAATGAACAACGCGGAGAAGATCCCAGCAGGCGAAAACAATTGCTCTGCAACGCCTTGCCCAGTACCGATCTTCGCGAACAACGCCGCCGTAATCCCGATCATCGCCGCTCTCCCGTTAATAACTTCCACTTCCTTACGCATACCAGTAATCTTCTTAAAATCCACCGCGACATTCATGCCCAAAATGGACATCATCTCCGCCGATCCAGTGGCCACTGAACCGGCTAAATTCGCTTCGATCACGCCAGCTTTGTTCACCCTGGTCTCATATTTCTGCTTGAAACTATCTCGCACTAACGGTTTATCCAATTCGTCCAGTTCTAACGTATAGACTTTCCCGTCGATGTTCCTAGTCGTCCGGCGATCTAAATTGTCCCTTAAGTTCGGTAGACTTACGTTCATTGCCTGCCATTTCTCTCCACCAATATTGGCTCGAACGATTAATTTGCGCTGTCTCTTTCTCGCTCGCTTATCTGGCGCAGACGAAGACGTTTTTGATCTTAAACACGCGTTATTCGTTCTCGAGGAAGATGTTGTAGAGGATGGTGATGACGATAATTTTGATACGGAAATTTGTTGTCGTAAAGGCATGGATAACATCTCTCTCTCTCTTAATCTCTCTTAATCTCTCTCTCTCTATCGATCGATCGATTTCGTTGTTTATTATCGAGCGCGTCGGTCGTTTTATGACGATTAATCGAATCGTTTCTTACGAGACTTAAATGGATATCGTTGAATTCGCTTTTTTAACTCTCTACTAGTGGCTCAGAATTCGTTTCAAGGCAGGAGAACTGCCCAGTTCTGTGAAGGGTGCCCAGTTACGCTTCTCGTGCAGATCAGCGCTCTTAATCGCTCTCGATCTCTCTCTGATACGAGTTCGTGCGCGCGATGTAGATTCGCGTCTCGATCTTACTCGTGCGTGCGCATGTGTTCAATTCATTACCCGCCTTCTTCCTTCTTCCTTCTTCGTCTTCTTCTTCTATCTGTCAATCTGTCTATGCATACTTCTTTAGCATCACAAAAAACTCGGTGCTTGTGTTTCAAAATAAGTCTCTCTGTACTCTCTAACACACACACACAGAGAGAGATAGAGAGAGAGAAAGAGAGAACTTCTACTCTGTAGCGAGTCGTAGCGTTGTGTGTATGAATACACGCAATCAGAGAGAGTCAACGCGTACAGTATTCGTTTGAGATCATAAAAACGAGATCTTCAAAACTGGTTTTAAACAGCCATCGATCAATCAGCAAAATAAAAAAAAAATGTTCGCGACTCGCCGTGGTCTCTCTAGCAAGTCCTAGCGTTGCGTACGTGAATAAACGCAATCAGAGAGAGAGTCAACGCGTACAGTGTTTGATCGTACTCACAAAAACGAGATCTTCAAAACTGGTTTTA
>Ga0209710_1002558_pt1 | contig 12722 bp, 12 predicted proteins | sample ArcticOcean_MG_C_5_FD_187436 | JGI IMG/M metagenome (GOLD analysis project Ga0209710, IMG submission 187436) | Marine microbial communities from western Arctic Ocean - ArcticOcean_MG_CB4_138 (SPAdes) (version 2) | ecosystem: Environmental > Aquatic > Marine > Oceanic | place: Arctic Ocean...
ATACTGCAGCAGCAACTGCTCTACATACATCAACGTCAACACCTGTCCAATTTCCAGCAGCGTCAGCATTTGAAAATCCTGGTAGACCTTGAGATACACCACATCTTACGAAACCTTTTTTCATAGTATTCTTAAGAGTTTTTGACTTCTTAGCGGCCATTGTTTCTGTTGTAAAAGCAAACAGAACTGCAACCATAGCAACTAGAGAAGTTAATTGTTTTACGTATTTAAACATATTTTATTCCTCTGTTTTATTTATTTATTTGTTAACAAATAATTCAAAATGATTTGAATTAAGTTAAATGTTTATCATTTTATGAAGGTGATCAAAGTAAAATTGGTCTTATTAGAACTGTTCCAACTACATATAGTGTCGCAACAAAAATTGTACGTACTATCTAGTAATGGTGCGCTCTGGTGGACTCGAACCACCGACCCTCGGTTTAGAAAACCGATGCTCTATCCAGCTGAGCTAAGAGCGCAAATTAATACAAGTGTATTTATAGTACGAATTTAATTTTTAAAAAGAAATTTTTTACAAATAATTAATAAAGTTAGAAGCTCAAGTCTACCAATAATCATAAAAAAAATTAGATAATATTTAGTCATAAAATTTAGATCATAAAAGCTAAAATCACCTAAACCAAACATTGAAGAATTTACTGTATTCATTATGGTTAAAATTGAGAGTTTAAAAGAGCTTTCAAAATCAATTCCACTTAGCGTTAATAAAAAAGTTAAGATTAATAAAGAAATTATAAAAACTATTACAGATAGAAAATATTTATGAATTTCATCTAATTTAAATGAATCTTTTGAAAACAAGTGTTTGTTTATGTAAATATTCTTAGGCCTACTGTAGGAAAGAATTTCATTAATTGAGTATTTAAATAAAGAATAAATTTTTAAAAATCTAATACCAGAACTTGTAGAAAAAAAAGAACCACCAATAATAACCAGTATTAAAAATATAAAAGATAAATTGTTAGGAGAGTTATTTAAAGAAAATCCCGCATTAGATATACTGCTTGTTAAAGATAAAAATAATTCACTAAAATTATTTTCAAAATTTAGAAATGTAAAAAAGATAATCAATAAAAATAAGAAATAAAATAGCAAATGAATATCTTCATTAAAGAAATTAAGGTTGTGATTTTTTGTAAAGATTAAATTGTAAATCAAAAAAATACTGAAAAAGGAAGTTAGTAATAACAGTGATGTAATTATAACTTGAGAATTATTGATCAAGATATTAGACAAATTATTTGATGGTAAAAAACCACCTGATGAGATTATAGTCATTGCTAAATTTAAAGAATTAAATAACCTGATATCAAAAAGACATAATATTATAAAAATTGAAAGTGTAATTAATGAATAAAATAGAAATATTTTGAAAGCTTGCTTGAAAGTTTCAGATTTATTAAAAGATAAAAAATTAGTTAAAGATTTTTTAAAACTATGGTCAAAAATATCAATTAATAATATTATCGAAAATAAAAAATAAAGACCCCCTATCCATTGAGATGACGATCTCCATAATATTAAACCTTGATCAATGTGGTTGATGTTATCAAAAATAGTAAAGCCGGTTGAAGTGAAGCCAGAAATTGACTCAAAGAAAGCATTAACAAAAGTTAAGTTATAAATACTAAAGTAAAAAGGTATTGAAATTACTAATGGTAATAAAAAGTAACCAAGAAGAATTGTTAATATTTTTTCATATATTGTTATTTTCTTTTCATCACTACCCTTTAAGTAATAAAAAAGTATAGCTAAAAAAATAGAAACTATGAATGTGTATATGTAAGTATTTAAATTTAGATAAAGATTTAGATAGTAAGAGTAAGCGATATTAAAAAAAGCTAAAATTGAAATAATTCCCAAAAAAACACTCAAGTAAATGGGTTTAAAGTATTTCATTAGATTAAATAGGGCTTATACGAAACATATTTTCCACAACATGTAAGAAATCTTTTTTAGCCAAAAGGACAACAGTATCTTGTTTTTTAAACACAAAATTTGATCTTGGAATAATAACTTCATTGCCTCTTAGAATTGCACCAATTCTTATTTCATCTGGTAAGTTTGAATTTTTTAATTCTTTATTCACCAACTCTGAGGTTTCAATAATTTCTGCTTCGATAATTTCATATTCACCATTTAAAATACTATAAGCATTTTCAATTGTTCCCTTGTGAATATGTTTTAAGATACTTGATACAGTATTCATTCTAGGATCAATAAAATCATCAATTTTTAAAGAAGTTTGTAAAAGAGAATAATTAGGCTTGTTAATCAAAGCCATGGTTCTTTTATCACTTAACTCATCATTATCTTTAGCAAATTTTTCAACTAATACACTTACCATTAAATTATCTTCATCATCATTTGTAAGCGCTAAAACAGTTTGAACCTCTTCTAAATTTGCCTCTAATAAAACTTCCTCATCAAGAGCATCTCCATTTATAACAATTGTGTTATTTAATTGGCTTGCAATAAGTTCTGCTCTTTCTTTGTCTTTTTCTATTATCTTAACCCTAGCAGAATCAAAACTTTCTTCTAAATTTCTTGCTAAGTTAAAGCCTATATTTCCTCCCCCAATAATCAAAATTTTATTAGAAATTTTTTCTGTATGACCGAAGGCTGCTAAAGTTTCGTTCATTTGTGAGGCGTTAATTACAACATAAGCTTTGTCATCTTTAAACATTACATCAGTTTTTTTTAGTAAAACAAATTTTTCATCCCTAATTACACCCATTATATTTGAGTTTAATTTTGGAAACTTTTTAGTAAGCTCGTTAAGCTTAATATCTTTTATTGGACAGCTGGCATCTATCAAAATTTCAAGCAATCTAATTTTATTATTTGCAAAAGGGACATTATCTAATGCGCCAGGAGCTTCTAATTTTCTTTGAAGAGACTTTGCTATCTCTATTTCGGGTGAGATAATAACATCTATTGGTAAATTTTCTTTATTATAAACTTTTGTAAATTTAGGATTTAAATAATCTTGTGATCTGATCCTTGCTATTTTTTTTGAAACTTTAAATATTGAAAATGCTATTTGACATATTAACATATTAATTTCATCATTACGTGTCACTGCAATAATCATATCAGCATCAGTTGCGTTTGCTTTTTCTAAAATTGATGGATAGGTGCCTTTACCTACAATAGACTTAACATCTAGTGTGTCATCTATCTTTTGTATGTCTTCACTTGATTGATCAATTACCGTTATAGAGTGCCCTTGTTCACTTAAAATTTTTGCGATAGTAAAACCTACTCTACCAGCACCACAAATTATAATATTCATTTAATTTAATTCCTTGATGCCTAAAACTCTAAGTTTTCTATGCAAGGCAGATCTCTCCATTCCTATAAAGTTGGCAGTTTTTGATATATTGCCATTAAATTTTTTCAATTGTGTAGTTAAATACTCTTTTTCAAAATTTTCTCTAGCTTCTTTTAATGGTATAGATAAAGAGTTTTCTGATGATGTATTCTTAATATCAGGCGTTTTTAGAGATTCTTTAATAATATTTGAAATTTTATCGGTACTATCGGGTGAAAGTATTGCAATTCTCTCTATTAAATTTCTTAATTCTCTAACGTTACCTGGCCAATCATAATTAAGTAGATAATTATTGTTTATATCAATTCTAAACTTTTTTAAATTATAGTTTGTTGAAATTTTTTCAGAAAAATATTCAACTAATAAAGGTATATCAGAAACTCTGTCTTTTAGAGGGTCAATATTAATTTCGAATACATTAAGTCGATGGTATAAATCCTCTCTAAAATTACCATTTTCTATTTCTATTTTTATATCTATGTTGGATGAGCATATAATTCTTACATCCACATTGATATCATGATTGCCATTAATTCTCTTAAATTTTTGATCTATTAAGACTCTTAAAATTTTAGCTTGAGTATCAAGTGGGATTTCAGAAATTTCATCAATTAAAAGTGTGCCCTTTGATGATTTTTCTAGAGCACCATAGGTTATAGAACCATTATCTTTTTCCTCACCAAATAATTCTAATTCATATTTTTCTATATCTAACAATGCACCATTCAAAATAGTAAAAGGACCCTTCTGTCTTTTAGATTCTTTATGTATTTTTCTTGCTATCAACTCTTTACCAGAACCAGTAGGTCCATTGATGAAAATTCGACTTTCAGAAACTGAGATTTTAGCTATTTGGTCTTTTATATTTTTAATATTGTCACTAACACCAACTAACTCATAAGAATAAAAAAGTTTGCTTTCAAATTCTTTATTTTTATTTTTAAGATTTATATTTTCAACAGCTCTATTAACAAAATTTAATAATCTTTCTTGATTAAAAGGTTTTTCAATAAATTCGAAAGCACCAGCTTTTAAAGCTTTGATTGCCATTTCAACGTTTGCATGTCCTGTAATTATTATAACTGGAATATTATTATCCTTAGTTTTAATATGTGATAAAAGCTCTAGACCATCGTTGTCTCCTTTATCTAATTTAACATCTATAATTGCAACATCTGGAAGTTTTTTGTCAATCTCGTTTAAAGCTTGGTTATAGTTTGCAGCTAATCTTGTTTTGTAACCAGCTTCAATAATTAGATCGTTAATTATATTTCTAATATCTGCATTATCATCAATAATTAATATTTCGGTACTCATTATTTTGTAAATATAATTTCTATTTTTGCCCCATTATCAAGTGAAACAAAATTTATTTTTCCATTATGATCATTTATTATTTTATTAACAATAGACAAACCTAAGCCAGTGCCTTTTTTCTTTGTTGTAAAATAGGGATTTAGAATGTCCTTTATATTATCTGCAAATATTCCAAACCCTATTCCGTTATCAATAATTATAAAGTTAATTCTTTCTACATTCTCATTTAAGGAAATGTCAATTTTTCCTATCAAATTAACATCATCAATTTTTTTATCCTGTATACTTTCAATAGAGTTTTTAATTAAATTGAAGAAAACTCTACTTAACTGTTCACTATCAGAATTTAAGAGTACATCTGGTTTACTTGTCTTAAAATCAATTATAATTTTATTATCCAATTCATTAATTAATTTAATGTTATCTTTTATCAGGGAAATCAAGTTGTTATCTTTAAGAATAGGCTTTGGCATTCTTGCAAAATCAGAAAATTCATTAACTAAGTTTTCAATTTGTTTAATTTGTTTTGCAATTATCAATAAACTTTTAGAAAAATCGTCTTTTTCATGGTCTGCTATTTTTTTTGAATATTTGCTTTTTAATCTATCAATAGTTAGTTGAATGGGTGTGAGTGGATTTTTGATTTCATGAGCTAATTTTCTAGCTAAGTTTTCCCAAGCTTCATGCCTTTCTTTAATTATAAGTTTTTCTTGTTGTGATTTTAATTTATCTATCATTAAATTAAAATTTTGATTTAACACTTCCATGTCTTTATCAGTTTTAATTTCTGGTACTTTAATATCTAAATTACCTTTTCCAATATTTGAAGATGCAATAATTAAATTATTAATAGATCTAAAAAATCTTGATGAAAATTTTATAGCAATTGATATTGATAAAAATAATAATAAAGAAACTATAACAAGATAAATAAATACAAATGATATCTTAATTCCAGTTTGTTTGTTTAATACTGTGTAATAAAAATTAATCGCTTCTTGAGACTCAAGTAAATATTGAGAAATTTTTTTATCTAAATATTTGACTATATACAAATATTTTCCATCAAAATTTTCAAGTTTTATAATTGATGCTGTTTGATTTTTAAAAGCATTAATAATCTTAAGTGGTCTTTTATCATTTTGAACCATTTCTAAAGCTTCAAGTAAAGGAGGTGCATATAAGGTATTATCTTTTAGGGTTGATAGGTATAAATTTCCATTACCTTCAATGATGTGTACTTCGTCCATACCTCTAATTAGTTTTTGAGTATTTAGAAAGCTTTTAAATTGGTTAATATTAGTGTTTAAAAAATTGATACTTTTGTTTAAATCAAATGCTATTAAAATTATCTCTGATTGAGTTTTTGTTCTAACTTCTTCAGTATAGCTTTTTGCAATTTCATAAGAGTTGTTAACTGCAGTTGTTATTTTTTTATCTAAATATTTATCAAGCGCAAAAGAAAGAAGGAATAACGAGAATAAAGAAATCAAAATAGAAGGAATTAAAGTAAATAATGCAAAAAAAGTTATATATTTTCTATTGGCTTTAGAACCACTTACGTCAACGTCTATCCTTAAAGAATTTCTTACTTCTGAAAATATCATAAAAAAAAGAAGTATTAACAATGCAATATTTCCAATTAGTAAAATCTGGAGATTATTATCAGATAATTTTAAAAAACTTTTATCAATGAACGTTAAAAAAGTTACAAAACCTATGAATAAAGTGATTAAAAATATTATAATGATAAATATATTTTTTTTAATAAAATCAATCATTGTGAACAAAATAATGTGTTATATATTTTTAACATGAATAGTTGCTTTATAATACTTGCTGGAGGTGAAAGTAAAAGATTTAATTCAAATATTCCAAAACCATACATAGATTATAAAGGAAAGCCTTTATTATTACATTCAATTGATAAAGCTAAAGTATTTAATAAGTTTAATAAGATTGTTCTTGTAATAAATAAAAAACATAAAAGTTATATCAAAAAACTTGCTATCAAAAATATCAGTATTATTAGTGGTGGTAAAACAAGAGCACAATCTGCTTATGTTGCCTTAAAAAGCATTAAAAGGAATAATTTTAAAAATGTAATAATTCATGATGCTGCTAGACCAAATTTTTCTTTAAAACTTTTAAAGAAATTAATGGATGGATTAAAAACAAATGACTGTGTAATTCCTGCGATTCAAACAACAGATTCAGTTAAACAAAAAATTTCAAACGTTGTTAAAAATTTAAAACGAGAAAATATTTACTTAATCCAAACTCCGCAAGCTTTTAACTATAAAAAACTTTATTCACTTCAAAATAATAAAAGTACCGAAGTTACTGATGATGCAAATTTGTTTGTAAGAGCTGGCAAAAAAATAAAAATAATAAAAGGCGAAACTACTAATAATAAGATTACAGTAAATACAGATATTAAGTTTAACAATTTAATGAAATTTGGACTAGGTTTTGATGTTCATAGGTTGGTACCTAATAAAAAACTTTACTTAGGTGGTATTAAAATACCCTCACCTATTGGTACATTAGGTCATTCAGATGGAGATCCTGTGTTACATGCTGTAACAGACGCAATTCTTGGAGCTTGTTCTATGGGTGATATTGGTGAAAAATTCTCAGATAAGAATAAGAAATTTAAAAATATTAGATCTACAATTCTATTAAGTGAAATAATTAAGCAAACTATAAAAAAAGGCTACCTAATCAATAATCTTGATATAAATATAATTACTCAAAAACCTAAAATTCAAAAATATAAAAAAAAAATATTAAACTGTATTGCAAAAATTTGTAATATCTCCCCTACTCAGATTAATATAAAAGGTAAAACAACTGAAAAGTTAGGTGTAATTGGTAAAGAAAAAGCTATAGCTTGTGAAGTAATAGCTTCTGTTATTAAAAATGATTAAATCTTTCAACTCATTATTAGTTACTATGTTTGGTCTTGGTAAAGTTAAATATATGCCTGGAACATTTGGGTCATTAGCGACTGTAATTATTCTTTATTATCTATTTCACACCCTAAATATTTCACCAAATATAATTTTATTTGGATTGATAATAATATTTATTTACTCATTTTACGCCGTTTCAAGTCATATAGAAAATAATGAGAATAAAGATCCTGGTGAAATTATTATTGATGAATTTTTAGGTCAATCAATACCCATATATCTTTATGAGATATCTCATGGAACAACAAAAGATGCTGGTGAAGCTATTGTTTATTATGCTCTATTTTTTATTCTTTTTAGATATTTTGATATCATGAAACCATTTCCTGTAAACTTTTTTGATAAAAACTTTAAGAATAGTTTTGGTGTAATTATGGATGATATTTGTGCTGGATTTTATGTCGTATTAACACTTGTGTGTTTCGTGATTATTAAAAGTTATGTTTTATAATGAAAAATTTAGCAAATAAAGTTGTAAAAAAATTAATTAAAAAGAAACTTAAAGTTTCATTTGCTGAATCCTGCACAGGTGGTCTTTTATCTAGTTCAATAACTTCAATAAGTGGTTCTTCTAAGGTATTTAATTTAGGTCTAATTACTTATTCAAATAAAGCAAAAGTTAACATTCTTAGGGTTCCTAATAAAATAATAGAAAAATATGGTGCTGTCAGTGAAGAATGCTGTTTATCAATGGTTAAAAATTTAAGCAAAATCAGTAAAGCAAATATATCTATATCAATTACAGGTATTGCCGGACCAAATGGTGGCTCAAAATTAAAGCCAGTTGGTTTAGTTTATATTGGTGTTAAAAAGGGAAACAAAATAATGACTAAGAAAAATCTGTTTAAAAATAAAAATAGAATATCTATACAAAAGATTACAGTTAGCACTGCACTTAATATAATCAATAATATTATCTAATTTTTAGCCCAACTTATATTATTCCAAATTCTTTCATGAAAATAATATAAAAAAATTTTAGCTATAGCTTCAATACTGCCTATAGAAACACCTATTAACAAGTCACCTGTTAATGCCCATGCAATGATAAAAGTTGTTAAACTAGCAGTAACACGCCATGTTAATGTTTTAGCAATTGTCTTTTTTGTAAATCTTCAGAAATAAATTACCTTTCTGCACATATGGTTGTTTAGTGATTTATCTACCCTTAAATAAATCGTTTGCTCTTTTCTGAAACGAGTCAGCAATTTTATCTAAACCATACTGAAAAGATTTATTCATCACAATATTTAAAAATTTGTTTTCAATCTCAAAATCAATATCGAAAGATATCTCGGTAGAGCTGTCTTTTTCCAGAAAAACCCATTTATTATCTAAATGTTTAAGGGGTCCTTCAATATTGGTCACTAAGATTGTGTCTGTATCTTTATTAAATCTGACGTCACTTTTATAGGTTGCCTTAAAAGGACCCTTTCCTATTGTAAGGTCTGCAATTATTAAGATTAAATTTTTTTCTTCTTTTTTTTCATAAATTTTTGCATCTAAACAATAAGGTATAAACTTTGGGTAACTTTCAATATCTAGAACAAGATTAACTAATTGTTCTTTATTGCATTCAATTAATCTCTTAACTGAAGCTTTAGGCATTATACTTTTGTAATCTATTTTTTTGTAATTGTGCAAAATCTTCATCAGCATGATAAGAAGATCTTGTTAATGGTGAAGATGAAACTAATAAAAAACCTTTAGACTTTGCAGTATTTTCTAAATCCTTAAATTCATCTGGATGGTAATATCTTTCAAGTGGGTGGTGTTTTACTGAGGGTTGTAAATATTGTCCAATTGTTAAAAAGTCTACATCAGCAGACCTTAAGTCATCCATCACCTGAATTAATTCATCTTTACTTTCCCCTAAACCAACCATTAGTCCTGATTTAGTAAAAACTTTTTTATTAATTTTTTTTACATTCTTTAAAAGTTCCAATGAACCAAAATATCTCGCACCTGGTCTGACTTTCAAATAAAGTCTTGGAACTGTTTCAATGTTATGATTGAAAACATCTAAGTCTGCTTCTAAAAGTTTTTTATAAGCATCCCCTTTTCTTAAAAAATCTGGTGTTAAAACTTCAATTGAAGTTTGAGGGTTTTTTTTTCTTATGGCTGTAATTACATCAAAAAAATGATTGGATCCTCCATCTTCTAAATCATCTCTATCAACAGAAGTTATAACAACATGCTTAAGATTAAGTTTATGAACTGCATTTGAAATTTTATAAGCCTCAAATGGATCTAAATTTTCAGGCTTTCCTGTTTTAACATCACAGAAAGCACATGCTCTTGTACAGGTATCACCCATAATCATAAATGTAGCATGACGCTTACTCCAACATTCTGTAATATTTGGACAATTAGCTTCCTGACAAACTGTTACTAAATTATTTTGATTAACAATAGTTTTAGTTAAGAAGAATTCTTTACTGTTAGTTAATTTAGACCTTATCCAATCAGGTTTTTTCTTAATTGGATTTACAGGTTTGTTAACTTTTTCTGGATGTCTTGCTTTAATTGTCATTGTTTTTAATTATATAAAGGGTCTCCCCTTCTTTGCCAAACATAAATTTTTCTCTTATTAAAGTTTCAACATAATCTAGGTCTAATTTAGTACTTAATAAAGAATTTTTAAATTCAAGATCTTTGATTTTGTTAGATAAATTAGCTTCTTCAATTTTAAGATTAACTAAAATTTCTTTTTTTTTAAAATAAGAAAAAAGGCCTCTTTCACCATCTAGAAGGTTAAAGAAGAAATAAAGTATTAAAAAAGTAGAGATTAATAAAAAATAATTTTTTTTTAATTTACCCAGCATTAATGAATTTTACTCATTGATGCTTCTTTTCCAAGCTCTTCTTCTATACGTAATAATTGATTATATTTTGCAACACGTTCGGATCTTGCTAATGATCCAGTTTTGATTTGATTTGAATTTGTACCTACAGCAAGATCTGCTATAAAAGTATCTTCACTGTCTCCAGATCTATGAGAAATTATTGTTTTATACCCAATAATTTGTGCAAACTTAATAACTTCAAGTGTTTCGGATACCGTACCAATTTGATTAAGTTTAATTAATATCGAATTTGACGAGTTATTTAAAAAACCTTTTTTAAGTCTTTCTAAATTAGTAACATAAAGATCATCACCAACTATTTGCACATTATTAGTTTGTTTCATTAATTTACTCCATGCAGGCCAATCATTTTCCCCAAATGGATCTTCAATTGATTTAATTTTGTATTTATTTATTATCTTTTTATATTCTTCAATAGATCGATCTACTGAAACAAACTTCTTTGAATGAATAGAATATTTGTCTTTCTTGATTAATTCATTTGCTGCTACATCTAAACAAATTGAGACATCTTTACCATTTTTAAAACCAGACTTATTAATTGCAGCTACAACTAAATCTAAAGCTTTTTCATTATTGCTGATCATTGGTGCAAAGCCCCCTTCATCTCCTACAGAAGTTGATAGTCCATTTTTTATAATCAATTTTCTTAAATTGCTAATTACAACAAAGCATATTCTCATGGCTTCTGAAAAACTCTTAGCCTTATCAGGTCTAATCATAAACTCTTGAATTCTTAATCCGTTATTAGCATGCGCTCCACCATTAATAATATTCATTAATGGGTAAGGTAATCTGTAATTATTTTTTACTAAAAAAGTTTTATATAAGGGTACTTTTTTGATTTTTGCAGAAAGTTTCTTTGCAGCCATAGACACTGCTAAAATAGCATTAGCACCTAAACTTGTTTTTTGGCGGGTACCATCAAGATTAATTAAAATTGTATCTATACGTGTTTGATCATGAATATTTGCACCTATTAATTTCTTTGAAATTTTTGTATTAATTAAATTGACTGCACCTAAAACACTTTTACCTAAATATTTTTTATTATTGTTGTCTCTTTTTTCAAATGCTTCGTAAGTTCCAGTTGAAGCACCTGAAGGACAAATAGCTAAGGCACTTAAATTTTTTGAATAAACTTCTGCTTCAATTGTTGGGTTCCCTCTGCTATCAAAAACTTGACGAGCTCTTATCTTTAAAATCTTACTCATTTATTTTTTAATTAGATTATCTATTTCAAATAATTGAGATAGCAATTTTTCTAATTTATCTAGTGGAACCATATTAGGTCCATCTGATGGAGCATTATCTGGGTCTTGATGTGTTTCAATAAAAACACCCGCAACACCAACTGCGACCGCAGCTCTTGCTAAATATTCAACAAATTCTCTTTGACCACCACTGGTCTCGCCTAAACCTCCGGGTTGCTGGACTGAATGTGTAGCATCAAAAATAACAGGGTACCCATTTTTTGCCATTATAGGTAGAGATCTCATGTCAGAGACAAGAGTATTGTAACCAAAGCTTGCTCCTCTTTCTGTAACTAAAATATTATTATTACCTGAGTCTGCAATTTTTTTTGTAACATTAACCATATCCCAAGGTGCTAGGAATTGACCTTTTTTAACATTTATAATTTTCCCAGTTTTGGCTGCAGCAATTAATAGATCTGTTTGCCTACATAAAAATGCTGGAATTTGTAATACATCTACATGAGGGGCTACCACTGAACATTGCTCGGCGTTGTGTATGTCAGTTAATATTGGAACATTTAATTCTTTTTTAATTTTATCAAAGATAGGCAAGGATTGTTCAAGACCTGCACCTCTTTGTCCTTTTAGACTTGTTCTATTAGCTTTATCGAAAGATGTTTTATAAATAAAACCCATATTAAACTTAGATGTTATTTCTTTAATTTTACCAGCCATATCCATAGCATGTTGCTCCGTCTCGAGTTGACATGGTCCAGCAATAATACAAATTTTGTTATTATTTGAAATTTCTATATTTCCACAATTAACTTTTATATTTTTCATTTATAATTTTTAGCAGCCTTGATAAATGATGAGAATAAGGGATGTGGTGCTAAAGGTCTAGATTTAAATTCTGGGTGAAATTGAACAGCTATAAACCATGGGTGGTTTTTTAGCTCAATAATCTCTGGTAATTTTTTATCTGGAGATAATCCTGAAAAGATAAGGT
>Ga0209710_1002562_pt1 | contig 12714 bp, 11 predicted proteins | sample ArcticOcean_MG_C_5_FD_187436 | JGI IMG/M metagenome (GOLD analysis project Ga0209710, IMG submission 187436) | Marine microbial communities from western Arctic Ocean - ArcticOcean_MG_CB4_138 (SPAdes) (version 2) | ecosystem: Environmental > Aquatic > Marine > Oceanic | place: Arctic Ocean...
GATTTCATTACCTCTATTTGTAATGTGCCAGGCATCTATTTTTTTTTGTAAATCATCTCTTATTTTTAATAGATCTTTATTTTTTGGAGCCAACTCATGAACTGCTCTGTCAAAACCCTCCCAAAATTTTTCTGGGGATATATTGGTATCTTTAAGCAATTCTTCATTAACGAAGCTAAGTAATTTATTAGAAACTGATAGATTGTGTATTTTTGTATATTGTTCTTTCATAGCACCCATTTTACCCCATCTGTATTTTTGCCTGAGAGTTTTGCTCCATCGGCGAGATCAAGTCTCTTTCCAGAGTGTTATGTTTATTATCGGTCCTTTTGCCTGAGAGTTTCCGGGGTGGTTGCTCCTTCGGCGCTAATACTCTTAGTCTCTCCCGATATGGGATAAGATTACTTGTTAATATAATTAAGTCAAATAATAATTAATTAAAACATTTTATTGCCTTTTTTGATAATTAATTAATAATTAAATTATTATAATGAAAAACTATTTAAATTTTGAAACAGATATTAAAAACTTAGAAGCCGAAATAGATAAACTTAAAAACCCCTATAATAATGATGGCCTTTCAGAGGTAAATACAAAAAAAATTTCAGAAACTCAGACAGAAATAGATAACAAGCTGAAAGAAATTTACGATAACCTCAATCCGTGGCAAACAACTTTGGTTGCAAGGCACGAAGATAGACCTAAAGCAAAATTTTTTATAGATAACCTATTTCAAGATTTTGTGCCACTATCTGGAGATAGGTTTTATGGAGAGGATAAATCAGTTTTGGCAGGATTTGCTAAATTTAATGAGCAATCGGTTTTGGTTATAGGTCAAGAAAAAGGTGAAAATTTAGAGACAAGAATTGAAAGAAATTTTGGAATGATGAGACCCGAAGGTTATAGAAAAACAATAAGGTTAATGAAACTTGCAAACAAATTTAACATCCCAATAATTTCTTTTATAGATACTCCAGGAGCATATCCTGGAGTTGGAGCGGAAGAAAGGGGACAGGCTGAAGCAATAGCAAAATCAATAGAGTGTTGTATGTCATTAAATGTTCCAACATTCGCAATAATTATTGGCGAAGGTGGTTCTGGTGGGGCAATAGCATTAGCCTCATCTAATAAAGTTATTATGTTAGAGAATGCAATCTATTCAGTAATATCTCCAGAAGGATGTGCTACAATTTTATGGAGGGATCCCAAAAGGACACTGGATGCCGCAAAAGCAATGAAATTATCGTCAAAAGATCTTTTAGATTTAAAGGTGATTGATGAAATTATCCCTGAACCAGTTGGGGGAGCCCACAGAGATAGAGACTTAATTCTAGACAATGTAAGAAAATCAATTGAAAATAATTTAAGTGAATTCTTTAATATGGATAGAGATGAAGTTTTAAATCATAGAAAGAATAAATTTTTAGCAATTGGAAGAAATAAAGGGTTTGTTAGTCAGTTAGATGATTTAAGCACATTAAGTATAAAAAAAAATAAGATTAATGTATTAGTTGAAAATTTTTTTAAATCTAAAATTAATTTAGGAATATCTTTAATAACAATAATTTTATTAAGTTATCTAATATTTTTTTTATAAAGCACCACAGCACCTTTTATATTTCTTGCCAGATCCGCACAAACAAGGCTCATTTCTACTCATTTTCCTCCCAATATATTTTGGGTCGATTACAGCTGGTTTAATGCTTTCTTTTTCAGGAGGAGGCTGATGAACTATTTGTAAATTAATTAAAATTGTTACAAAATCAATTTTAAGCTTATTTAGTAAATTTTCAAAAAGATCAAAAGCTTCTTTTTTATATTCCACCAAAGGGTCTCTCTGCCCATAAGATCTGAGGCCTATTACTTGCCTCAGTTGTTCAAGATATTGAATATGTGACTTCCAATTTAAATCAATACTTTGTAAAAAAATTGTTTTTTCTATTTCTTTTGCTTTTTCTTCTCCTAAAAATTTAATTCTTTCATTTCTTGATTCCAAAAATTTTAAATTAATTTTTTCCTTAAACTCTTGATCTTTTGCAATTATGAGAGTTTCAGCTTCCTTTTCGTCAAAACTTTTTCCAATTATTATTTTTAATTGATTTTTGAATTCGTTATTTTTTATCTGTGATAAATTTTGTTTTTTTAAAGCTATTAAATTTTCTATAATTTCTGTCAAAAATTCATCAGAATAATCAAAGATTTCTTCACTATTCATGACATTTTTTCTTTGAGAGAAAATCACGTGTCGCTGATCATTTAAAACATTATCAAACTTTAGTAAGGTTTTTCGCATATCAAAGTTTCTTGCTTCAACTTTTTGTTGTGCTCTTTCTAGAGCTTTATTAATCCATGGATGATCAATACTTTCTCCATCTTTTAAACCGAGTTTTTGTAGGATATTATTCATAGAATCAGAGCCAAATATTCGCATTAAATCATCTTCTAAGCTTACATAAAAAATTGAATTTCCTTCATCTCCTTGACGCCCAGCTCTTCCTCTTGCTTGGTTATCAACTCTTCTAGATTCCATTCTTTCTGTGCCAATTACAAATAATCCACCTAAGGATTTTATCTTATTTTTATTAAAAGCCAGTTCATTGTGTGTCTCACTTGCTTTACCTCCACCTAATTGAATATCCACCCCTCTCCCAGATATGCTTGTAGTAATTATAACAGAGTTTAATTTTCCAGCATTTGCTATTATTGTTGCTTCATTTTCATGATTTTTAGCATTTAAGACCGTATGTTTTATTTTTATATCCTCTAATAGTTTCGAATATATTTCTGACTTATTTACACTTGATGTAAAAATTAAAATTGGTTGCCCTGTTTTATTACATTCTAAAATTTTTTGTATAATTGCTTTATTTTTTTCTGTTTCTGTCCTAAAAATTTGATCATTCAAATCTTTTCTAATCATTTTTTTATTTGTAGGAATACTTACAACTTGTAAGTCATATATTTCATAAAACTCTTGTGCTTCTGTTGCTGCTGTCCCAGTGCATCCTGAAATTTTACTATAGAGTTTAAAATAATTTTGATAAGTAATAGAAGCTAGTGTGTGATTTTCAGCCTGAACATCAACCCGTTCCTTTGCTTCTAGGGCTTGATGGAGTCCATCCCCAAACCTTCTTCCTTCTAATATTCTTCCTGTTAGTTCGTCAATAATTTTTAGAGAATTATCTTGAATTATATAGTCTTTACCTTTTTCAAATAAGTGATGAGCTTTTAAGGACTGATTTACGTGGTGCACCAATCCTAAATTTTCAGGATCGTAAAAATTATTATTTTTTAAAATTCCTGCGTTAGAAAATATTTCTTCAACGCTGTTTATACCCTGATTTGTAAGTAAAACATTTTTATCTTTTTCATCTATTTCATAATCTTTAGAATTTAATTTTTTAATCAATCTATCTATTGCAAGATATTGCTCCGTCTTATCTTCAGATGCACCTGAAATAACTAAAGGAGTTCTTGCTTCATCAATTAAACACGAGTCTATTTCGTCGACTATTGAAAAGAAATGTTCCCTTTGAACCATTTGATCTTTTGAAAACTTCATATTATCTCTTAAGTAATCAAATCCTAGCTCACTATTTGTTGCATAAGTGATATCGTGATTATAATTTATTTTTCTTTGGTGATCATCCTGTTCATTATTTATATAACCAGATGTTAGACCTAAGAATTTGTAAATTTTTCCCATTTCTAAACAGTCTCTTTTGGCAAGATAATCATTAACAGTAACTATATGCACTCCTTTTTCAGTTAAAGCATTCAGGTAGGCAGCCAATGTAATTGTCAGCGTTTTTCCTTCACCAGTTTTCATTTCTGAGATTTTACCCTCATGAAGAACAACCCCCCCAACTATTTGCACATCGTAGTGTCTTTCGTTACGAGTTCTTCTTGAAGCCTCTCTTACCAGTGCGAAAGCCTCTGGTAGTAATTCATTGATACTATCTTTGTCTTTTAGTCTTTTTTTTAATTCGAGAGTTTTTTTGGGAAAATCTGAGTCAGTGATACTTTGGATTTTACTTTCAAAAGAGTTAACTTTTTCGACTATTTTTGCAATTCGGTCAAGCTCTGTTTGATTACTTGATTTAATGAATTTGGAGAGAAAATTTAAAGGATTAAACATCTATTTTTTTTTTTTTGATATGTTATTTTATTACAACCTTTAAGATAGATATTAAATAATTATTTTAAACACATGGCAATAAATTTAAAAAATTTTATAAACTCACAACTTACTATGTTAATAATGAATGACTTTCAGGATTTAGACCATATAGATGGACTTTCTATATCAACTATTAGTGCCAATTTATATAATAAGTCTAGAGATGATTTGGTTATGTTCTATTTTAGGGATGGAGCAAACTATGCGTCTGTGTATACACAATCCAAGATAATCTCTGAAAATATAAAATGGAACTTAAATTTAAAAAATAAAAAAATATGTGCTCTATTAGTCAATACGAAAAGTGCAAATGCTTTTACTGGTAAAAAAGGCTATCAAGGACTGAAAGAAATAGCAGAAGAACTTTCATTAAGTTTATCTGCAAAACAGAAAATTGATGAAATCAAACCAGAAAAAATTAAATCAAATCAAATTCTTTTTGGGTGTACAGGGACAATTGGGGAGTTATTTCCAACTGAAAAAATTAGAAAAAACATTCCAAATTTAATTAAACAAATTAGATATACACAAAACAAATATATATGGATGAAGGCAGCCTTAGGGATAATGACAACTGACCAAAAACCAAAAATTGCAATGGAGGAATGTAAAATTGGAAATGTAAAAGTAAAAATATATGGTATTGCAAAAGGTTCGGGAATGATTTTTCCTAATATGGCAACTACGCTTGGTTATATTTTTACAGATGCTGATCTCAAAAACGATATTTTAAAAAAATTACTTAAAAAAAATATTGAGACAACTTTTAATGCGATAAGTTGTGATGGCGACACAAGTACTAACGATATGGTTTCAGTATTTTCAACTGGAAAAGCTAATAATAAATCTATTACAAATATTAAAGATCCAAAAATAAAAGATTTTGATAACTCTTTGCATATTGTGCTTTTAAATCTTGCAAAAAGAGTAGCTGCTGATGGAGAGGGGGCTTCTAAATTTATTACCGTAAAGGTAAAAAATTCAAAGACTAAAGAAGATGCAAAAAAAATTGCTTTTTCAATAGCCAATTCACCTCTAGTAAAAACAGCAATTGCTGGGCAAGACCCTAACTGGGGAAGAATTATTATGGCGATTGGTAAAGCAGATGTTGATATTAAATTAAATAAACTATCTATTAAATTGGGCTTAATAGAAGTTGTCGATAAAGGCCAATTGTCCAACTCTTATATTGAAGACGATGCTGCAACTTATATGAGGGAAGAAAAAAAAATTGATATAATAGTAAATTTAAATATGGGCAGAAAAAGCTTTACAGCATACACAATGGATTTAACTAAAAAATACATAGAGATAAACGCCGACTATAGAAGTTAATTAATTATATAAATAAAATCCTCAAAAAGAACCTATGGTTCTGTACCTAAATAAAATTTTAAATAGTTAAAAGAAGAGGTGATAAAATTGAAATAATACCCCTGGTAAAAAATAGAAGTAATTAATTTTTAACTAGTTTAATTATATAGTTCACAGATGTGTCGCTACTTACTTTCCAGCTATTATTCAGTATATTAAATTTCATACCATCTAGTTTTTTTAATGTTAGGTCGTTATTTTTTGAAATATTTACTAGATCAGCAGGTTTAATAAATTTCTCCCAGTCATGAGTACCTATTGGTAGCCATTTTAAAATATATTCGGCTCCAATAATTGCAAAAGCATACGACCTTAATGTCTTATTCAAAGTTGCAACAAACATTAAACCATTCTTTTTTAATAATTTTGAACTTTCTTTAATAAAAAAATTTATATCCTCAACATGCTCAACTATTTCCATATTTAAGATCACATCAAATTTTGCTTTAGTTTTTAGCATTTCAGGTGAAGCTACCTTATATTCTATTTTAAGCTTGTTTTTTTTTGCATGAAACTTTGCAACTTTAATATTTTTTTTTGAGGCATCTATTCCAACCACACTTGCACCAAGTCTACACATTGGTTCAGAAAGTAATCCTCCACCACATCCAATATCTAGTATTTTAATATTTTTTAATGGTTTGTATGAAGAGCTAATATTGAAATCTTTAACTATATTATCTTTAATATATTTAATTCTTATAGGGTTAAAATTATGTAATGGTTTAAATTTCCCATCAGGATTCCACCATTCTTCAGCAATTCTAGAAAATTTTTCTATTTCTTTTTTATTTATTGAATTCATAATAGATCACTTGTGGACATAACAATTAAGATGTATTTTATCAAATAAAAATTAAACATAATAATCAATGAAAACTGTTGTATTAAAGTTCGGTGGAACTTCTGTAGGAAATACAGAAAGAATTAAAAAAGTCGCCAATATAATTAGCTCTTATAAAAAGAAAAATATTGGTGTAATCGTGGTTTCTTCAGCAATGAGTGGGGCTACTAATGAATTAATAAAAAAAACAAAAGAATTGAGTAATAATTTTGACTCTGCTGAATATGACGTTTTATTAGCTTCAGGTGAGCAGGTAGCTTGTGCACTAATAGCAGGAAGATTAAGACACAATGGATATAATGCAAGACTTGGATGTCTTGGCAGCTTCCTATTATAACTGATGGTTCCCATGGAGCATCAAGAATAAGTAAAATAAATAAAGATAAGATATTAAAATTTATTAAGACTGGTGGAATACCAATTATAACTGGCTTTCAAGGTATTAACTCAGATAATAGAATTACAACACTGGGTAGAGGTGGAACTGATGCTTCAGCTATAATGTTGGCAAAATTTTTTAATGCCAATGTGTGTAATATTTATACTGACGTGGATGGAGTTTATACTACGGATCCCAGAAATCATCCAAAAGCAAAAAAAATTAATAAAATTTCTTATGATGAGATGTTGGAAATGGCCTCGCTTGGTGCAAAAGTTATGCAACCAACTTCGGTTCAAGATGCTAAGTTAAATAACATAAGCTTCTCCGTTATGTCTTCATTTGTAAAAAAAAAAGGCACTCTAGTTACCAATAATAAAAAAGCATTCAGTGATCAAATTATTACAGGGATTACTTCAACAAAAAATGATGCGAAAGTTACAATGATTGGTGTGAAGGATAAACCTGGTGTGGCAGCTTCTATTTTTAAACCACTGTCTCTTAATCAAATCAACGTAGATATGGTGGTACAAAATATTTCATTAAACAGTAAAGAGACAGATATGACGTTTACTATTAAGTCAGAGGATTTAAAAAAAACAGAAAAAATTATAAAACAAAATAAAAAAATATCTTTTAGAAAATTTACACAAGATAAAAATGTATCAAAAGTATCAATCATAGGAGTAGGAATGATTACAACTCCAGGAATAACTTATAGAATGTTTCAAGCGCTAGCTTCAAAAAAAATTAATATTATGGTTATTTCAACTTCTGAAATAAAGATTTCAGTTTTAATTGCCAGCAAGCATGTAAAGAAAGCTATTGCAGCACTTCATAAAGAATTTAAACTAGATTAAAATGAATTTAAGACCATTTAGAGATATTAAAAGAAAAAAAACAAACGTGATAAATGTAGGTAATGTAAAAATAGGTGGAGATAATCCTATTTCTGTTCAATCAATGACAAATACATTAACCACAGATATTCAGGCAACTATTAAACAAATTAATGATATTCACGAAGAGGGAGCCGATCTAGTTAGAGTTTCTTGTCCTGATAAAGAATCTTCTTTAGCACTTAAGGAAATTACTAAAAATGTTTCTGTACCAATAATTGCTGATATTCATTTTCATTATAAAAGAGCCATTGAAGCTGCTGAAAATGGTGCGAAATGCTTAAGGATTAATCCAGGTAATATAGGAGATAAATCAAAAATACACGACGTGTTAAGTGCAGCAAAAAATAATGACTGTTCAATAAGAGTGGGTGTCAATGCGGGATCTCTTGAAAAAGATATATTAGAAAAATATAAAGAACCATGTCCTGAGGCTCTAGTTGAAAGTGCAAAAAGAAACATCAAGATTCTTGAAGATCAAGATTTTTTTAATTTTAAAATCAGCGTTAAGTCTTCAGATGTTTTTTTATCCATGGCAGCATATCGCCAACTTTCAAAGGTAACAGATTATCCTTTACACTTAGGAATTACAGAAGCAGGAAGTTTTATTTCTGGAAGTATAAAGTCTTCAATAGGCTTAGGATCACTTTTAATGGATGGAATAGGTGATACAATAAGAATTTCATTATCAGACGATCCCGTTAAGGAAATTAAAATAGGTAACGAAATATTAAAATCACTTAATCTAAGAAACAGAGGAGTAAAGATAATATCCTGCCCATCATGCGCGCGACAAGCATTTCAGGTGATAGATACAGTTAAAATATTAGAAGAAAAACTTTCTCATATCAAAACTCCAGTAACTTTATCAATTATTGGCTGTGTTGTTAATGGACCGGGAGAAGCTGCGATGACAGATGTAGGTATTACTGGTGGTGGAAAAGGCAATAATATGCTGTATTTATCTGGCATTCAAAGTGAAAAAGTTTTATCAGAAGATATAATATCTAAAGTTGTAAGCGAAGTTGAAAAAAAAGCTGCTGAACTTGATAAAAAATTAAAATGATACCTATAAAAACTATTGAAGAATTAATATCTAAGCACTCCTCATTAGAGAAGGAACTATCAACAGGTGAGGTAGATAAAAAACGTTTTGCTGAAAAATCAAAAGAATACTCAGATTTAAATGATGTAATTAGTGATGCTAAAAAATATTTTTCGTATGAAGGAGAAAAAAAAGATTTAGAAAAAATTTTAGGTGATACTGACAGTGAAGATGACTTTAAAGTAATGGCTGAAGCTGAACTAAAAGATCTTAAGTCAGAAAATGAAACAATAGAAAAGAGGTTAAAATTATTCTTATTACCTAAAGATGATGCAGATAAAAAAAATGCAATTATAGAGATTAGAGCCGGAACAGGGGGGCTCGAAGCAAGCTTGTTTGCATCAGACCTGTTTAAAATGTATGAAAAAGTTAGCCATAAAAAAAAATGGGAACTGGAATTAATAAGCATGTCCCAGAGTGAGGCGGGAGGAGTAAAAGAAGTCATTGCAACAATTAGAGGAAAAAATATTTATTCAACTTTGAAGTATGAAAGTGGAGTTCATCGTGTTCAAAGAGTTCCAGATACAGAAACTCAGGGAAGAGTTCATACATCAGCTGCAACAGTTGCAGTTTTACCGGAAGCCGAGGAAGTAGATATAAAAATTAATGATTCTGACTTACGTATAGATGTTTTTAGAGCAGGTGGACCAGGAGGACAGTCTGTCAATACCACTGATAGTGCTGTTAGAATTACTCATATTCCAACTGGTTTATCTGTATCTCAGCAAGATCAAAAATCACAACATAAAAACAAAGCAAAAGGAATGTTGATTTTGAGATCAAGGCTTTATGAATTAGAGAGATCAAGAATAGAAGGTGAGAGATCACAAGACAGAAAAAGTAAAATAGGAACTGGAGATAGGTCTGAAAGAATTAGAACATATAATTTTCCACAAGGAAGAGTAACAGATCATCGCATTAATCTAACACTGCACAAACTTGAAGAGTTTTTAGAGGGTGAAGCATTTGATGAAATGGTAGAAAGTTTAACATTGCAAGCTCAAGAAGAAAAATTAAGTAATCTAAATTAAATATGAATATTGAGAATACTTTAAATTATGGAATATGTATTTTAAAAGCAAATAAAATACCAAATCCGTACCTTGATAGCGAAATACTTCTTTCTGAATCAATTAAGAAAGATAAAAAACATATTATTTTAAACTCAAAAGAAATTTTAAGCAGGAAACAGCTAGATAGTTTTAACAATTTTATTGAAAGAAGAAAAAAAGGTGAACCAATCGCTTATTTAATAAAAAAAAAAGAATTTTGGAAAGATGAGTTTTATATAAGTAAAGATGTTTTAATTCCAAGGCCAGATACTGAGCTAATAGTAGAACAAGTTTTAAAGATTTATTCACAAGAATCACAATTACAGGTTCTGGACATAGGAACTGGATCTGGGTGTATACTTTTATCCATACTCAAAGAGAGACTTAATTTTTATGGCACAGGAATAGATATTTCTAAAAAAAGTATAAATGTAAGTAAGTTTAATGCAGATAAACTGCACTTAACAAATAGAACAAAATTTATTCATTCTAGTGTTGACAATTTTAAAATTGGCAAATATGATATAGTTGTTTCAAATCCTCCATATATTGAATTATTAAATTTAAAATATTTGGAAAGAGACGTTGTTAACTTCGAGCCAAAGTTAGCTTTAAGTGGTGGATTTGATGGTTTTTCAAAAATTAGAAAAGTTATTAGTAAAACAAATAATCTGATTAAGAAAAACGGTAAATTTATTTTAGAGATTGGTTTTAATCAAAAAAATAAAGTTAAAGAAATATTAAAAAAAGAAGGATTTTACGTAAATAGATGCATAAAAGATTATGGAAATAATGACCGCTGCATAATCAGCACTAAAATTTAGATCAACAAATTAAAATTATGGTAACATTTAGAAGCAACAACAATAATAATAACAATAGAAGACCTCCTTTTAGAAGTAATAACAATAGAAGGCCACCCTTTAGAAGAAATGATGAAGGTTCAAAGTTCTCAAATAATGATAATTTTCAACGAAAAGTACCAGGTAGAAATAATCACAATGCATCTAAATTAATTGAAAAGTACAATGAAATGGCTAGAGAAGCTTTAGCTCAAGAAGATAGAGTTTTATCTGAAAACTATTTTCAGCACGCAGATCACTTTACTAGGGTTCAGAATGAACAAGAAAGTAGCAGAATTGCTAGAGTAAATTCGTCTCCCGTTGAAGCGGTAAAACCTATTAATGCTGAAGTTGAAGAAGTAAAAACTGTTAAAGCTGAAGAGGTAAAAAAAGTTATTCCAGAATTAGAAGTTAAAAAAGTTATAAAAACTACCGACAAAAAATTGGTAGAAAAAAAATCTGCTACAAGTTAGTTTAAACCCATAATTAGTTCTGATTTTAAGACATCAAGTTTTATTTTTTCAACTTCAAACGATTTTCGCTCTACACCTTTTAGTATTTTTCCTGAGGGTAATTTTAATGTTTGAGAATTAATTTTTTTTCCATTTTCGATAACCTCATAATGTAAATGTGGTCCGGTCGAATTCCCAGTGGAACCTACATAACCAATTATTTGTCCCTGCTTAACCCTTAAACCCAATTTAATTCCACGTGCAAAACTCTTCATGTGGGCATATATTGTTTGATAAGTGGAATTGTGTTTTATTTGAATACAGTTTCCACCACCACCACACCATTTTGCTCTGGTGATCACTCCATCTCCGGAAGCCATAATTGGAGTACCCATAGGTGCTGCAAAATCAGTTCCCTTGTGCATTTTATTGTACCCATCAATTGGGTGTTTTCTCATTCCAAAAGCCGATGATAATCTTGCACCATTAATTGGACTTTTCATTAATGCTTTTTTTATACTAATACCATTCTTATCATAATACCCTTCACTTTTTTTTTTATCAAAAAAGTATAGTGAATTATTTATTCCACTTAACTTAAGATTTGCAAAAACAATATTTCCTGTTTCAAATATTTTTCCACTATCGTCCTCGTAAACTTCATACATAATTTGAAAATTATCATTTTTTCTAATGTCCCTTTGAAAATCAACTTGAAAACCATAAATCCTAGCAAATTCAATAATTATATTTGGTTGCACGTCTAACTCAACTGCTGTCTTGTAAAGACTTTGTGAAATTTTACCTTCTTTAAAAGCAACTATTCTATTCAAGTTAGTAATGATTATTTGCTTTTCGAATAAATCTGTTTCTAAATTTTTTGTTAGTTGAATTTTTTGAGTTCTTGATACTGGAAATAAAATATTTATTATTTTTCTATTTTTAGTTTGATCAATTGTTAGTTTTATTATCTGGCTAGTTTTAAGATTATTTAAATTATAACTACTATTAAGAGTTTTTTTTACTTTTGTTATTTCAGTATCAGAAATAGAATATTTTTTTAATATGCTGTCAAAAGTTTCACCTTTAGAAACTTTATGATCTATGCTTTTATATTTTGGAGATAAATTATTAAAAATATAATTTATACTTTTTTGAAAATAAATATTATTTATGGTATTTTTAAAATTTTTATTAACTATTTTTTTATTATTATTATAAATTGAAGTGCTTAGTATGCCGACAAATACCAGAGTACAAAGAAATGCGATTTCAGCATTATTTTTAATTATTTTTTGCAACTTATTTAAATTCAATATCATGTAGAATTTCCAATTATTAATTTACTAATGTCTAAAAATCAAAAAAAAACCCTTAATTTGCTTATATATTTAACTATTTTTTAAATGGTAAATGCTTGATTTACTTTTATTTTAGCTTATAAGCAGCACACTTTCTCGTTAAAATTATTGTTTACTCAATAGATTAGTGAGGATTATTGGGCGTTTTAGACCCAATTAGCTATTTAAAAAGTAAAAATTTAAGAAGAGAAGTGTGGACGGTTAAGGTTACCAAAATTTGTCGTAC
>Ga0209710_1002564_pt1 | contig 12702 bp, 11 predicted proteins | sample ArcticOcean_MG_C_5_FD_187436 | JGI IMG/M metagenome (GOLD analysis project Ga0209710, IMG submission 187436) | Marine microbial communities from western Arctic Ocean - ArcticOcean_MG_CB4_138 (SPAdes) (version 2) | ecosystem: Environmental > Aquatic > Marine > Oceanic | place: Arctic Ocean...
TTCCCATTTTTTCTTACCTCGTCTAGCCATACTTCCCATTCTTTTGCAGCGCCAGGGTCGCCACAAAAAAAAGGATTATTATTTATTACTTTCCAGTCAAAATTTTCTCTATTAATTTTATTAGGGCCCATTTGAATAACACTAGCTCTAATAATAATAGGTTTTTTTAATTTATACTCTAATATTTTAAAAGCTATCGCCCCAGCTGCAACTCTTACTGCAGTTTCTCTAGCACTTGATCTTCCTCCTCCTCTATAATCTCTTATTCCATATTTTGTTTGATAAGTAATATCAGCATGCCCAGGCCTGAACTGTTTAGCAATTTCTGAGTAATCTTTACTTCTTTGATCTTCATTTTTAATATGGAGTGCAATAGGATGGCCCGTAGTTTTGCCATTGAATACGCCTGATAAAATTTCAACGGTATCGCTTTCTTTACGTTGGGTAACAAATTTAGATTGACCTGGTTTTCTTCTATCTAAATAATATTGGATGTCTTTTTCTTCTATAGAAATTAAAGGAGGAACTCCGTCAACAATACATCCTATAGCTTTGCCGTGACTTTCTCCAAAGCTAGTGAACTTGAAAATATTTCCAAAAGAGTTGCTTGCCATTTAAGTTCTTTCAAATAAATTAGTTTTAGAAAATCATTTATCTTTCTTTTCTGGAGACATATCTGGTGCGTCAATAGCTTTCATACCTACTACATGATAACCACAATCAACATGATGCGTTTCTCCAGTAACTCCAGCTGATAAGTCAGATAGAAGATAAACTCCACTACCACCAACATCTTTTAATGTTACATTTCTTCTTAATGGAGAATTATACTGATTCCATTTCAGTATATATCTAAAGTCACCAATTCCACTGGCGGCTAAAGTTTTAATAGGTCCAGCTGATAAACTATTAACTCTAATTTTATCACTACCTAAATCAGCAGCTAAATACCTTACTGATGACTCGAGAGCGGCTTTTGCAACTCCCATAACATTATAGTGGGGCATAACTCTCTCTGCGCCATAATATGTTAAAGTAATCATCGATCCACCATTAGGCATCATTGCAGCAGCTCTTTTAGCTATGGCTGTAAATGAATAGACAGATATATCCATTGTTGTATTAAAGTTTCCTCTTGATGTATCCATATAATCACCTTTTAACTCTTCTTTATCCGAATAAGCTATGGCATGAACAACAAAATCAATAGTGTCCCATTTTTCTTTTAAAGTTATAAAAGTTTTATCTATAGCTGTATCACTAGATACATCACATGGTATAATAATATCAGACCCAATTGATTCAGCAAGCGGACGAACACGTTTTTCTAGAGCATCTCCTTGATAAGTAAAGGCTATTTCTGCACCTTGCTCAGCAGCAGCAGCAGCTATTCCCCAAGCTATAGATCTTTCATTTGCAACGCCCATAATTATACCACGTTTGCCACTCATGATTCCATTATTGAGGTTTTTTTCTGCCATAATTGATCCCTTAATCTTAATAAAGATTTTTAATTAAAGTGAATTATAATATATTTAAATATTTAAAAACAATTATATAATTATTTAATTCTTTTTAACATATTTAATATTAAAATCTTAATAATTAATTAAGAGAGTAGCTTATTTTTTTTGTTAATGTGACGATATCACCAAGATTATAAGATCTATTACTAGTCATTGAAATAATATCACCATCTATTTCAATATCTAATTTATAACCACTAATTTGCTCTTTAGTCTCTGTATATATAACTTTTCGAATACTACACACTTCTCTTTCTTCATAATTTTGATTGGCAGTTGCTTTATCATTTCTAACTACCTCTGATCCAATAAGAGCACCTAAAGCAGTTGAACCAGATTTTCCTCCACCAGATCCAAGTTTATTACCTATGGCTCCTCCAATTAAAGCACCAATAAAATTATCAGCTCCAAATTTTTGTGCATCTTGATTTACAGGAACTCTTTGGATTTGACATTGTTTTTCATTCTTAGGTATTTTTTGTGTTGTATATCTTTTTAAGACTTCTACTGAAGACACCACTCCAGTTACTTGGTAAATATTTATTTCAGAGTACCCTTTACTAGAAAACAAAATGAATATTATTAATAAAAAAAAATGCTTAAACATATAAACCTCTATAAATTACTTTAAAAATATTAAATACAACATATATGTATAGAATATGGCAAAATTAGTACCATATAATATAATATAAAAAATATCGGAGAACACCTTTGGAATTAGAAAAAATAATAAATCCTATCTCTTTATTTAATAAATGGTTGTCTGAGGCAGACAAAAGTGAACCTAGAGATCCAAATGCTATGCAATTAGCTACTGTAGCAAAAAATGGTATGCCCTCGGTTAGGACTGTTTTATTAAAAGATATTGTTGATGGAGATTTTGTTTTTTATACAAATTATGAAAGTCGAAAATCTATTGAAATAAAAGATACAGCCAAAGGTGCAATTTGCTTTTATTGGAAAAGTTTGAACCGTCAAGTAAGGTTAATTGGTAATATCAAAAAAGTATCTGAAGAGATTTCTGATTCCTATTATCAATCAAGGTCAAGAGGTAGTAAAATTGGAGCCTGGGCGTCTAAGCAGTCAAGGGAGTTGGAATCAAGAAAATATCTGATGGATCAGGTTGAAGCTTTTGAAAAAAAATATCCTAATGATATACCAAGACCAGATTTTTGGGGTGGCTTTGCGTTAACTCCTATCGAGTTTGAGTTCTGGGAAGACGATAATTTTAGGTTGCATAATAGATTCATTGTAAAGCCAACTAAAATACAAGGTGAGTGGATTACTAAACGTTACTATCCTTAATAATATTTTGTTGTCTTCTTATTTTTATTATACTCATAGTGATAAAAATTAAATAACAAATTATAACCAATCCTAGAAAAAAACCAAAGCCAGCTTGATACGCTTTTATAGAATATCCAGATTGTTTCCCAGGTTCAATCACTTGCATAATTGAACCAATTGCGTATTGAGCAACAAAAGCCATCAGAAAACATATTAAGTTTACAGCAGTAGATGCTCGTGCTGCATAACTTGTTGGAAAATACTGACTAAGCCCAGAGTATGCTAGTGTTGCAGCTAATGAAGTTATGCTTAAAACAACCCACGGCCATATAGCTTGTGGCATTAAACCAAACGTAATGATTGTTAGTGGTATGATGAAAAGTAATAATGCCCCTCCCATAACACCCACTGGTGATATATTAAAACGTCTTAAATAATCTGTTATGACACCCAATGATGTTGTTCCCAAGGTCATCATTATTGTTGATATAAAAAGAATATTTGCAATTTCTTTTTGATTAAATTTCCCTATATCGGAAAGCCATGGACCTGCCCACAAACCTAATATAGCTAATCCAGTTCCACCTGCAATTCCTGATAAAGGTCCAATTCTCCAAAACTCATAGCTAGTATAAATATGTTTTAGGACCTTTAATATTGGTAATGGCTTGTCATTATCAATCGATGTTTCTTTTTCTGGAACAACAAAAAAAATTAAAAATCCAACAAAAATGGTAATTATTCCAAGAAAAAAATAAACACCTCTCCAATCTGTTATTTGCAAAGCCATTTCTAGAGGCGTGGAAGCAACAATAGCGCCCATTCCTCCAGCTGACATAAATAAACCTATTAAAAGTGGAAGTCGTTCTTTAGGAAACCATACTGCAAAAGCTTTGAAAGCAGCCATTAGCGCTCCTGAAACACCTAGCCCTATGAGCCCTCTTGCAATTGAAAGTGACCAAACATCATCACCATAGCTAAATAATATAGCCCCTGTTGCGGCTATCATAAATAAAAAACTCTGAACTATTCGAGCACCATATTTGTCTAGTAGTACTCCTAAGGGTAATTGAAATAGACCAAATGTTAAGAAATACGCAGAGGTAATTAAGCCTAATTGCTCTGCATTCAAGTTTAAATCCTTACTAAGGTAAGGTGCTAATACTGCATTTGTAGAACGATAAAGATATGAGAGAAAATACCCGCACGCAAATGGCAGGAAAATAAAAAGAAACTTTTGAAAAGTAGTTTTTGGAGAATTATTATTAATCCATTTCATAATTCGTATTAACTCCAATAATTACAACTACTTTTTACTTTTTTATACTATAAATTTAATTGTTTGATAGTTACCATATTCACTATTTTGACGATAGTGTAATAATTACAAAGTTAATTTTTTGATAAAAGTGTGTATATTAAAGTATGAGGAGATTCTTATGAAAATATCTAATGAGATTATTAACGTTATACCTGAAGTTAAAGATTGGAGACATGATTTACATGCTCATCCAGAGCTTGGGTATGAGGAAGAATGGACATCTAATTTTGTTGCAGAAAAGCTAGAATCTTTTGGTATAGAAGTTCATCGAGGTCTAGGCAAAACAGGTGTTGTTGGAGTTTTAAAAGGTATTAAGGCTAATCAAGGTGGTGGCGGTAATAAAGCTATTGGTTTGAGAGCTGATATGGATGCTTTGCCAATGATAGAAGAGAATAATTTTGTATATAAATCAAAGTTTGACGGTCGAATGCATGCATGTGGTCATGATGGACATACAGCGATGCTACTTGGTGCTGCAAAAGTATTATCTTTAAAAAGAGATTTTGATGGGACTGTGTACTTTATATTTCAGCCTGCCGAAGAAGGTGGTGGTGGTGGTCTTGCTATGATTGAAGATGGGCTGTTTGAACACTTTCCTATGGATAGTGTTTGGGGAATGCATAATTGGCCAGGTATGAAAGAAGGTACTGTGGCTATACATAAAGGTTCTGTAATGGCAGCGGCAGATAGATTTGAAGTAACTGTAAATGGAAGTGGTGGGCATGCAGCTATGCCTCAAGCCACGAATGATCCTGTTTTAGCTACGACAGCTATTGTGCAAGCATTACAGCAGATTGTTTCAAGGAAACAAAGTCCACTTGATGCAGTGGTTGTTTCAGTTACGCAAATTAATGCAGGTTCAGGGTTTAATATTATTCCTCAAAAAGTTGATTTCATTGGTACTATCAGAACTATTAACTCAGATACTCGTATAAGTGTGCATAAACAATTTACAGATATATGCGAGGCAACTGCCTTAGCTTATGGTTGCGTCGCAGAAGTTTCTGTTATTAAGGGATACCCTGTTACAGTCAATCATATTGAAGAATCTGAAAAAGCTATTGAAATAGCGTCAGGTTTGTTTGGAGATGAATCAGTAAAAACAAATCTACCTCCTTCTATGGGAGCAGAAGATTTTGCCTATATGTTAGAAAAAAAACCAGGATCTTATATATGGCTTGGTGCCGGCGAAGGTAGATCAGGCTGCATGTTGCATAATACGAAATATGATTTTAATGATAACGTTTTGCCTTTAGGTATTTCATATTGGAAGGAATTAGTTAAATCAGAGTTGCCGTTAAGGTAATTTTAATAGACTTTTGTTGATTTTATCAATATGTATTTTAAATATGAAAAACATACTGATATACATACTAATTTCATCGATTACTCTTCTTCTCGTAACTTTCTTCGCAATTGATTTATGGCTTCAAATGTCAGATGTCCAAATCAGTCACAATGGTATGATTGCACTTTTTGTAGGTAGTTTTTTTACAATTTTATTAGGTGCAGGTCTAATGAGTTTAACGTTCTTTTCTGCCCGAAATGGTTTTGATGATCAGGTTGATAATGATTTAGAGAGTTTATTTAAAAAATATAATAATTCTTGAGATATGTAAAAGATAAATTACTAATTAAGTATTGTTTCATTAGTCAAATATAAATATTGTTTTATATCTGAATTGGTTTAACAAAAAATTTTCAATACAAACTTTAAGTTGCTTTGTAAGCATCCTCTTTAGTTTAGTTTTGTAACTAATTAATAAGAGTATTATAATGCAAAAAATCTTCAAAGAGCTTTCTCAAATAATATCTGAAAGTGAAGTTAGAATTCCTAATTTAAAGTTTTCATCATTTTTTCTTTTTAAAACAGAGATTTTAGCTGGGTTAACGGTTGCTTTGGCACTAGTTCCAGAGGCCGTTTCTTTTTCTTTTGTAGCTGGAGTTCATCCATTAGTTGGTCTTTATGCAGCATTTATTGTTGGATTAATTACAGCCTTGATTGGTGGTAGGCCTGGTATGATTTCTGGTGCAACGGGTGCGTTAGCTGTTGTTATGGTTGCGCTAGTATCATTACATGGTGTTGAATATTTATTTGCAACTGTAGTGTTAATGGGAATATTACAAATTACAGCTGCTTTTTTAAGGCTAGGAAAGTTTATTAGATTAGTTCCTTATCCAGTGATGCTTGGTTTTGTAAATGGCTTAGCTATCGTCATTTTTTTAGCCCAAATGTCTCAATTTCAAACTATTGAATCAGATGGTGGAAAACAATGGATGGAAGGACAAACTTTATTTGTTATGTTGTTACTTGTTGCTGTAACGATGATTGTAATATGGTTTGCTCCTAAAATAACAAAGTTTATTCCTGCTCCATTAGCGGGTATAATTTTTGTAGCAGGACTTGTAATATTACTAGATATTGATGTTCCGCGTGTTGGAGATTTGGCTTCTATTAAGGGTGGAATGCCAACCTTTCATATTCCTTTAGTTGATTTTAATCTTGAGACACTTTTAATAATACTTCCTTTTGCCTTAATCTTAGCTGCAATTGGATTAATTGAAAGTTTGTTAACGCTCAATTTAGTAGGAGACCTTACTGGTAAAGTTGGAGGAGCGTCGCAAGAATGTGTAGCTCAAGGTATTGCTAATACTGTCACAGGTTTTTTTGGAGGTATGGGTGGTTGTGCAATGATTGGTCAGTCAATGATTAATGTTAAATCTGGAGGTCGGACAAGACTTTCTGGAATTGCAGCATCTTTATTTTTACTTTTATTTATTATAATTGGATCCTCTCTTATTGAACAAATTCCTTTAGCAGCTCTAGTTGGCGTTATGTTCATGGTAGTGATTGGTACTTTTGCTTGGCAAAGTATCACGGTTATTAGGCGGATTCCAATAACAGACGTTATTGTTATGTTAATTGTAACAAGTATAACAGTGATTTATGATTTAGCCATAGCGGTGATTTGTGGAGTTATTGTCTCAGCTCTTGCTTATGCATGGAATAATGCAACTCGTATTACGGGACGTATTGAAGTTAATAATGATGGTAATACTATTTATTATATAGAAGGACCTTTATTTTTTGGTTCAGTTCAAGGTTTTTCTGAGATATTTAATCCAGAAAAAGATACTGATTTAGTGATAATTGATTTTATTAATAGTAGAGTTGTTGATCAATCAGCTCTGCAGGCAATAGAAGAGCTTGCAATGAAATATAAGAAAAAAAGAAAAAAGCTACAACTGCGACATCTTTCAACAGATTGTCATTCGCTCTTACGAAAAGCTGGCCAGTTAGTTGTTGATTCAGACGATGATCCTGATTATGGCTTAGCTGTTGATTACGGTGTAAAGCCAGGTGCATTTGGTAACAGTCATTAGTCTATTAATATTTTAAGCCTTGACTCTTATTGTAACTAATATAAGAACAAATCATGAACATTTAATTTTTAGGAATAGAACAAATGACAACCCTTGAAATAACTAAAAAAATATTAGCCCAAAATGGTCATTATAGAATGACAAGTGGGCTAGAAATATTTAAGCCTTGCTTGAAGTCTCATCAAACTTTTCCTTTATATAGTTCTAAAGTTTCAGCGGGCTTTCCTTCTCCTGCTGACGATAACTTAGAAAAAAGTTTAGATCTCAATAGTTATTTAATCAAACGACCTGCCGCAACATTTTTTGTTCGTGTTAACGGTGATTCAATGATAAACGCAGGAATAAATGATAATGATATTTTAATTGTTGATAGAAGTGTCAAGCCATCTCATGGTAAAGTAATTATTGCTGTTTTAGACGGACAAATGACCGTGAAGAGACTTTATAAGCGATCTGGTAAAGTTATTTTAATGCCAGAGAATGACTTATACAAACCAATAGAAATAACTGATGATACTAATATGGAAATATGGGGTGTAGTTACAAGCGCTGTTCATTTCTTGTAGTATGTATGGTCTAGTTGATTGTAATAATTTTTATGTTTCTTGTGAAAGGGTGTTCAACCCACTTTTAAAAGGACAGCCTGTTGTTGTCTTGTCTAATAATGATGGGTGTATTATTGCAAGATCTAATGAGGCAAAAGCCTTAGGAATTCCAATGGGAGCACCACTACATCTATATAAAAAATTAATAGATCAAAAAAATGTTTTTACCTATTCTTCAAATTATACTTTGTATGGAGATATGTCTGCTCGTGTAATGGATTCATTAAATTATTTTGTCCCTGATATGGAAATATATTCAATTGATGAAGCTTTTATTAGTTTAAAAGGTTTCAATCTTAATAGTTTGGTAGAAGAAATGTCAGATATAAGAAAGTTGATTTATCAATGGACAGGTATTCCTACCTCGATAGGTGTAGGTCCTACAAAAACATTAGCTAAATTAGCCAATAAAATTGCTAAGAAATATACATCTAATGGTGTTTATATAGTTACAATTTCTGATCAATTAACACAAATTTTAGATGATATGAAGCTAGAGGATATTTGGGGTATTTCAAAAGGTTGGGGGGCACGGTTGAGATCTATAGGGATTAATACTCCTCTACAATTGCAACAGTCAGATCCATGTCAAATAAGAAAATTAATTTCAGTTGTAGGTGAACGAATTGTTTATGAGTTAAGAGGTAATTCATGCTTGCAATTAGAAGAAGTAGTGAATAAAAAAACTATTACAGTTTCTAGATCATTTGGGAATATGATCGATGATAAGGATGATTTAAAAAAAGCATTGGCCAATCATGTAGTAAGAGCTGCCGAAAAGTTACGTTATCAAGATAGCTTGTGTAGCGGAATTCATATTTTTATTAATACTAATCGTTATAGAAAACAAGATCTACAATATAGTAATGGAGCCATGATTAATTTTGATGAGCCAATTGATAATACAGTAGAAATAATAAATGAATCTTTTAAATTATTAGAAAATATTTATCGTTCAAATTATAATTATAAAAAGATAGGTGTAGTGCTATTAGGGCTAAAACAAAATAAAAAAAATGTTATAGAAAACACTTATATTATTCAGAGCAATTTATTTACACTTAATCAAAATTTAAGTAATAACAGTAAAAAATCTGATGTTTGTATGAAGCTATTTGATGATATCAATTCAAGGATGGGAAAAAAAACATTGTTCTATGGTTCTCAAGGTATGCAAAAAAGATCTAAGAAAATAAAACAAAAAGCGGATAAATGGAGTATGCGATCTTGTTATAAGTCTCCTTCTTATACAACTAAATGGAATGACGTGTTAAAAGTTTATTAGTATGTTCTTGATTGTATCAATTATGATTTTTCTTTTGAAGGGAGCGGAATACAACTTAAACCGGAAGTCCAAAGCTCGGCACAAACTGAACGAGCTTGATTTTCAGCCAATTCAGTAAAACGAACACGCCATAAATATTTTATACTATTATTTCTTTTTTTAGATATTTTACTTAAAGCTGCAGGAAGATTTCCTAGTTGTTCTGGAACAACAGTTCGTGCATTACGAGCAGCTTTATGAGCATTTAATCGATTTGTAAAAGCACCAATTTGTATAAACCAGTCATCATTTGTATTTTCCACTAGCAAACGGCTTATAATATTAGGTGGTATTTTAAAACTTTTTATATTTTTTTCTGCAATCGAAGTTTCAGGGCGCATTTTGGGCAGTTCTGAAGGCTTCGCTATTCTAACAAGGGGTTTTGACGCATTTGTTTTAAAGTATCGATTTAATAATTTTATCATATGTTTGTCTCGTGACCTTGCTTTTTTTCCTCCAAAAACAACTCCAATAATTCTTTGTCCATTACGTTCTACAGAAGCTACAAGGTTAAAACCAGAGGCATTAGTGTAGCCAGTTTTAATTCCATCAGTGCCAGAATAACTTCCTAATAGATTATTATGATTACTATATTTAATACCTTTATATACAAAAGATTTAGTCTTAAATAATTTAAAAAATTTAGGATGATCTCTCCTGATTGCCATTCCTAATGTAGCCATATCTCTTGCAGTAGACAGTTGAGCACGGTTAGGCAGACCTGAAGCATTTTTAAATATAGTACGTTTCATACCTAATTTTTTAGCTTTTTTGGTCATTAATTTAGCAAAATTTCTTTCTGATTTTCCCAAATTTTCAGCCACAACCGTTGCTACATCGTTTGCTGATTTTGTAATTAAGGCAAATATTGCATGTTTAACCAAAATTGTTGATCCAGCAGAAAGGTTTAACTTAGAAGGAGGCTGTCTGGTAGCCTTTCTAGATACTTTAAACTTAGTATTCATAGATATTTTTTTTGACTTTAGTGCATCAAATATCATGTATAATGTCATAATTTTTGTCAAAGAAGCTGGATAATTTCGAGTGTCAGCGTTAGAGTTATGATAAACTCTTTTGGTATTTTCATTTATTATAAAAGAAGCATATTTTGCATTTGCTGATGAAATAAAAGTTAATAATACTGAAAAACAGATTAAAATTAATTTTATTTTCTTTAAATTAAATTGTAAAATAAACATAAAAAAAAAGGCCTTCCAATTCTTAATTATATGAATGTAAAATTTAAACAATAATAATATCCAAAAATAAATTAAATATATATTTTTTATCATAAAGATAAAGTGTTCATACCCTAAAATATATAAAAAAACACATTATTTTGATTATTTTTTTAACAAAACACAATATTTAGTGTAAAATAAACTTGTAAACACTTTTCTAAATATTATATTTTAAAAATCTATTAAATTAAACTTGTTGAACGCTTATATCGTTCTTATATAATTAAGATAGAAAATTTTTGTCAGAAAGCGTTGAGAAATAAATGATAGATGATATTTTAAAATTAGATCTTAAATGTAGTATAAAAATAATTACACCATCGACTATGAATGAAGATGATAAGCCGAATGAGGATAACGTTGGTGGAAACATTAAGCTTGAGACAAATCCCAAAACAAAAATTCCAGCTCTTTATAGGGTGTTAATGATGAATGATGATTATACTCCTATGGAGTTTGTCATTGAAGTCCTTGAAAAATTTTTTCAAAAAAATAGAGAAGCAGCAACAGAAGTTATGCTTCATGTTCATCAACGTGGTGTTGGAGTATGTGGAATTTATGCATATGATTTAGCTGAAACTAAAGCCATGCAAGTAATGAATTATGCTCGAAAGTATGAGCATCCTTTACAAGTTCAATTAGAAAAGGAATAATAATGCTCTCAAAATCATTAGAAGAAACTTTACGACGTTCTATGACAAATGCTTCATCATTAAAGCATGAATTTGCAACGCTAGAGCATTTAATGTGTGCTTTGTTAGAAGATCAAGACGCTATCGAAGTATTGAAAGCATGTTCAGTAAATATAAAAACGTTAGAAGAAGACATTAATAAGTATTTAAAAGAAGACTTGAATGCAATTATTACTCCTGAAAAGGATGTTGACACTCAACCTACTGCCGGTTTCCAAAGAGTAGTGCAAAGAGCTGTTATTCATACTCAGTCTTCAGGTAGAAGTGAAGCTACTGGTGCAAATATTTTAGTAGCAATGTTTTCTGAAAGAGATTGTTATGCAGTTTATTTATTACAAAAACAGGATATGAAACGTCTCGATGCAGTAAGTTTCATGAGTCATGGTCTTGCTAAGGATCCTAATTATTCAAAATCTGCATCGCCTTCAGGTATTGAGGGTGAAGCTACAGAAGCAGATAATAAAAAATCTGAAAAGGCTCTTGAAAAATATGCTGTGAATTTAAATGAAAAAGCTGCTGAAGGTAAAATTGACCCTCTTATAGGTAGACAATCTGAACTAGATAGAACCATTCAAGTTTTATGTAGAAGAACAAAAAACAACCCTTTATTAGTTGGAGATCCTGGTGTAGGTAAAACCGCAATTGCAGAAGGCTTAGCTGATAGGATTGTAAAAGGAAATATCCCAGAAGTCTTGCTTAATTCCGAAATATACTCTTTGGATATGGGCGCATTATTAGCAGGAACCCGTTATAGAGGTGATTTTGAAGAGCGATTAAAAGTTGTTATGAAAGAAATTGAACTTAATGAAAATGCAATTTTATTCATTGATGAAATACACACAATAATTGGTGCAGGTGCCACTAGTGGAGGTGCAATGGATGCCTCTAATTTATTAAAGCCAGCCTTACAAAACGGTGGCTTAAAGTGTATAGGTTCTACAACATATAAAGAGTATAGAGGTTACTTTGATAAAGATAGAGCGTTAGTAAGAAGATTTCAGAAGATAGATGTTGCGGAACCTAATATTGATGATGCAGTAAAAATTCTTATGGGGCTTAAATCTCGTTATGAAGAGCATCATAAATTAAAATTTACGAATATAGCTATTAAGACAGCGGTTGAATTATCAGCAAGGTATATTAATGATAGAAAACTGCCAGATAAAGCTATTGATGTAATAGATGAGTCAGCAGCAGCACAAATGCTAAAAACTAAATCTAAAAGAAAGCGTATAATAGGTAAAACAGAGATAGAGGAAACTATTGCTTTAATTGCAAGAATACCTTCTCGAAATGTCTCTACAGATGATAGAAAAGCA
>Ga0209710_1002567_pt1 | contig 12695 bp, 15 predicted proteins | sample ArcticOcean_MG_C_5_FD_187436 | JGI IMG/M metagenome (GOLD analysis project Ga0209710, IMG submission 187436) | Marine microbial communities from western Arctic Ocean - ArcticOcean_MG_CB4_138 (SPAdes) (version 2) | ecosystem: Environmental > Aquatic > Marine > Oceanic | place: Arctic Ocean...
CATTCCTTTGTCAGATATTTGTTGTGCTTGCTGAATGCGGCGTTGTTTTTCGTCTTCATAATTGATTGGATTCCCTGCTTGATTCCCGTTTGATCTAATAGTGTCGCTACGCTGTGTGGGCACTTGTACTGAAGTATTCCCTGTAATAGCCTCGTATTTCGTGTCGAACCTAAATTGTTGAATTACTTTCAGACTTTGCTCGTGCTCTTTAGACTGTATATTATTTCTCAATGGTGGCGCACTCGCAGGAAAATCAGTAGCCAAAGGAGTAGAGTTTGGGGGGGTATTATCTTCAGGAAGGGCTGTGGAAGGAACGAATTTTTGGGCATCAGGCTTAAATGAGTTTATTTTATTTTCAACAGATTCGATACTGACGGGCTCATAAACTGGTCTCCCATCATTAGTCTGTATTGTGTTATCTGTAGTAGGTTTACCCCGTTGCATGACTGCATACATCAATAATGCTAAAAAAATTCCAATAATCAATGTGGAAATAATTATTGGGTTTTTAGTCATCCTTCGACCAGCCCCGTCAATATTTTGATTGGGAACTACGTTTGGGTCTAATAAGTGGTCACTCATTAGGGCAACCGTTTAATCGTTAAACGAGATTGTTTTTTGCCCACGCCAGCCACTAATATGGCTTCATCAAAAATCATATCGACAATGTATTGATTATCAACCACACGGTAGTTCACAAGGCTTTCGCCTTCATTACTTATGACAAGAAGAATCGGGGAATCACCTTGCTGTGTTGCATCACTCATTTGTATAAACGTTTGCTGGCCATCGTTGAATACGCGCAACGGTCTCCAAAGACACCTTTCACAACCTGTTAATTTATAATTAAAGTCCAAATCTGAAATACTTCTCTGTGTGGTTGGAATCGTTTCGCGCTTCTTAGCCTGAGACTTGACCTGTTTTTCATTATTGGATTTTGCGTAATATGCTTGCCACTTTGCGTCAATATCAGACTGATATTCAAAGGAGACAATAGGCATGTAATCTGTCGCTCTTGAGATCAGGCGGATGTAATAAACTCGCCTGTCAGTAACGAGTGCGAGAGACGTTTCTAGGCCTACATCAACCGGCTTTACAACGACAAATGTGCTTTGATTAGCGCCCACTGTCGGCGTTATTTTCCAGCGCGCCTTATCACCCAATTGAACGCCATTTTCTACAATGCGCTCTCCTGCCTCCAGCTCTATAATGCACAGTTTCAGTGGGGCACAAACCAAACTCGCTAGGCCTCCCTCGTATAAATAAACAACTTTATGACCTTCACGGAAAGGGTATTGTTTGTCGTTAATCCAGCCATTTGATTCAGCCAGTGCTTCACTATCCTTTGTTGTTAATTCGGCTTCCTCAGAAAACCATAAGGATGAGTCTATCGCTGGTACGGTTAGTTCACTCGCTGTACACGATAGTGCAACTAAATAAACGACTGTGGCCAAGACCTGCTTTATCATTGGCGGCCACCCGTTAGATCTTGCGACCACGCAATATGGCGAACATAAATACCAACAGGATTAAGCATCATTTTATTTTCCCTAACAGCCCCAATAACGATGGCAACGGTGCCTGTCATTTTTAATACTGGGAGAGCTTCGCCAGTGCTTGATATTGTCTTTTCAGACCACTCAACCCGCCATGTCTGATCCGTAACAGGCAAAACCTGATGAATATCAATGGACACAGTTTCAGTTTCAGCGCGCTCGTAGGGGTTATTTGATAGCATCCAGGCGCTGACCTGCTTTTCACCTGGTAAATCTGCGGACAAATGTGCATACAACCTACTGATGGCTTCTTCTTGCACTGCAAAGTCACTAGATACACCAAACATATCTTTAATTAATTGACCAATTGCGGCTTGAGTAATTCTTTTATCAACATCGGTTGCAATGGAAATTTCTGAAACGTTTAATATATTGCCCTCTTTGTCAATTTCAACTACATATGGGATCAGTTTATTTTGTGATGCTAAATGAACTGTCCCTGCCACGGCTATAGCAGCAACTACCAACGATAATAATGCAACCCACCGCCACATTTTCATGGAAGAAATATAACTCCCATATCGCTCATTCCACTCTCTTCTACCATTTAGGTAAGGAGAACTATGATGTTCTGTTTGCTTATTCATCAGCTAACACCTCCCCCACCATTCGTTGGATCGGGAGTGTCTTTTGCTTTCCGAAGTGTCTCTTTGGCTTTAATATTGCCAGCAATGCCATGACCCCAGCCAGGCTTTGCCCCCGGGGGAAGATCTACTCCTCCTGGCAAACGTTGGGCGGCTGTTTTCACCGCAGCTGAACCAATGTCTTTAGCCATATGGGCTGCTTTCATACCCATCGAAGCCCCTGGCCCTAAATTTGAGTTAGCCGCTTGGGCGGCAGTTTTTGTAACCGATGCGCCCATATACGCGGCCCCCGCTGTTGCCGCAATAGCAGCACCAGACGCGGCGACGATACCAGCGATATTCGGTGTACCAGAACCAATACTTGTACCATTGATAATTCCAGCCATCGCATCAGGAATCATTTTTGCCAAAATAACCAAGATCATTAACACACCAATGAGTCCCAAAATTCCTGCGGGGTCTTCAGAATCAACCATATCTACAGCCCACTGGCCGATTAGCTGCTCCCCCGCCCCGAGGACTAAAAACAGCACATACATTTTCGCGCCAATGGACATGCAGTAGGTGAGATAACGCCTTGCGTAGTCTATTGTCCATTGAGTGCCGCCGAACCCCAACAAAATGACACCAGCAGCAGTGATGATGTACATTTCGGCAATCACAAAAAAGGCATGTGCAGCTATAGCTGCATACATGATCACAATGATTACGGCAAAAATACCGTATATGACAATCGACATATCCCACGCGGAGCCTTGATCCCAAACTTTGTCCCCTAGCTGTAACCCTCGTTCCAAAATCACCCAAACTGAAACATCCCATGTTGTGCCTGTCGCTTCACCAGCTAGCCAAACCCACCCTTTAATCATTGTTTCAATGATATAGGGTGCTTCAAATATGAGAAAACTAAAGAATCCTGTGAACAAAATCACCCTAACAATGACTACTAAAATTTCTTGAAGATCAGCATTTTTCAATATTAGTGGAATCGTACTCCAAACCAAACTCAGTCCAGCCAACAACATTAGCAATCGCTGTGCAGCTTGCTGCAAAGGGCCATACCAGTTTACGGTGGCATCCTTGAGAGACAATTGCAATTTTTGAACAAATTCCCCCGTTTCACCTGCCGCATATGACACACTTGGAAGTAATACAATAACTGCAACGGCACAAATAATATAAAATTTGTTCATGAACGCTCCTTAATTAAATAGTTGATCCGCTGTTAATGGGGGCGGCACCTTATCAGGGTCAAAGGTTATAATTTTCTTTGGTTTTCTTGCTTTAGCATCCTCTTTTTGTTGTTCTATTTTGGTTCGATCATCTGAAATTTGTATATCTTGTTTAATCATCAATCCTGCAATAATGCTTAACGAAGCAAGAATAGCTAATAAAATTTTTGTATTAATAAATTGCATTATTCTATCTCTTTAATTGAATAAATCATCAGCTGTTAATGGGGGCGGCACCTTATCAGGGTCAAAGGTTATAACCGTCTTATTCCTCTTATGTATAACCGCATCTTTTTGCGTTTGCCTATCAATCTGACTAGCAGAATAAGCCCCTTGCATTTGCATTTGAGCCATAATTAATTGACGTAGTTTTTGTAACTGCTCTACTTGTTGTGCCGATATCGCAGCGCCTGCTTGCATCACCTGCATTTGCCCTGTTGCAGAGGACGCTTGATTTTCAATCGTTCGAAGTGTCGTTGATTCAGTTAAAAACTGAGACGATTGTAGATTAGCTGCTCTAAGCGCTCCCCGAATGGTGTCTTGATTCGTACTAGACCAATTTTGATAATGAGCGCTATCTGTTTCGTAATCCGACCCTTTTTGCATTTGAACGTAATAGTCAAAATCACGATGTTGGCCACGATAGTCGTCATCAAATTGGGCTGAACTGTACGATATCGCGTTCCCTGTTTGGACTATCTCTGACAACTTTGTCAAATCTGCAAATGCCTGCTGCTTTACGTAGTCAGGGAGTCCCTGTAAATTTTGCGCCATAATTTCATACTGACGTATCGAGGTTGCGAGTTGCTGAGCATCTTTGATTGCAATATCAATCAGTTCAAAATTACTCAACAGCGCAGTCGGTTCAATTGCGCCGATGACCGCTGAACTTGATGCCTGCATAGACATAGACGTCAACCATAAAACTAAAACAAATCCCTTAATATTTTTATTAATTCGTTGGAAAACGATCATAGCTAACCCCCTTCTCGTTCATCCAAAAAAATGGCCATTTTGAACCATGTGTCTCATGTAATTCTCGAACACGCTTTAGATCCTGTTTACTTGTTGCTCCCGTGAATGCAAGTGCTATTGGGCCCATTGAAAGATCAATCCTGCGAGCACCCTCACCTTTTACAAAGTAATGTCGTTTTCGTGTAAGGCGAGCGATAATTTCAATCTCAACATCATTACACCCCAATGATGTGTATAAATTATGACTGTCTGCTTCGTGAGCTTGTGGATTAGCAAGAAAGATTTTGGTGGGGCAACTTTCATTTAGCACATCTAATATGCCTGAGCTTGATGCATCAGATAGTGATTGCGTCGATAGAAGAACCACGCAATTGGCTTTCCTGAGCGTTTTTAACCATTCACGAATTTTTTCTTTAAATGTGGGGTGCCCTAACATGATCCATGCCTCATCTAAAATGAGTAACGCAGGTTGACCTAATAGCTTTTTCTCAATGACGTGAAATAAATACAACAAAACAGGCAATCGGATACGATCATTCCTCTCCATGAGTTCTTCTAACTCAAAACATGCCCAGTTTCCTACATCTAAACCATCAGATTCAGCATCTAATAATTGGCCATATTCGCCAGACACTGTATATGAATCTAAAGCAGACTTAATGGCCGTATCTTGAATCATGATTCCTAAGTTCGTGATCGATTTTGGCTCTGTACTATCTCTCAATGCCAACAAGGCTCTATGAATTTCCTTGCGGTGCATTGGAAGAATAATTAGGTTTTGCAACTCCAGCAGGGTGATCACCCAGTCTTGAGCCCAACTTATTTCGCCGACAGTATTAAGCGCGTGTAGTGGGGCAAAACTCATTACATTGTCGCCATCACTATCGCCTGCCACGTTAAAATGGTCTCCTTCAACAGCTTTTGTTAGCACTTCCAAGCTATTGCCTTTGTCAAAGGCAAATATTGTGGCGTTTGGGTAGCGGCTAAATTGAGCTGCTATAAGCGCTAGAGCCGTTGATTTGCCAGATCCAGGGGGACCAAACATTAACGTGTGCCCAAGGTCATCAATGTGGAGATTAAGTCGAAAAGGCGTTGCACCATCTGTTGATGCGTACAACAGAGCCGGACTTTTTGGGGGGTACATGGGGCATGGGGCAACAGCCTTTCCAGCCCAGGTAGCCGCTAAAGGCAGCATATGAGCAAGGTGGTATGTGTGCAGCATAGGTCTACGAATATTTTGTACAGCATGGCCTGGGAGGCTTCCCAAAAAGGCTTCAATACAATTGACTGTTTCGATGCGAGCCAAAAAACCAATATTGTTAATTAAACGCTTTATATCGCGTGCGGCCTCATCTAGTTTTTGGAGATTATCGTCCATTAGCACAACAACACTTGTGTAATACCCGTATGAAACGAGACCCTGAGAAGATTCCGACATCGCAACATCAGTTTCTCGCACCATCGCCATTGCGTTTTGGTCAACTTGAGTTTTAGTCGTTGCGTGTTGATGAAAAATGCTATCCATAAAGCCACGCACTTTTTGCTGCCACTGTCGGCGGTATTTTTTCAGGCCTGTTTGAGCGTCGATTGGATCGAGAAAAATAAATCGTGTGTTCCAACGGTATTCAACGGGTAATTCGTCAAGCGCGGACAATATTCCTGGATAACTTTCCGATGGAAATCCTTCAATGCTAACGGTTTGAATGTATTTATTGCCTAACCTCGGCACAATACCTGTGTAGAATTCATAACCACCAATGATGCTATCTATAAACATCGGACACGATGGTAAATTTATCGGATGGCTGTCACCACACAGTGTTTCATTCAAATGTGTTAACAGTACGTCAACAACGTGTTCAGTTCCATTATCAGATGTGTATGGCATTCCCGTCATCCGTGATAATTCAACAACACTACTAAGGCGATCCTCTATGTCATTAATGGCCTGTTTGAATTTCTGAAGGGCTCTATCAGCCACCGTTTTCTCACCAACCGTAGCTGCATCAGTAAACATTAACTCAGTCATCTTGCTGGACAATATTTTGGCAGGTAAATACGTGAGATAGAACGCATAATGACTTTCAAAATGAGTATCTTCAGACTCAAAATGTTCACGCCTTTCGGCATCAATTAACCTTGTAATTGGGTCATTAAAAGCACTTTTGTTGAGTGGACTGTAGGCGCTGACGGGTTTGCGCGTAGCATCTTGATGGAGCACCCACTCTGAGCCAAGTTGCGCTAATGCTGAATTAACGATGGACGCGATATAATTACGCTCAGCAAATGAAACTGACGATAAATCCTGTCCAGTGTATTTCCACCCAGTCAGTAGACTTCCGTCTTTATTTAAAATAATACCGTCAGCCACAACTACAGCCCAGTTCAATAAGTCTGGGAAAGCCAATTTAGCAGACCGGTATTGTTTTAAACTGTTCATGACCTACCTCCTATGAATGGCGCTATTGGTGAACGGTGTTGAGTGCGCTGGGTAATACGCCGTATATCTGATATGACGTAAATATACTTTGCTTGTGGCTGGATCTGATTTTGCCATAGCTCTCAATACACCAATTGCAGCAAACCAAAATACCATTCCCACTATGGCTGCAATCATATTCATTAATACGACAACCAAAATGGTCGTTATCATTCCCGAAAAAAGCAATAACTGACGTTCGCAACCAAAAACCAAATCAGGCTTACTAAGCGATTGGTGAATTGGGAACAAGTTAAGTGGTTGTTGTTCAGACATACAAACCCATTACAGCACCACTATTGCCGAACAAGATGGCGAGAACGGTTGTACCACTTGAAGCTAATGCAATGGCTAAAATCAACATAATGACCTTACGAGTGAAATCCCCTAGTTCACCACCAAACACAAGCATTGCGCCGGCGACGACGACACCAAGCACCGATATACCAAACATTACTGGGCCTGTGATCGAGCTTACGAGCTTGTCGATAGGCCCTTCCCATGGCATTCCTGTCGTGCTTCCCGCTAACGCAGGTTCTAAAACCAATGCTGATAAAAACATCAACGCCAGGAATTTTATTAACGGGTTATTCATTTTTACTCTCTTTTTTAGGTTTAAATAGGATTGATGATGTAATCGCCAGTATCAGTCAAACCATTGACTGTTGCCACCGTTTTAATACGTCGGCCCTTATTATATTTTTCAATAAAAACAATGAGATCTACAGCCTCAGCAATTAGAGAATGAGTAGAGGCCAAAGCCCCCGATTCAGCGATCAGCTGTTCTAGGCGTATCAACCCCGCTGACGCGCTGTTTGCATGAACCGTTGCTAGCCCTCCCGGATGACCCGTATTCCAAGCCTTTAGCAACGCCAGCGCTTCTGGGCCACGCACTTCACCGACTAAGATGCGATCAGGTCTCAACCTCATTGTCGCTCGAAGTAATTGGTTCATGGAGACGTTATCACTAGATCTAAGCGTGACAACGTTAGTTGCACTGCATTGCAACTCGGCTGTATCTTCAATAATAATAAGACGATCATTTGGGCAGTGTTCTGCTATACCGTCAATGATGGCGTTAGCAAATGTGGTTTTACCACTGCCCGTTCCGCCAACAATTAATATGTTTTTATGTGACAAAATTGCAGTTAAAATTGCGTTCTTGTGTAACTCAGATAAAATCTCTTTTTGGGTGTATTGCTCCAAAGTGAACACCATCGATGCTCTTTTTCTGATAGTGAAGGTTGGTTGAGACACAATAGGCGGCAACAAGCCTTCAAAACGGCTGCCATCCAATGACAACTCCCCCTCAAGTATAGGCTGGTCACGAGTAATTACAGTGTGCAAGGAATCGGCAATAGTCCCTAGTAAAGCCTCTGCATTGGGTGCCGTCATTGTGCCCACTTGACTCATTCCCAAGCCAAGCTGATCAATCCAAAGTGTTCCATCCGTGTTGAGCATTATTTCAATCACAGTTGGATCAGACAAAGCGCTCATCACGATTGGCCCAAGTTCACTTTTAAGTTTTTGGTTTAATCTTCGAGATTTTTCATTCATTTAAAATACACATTTAAGTGTGATAAAATGAAATAATATCATATAGGTTTGTTTTTTACACTAATATTTAACAAATAATACAATACTTAAGGAGATAATATTTTGCTGACTCCAATTCAGTGTGGAATGGCTAGATCAGCCCTTAAGTGGACTCAAAAAGATTTATCAAAAAAAGCGAATGTATCTGCTGCTACAATCAATTCTTTTGAACAAGGTCGTAAAATTCATCCTCGAACAATGAATGCGCTTCAAGAAGCATTTTTACTTACAATGTTTATTGAATTTTCAGGTGATAATGGAGTGAATTACCATGGCCCAAAACGCGAATATTTATATTAATATATGAAAAACTATATGAAGAACTACATGGGGGTGGCTGATAATCATGCACAGCAAGGCTTGTAGACCCGCTGGTAGTTCAATTTATGCGTGAAGGTAGTTCAATTTATGCGTGAAGGTAGTTCAATTTATGCGTGTTAAAAGTAGATCAATTTATGGCTAAGGTAGTTCAATTTATGCGTGTTAAAAGTAGATCAATTTATGCGTGTTAAAAGTATAAAAAATGATTATTTTTTATATCGTATGACTGATTTTTTTTGCTGAATATGAGTTGGTGATGGATATATAGTGAGACCTTTGTTGTCGCAATGTACTTTCCATTTTGGATATATACACATAACATTTTTTAGCTGTATCAAGAAGCAGCGTTTAAAATTTTGTCGACCAAACTTGTCATCTTTGTAGTCACTTCCAAACTGTAAACGTAAATATGCCCATGATATAAGTGTGGGATTTGATAGAGCGTAGTTTCTGTACGTTCCCCATGTATATATATCTAAAGCTAACGAACTTCCTTTAAGCGCTGTGACAGCTCTTAGATCAATTGGAACTGGATTTTCTATAGTGTCCCTAAAAAATTTATCAGATAGAGTTAACAGAGATCTAAATTCTTCATTTTTTATGGAGTTTTTTGTAGACCACCACAAGTCACTTTCATCAGTAATAACAAAATTAGAAGTTTTATCATTTGAATCATCACTATATGAAACACTGATTAAGCTGTTATACAGTTTTTTTGACTGTAATCTTAATCTTGTATTGCTACCATTCACACCGCCTGTTGATTGCAGTCCTATTTTTTGTAGAAAGCTTGTCATTGAATTTCCAAAGTTGATTATTGGAGATTGTGTTCGTATAGCTTCGGTTGTGATATAAGTTAATAATAAACGTGGGATATTTCCAAAAGGGACACCATCCTTGCTTATTACATTTAATGTAAAGGGCCCGTTTTTTCTTTCGTATATAACAGCGTTAGTTTGTCCATGAGGAAGTGTAGCCATTATCATTGACCTCGTTACGTAACCTAAAGTCCCTGCATTAATGGCCTCTTCCTTCTGTATAGACATACTATCTATTAGCAACTGGTCTGACTTATTATTTTTCATAATTATATCAGATGATGATCATCTGATTTTTCCTTAGTAAATAAATTATAATCTATATTTGGTGCTCTTTAAGACTTTCAAATGCAAGTTCAAGAGCTCGCTTCTGAGTTACGTCATGACTTACGGCCCAAAGCTTAAATTCTCTTTTAAAATCTGCGGAAACTTTGAAGTTTAGATCTAAAACTGCCCCCGATTCTTTTTTTTCAGTATTGTTAGTTTTAGTTGACGCTTTTATTTTAGTTGGTGGTGCCCCAATATCTAATTTTTTAGCCATTATTTTTTCTCTTGTAATTTAGTTGCAATAGATTCAACCATCTTTTTTGCAGAATCATTAAGGTTTTTATAACGCGTTTCTGTAGCACAATAACCCCTATCAAATGCATCTATATAACCTGTTTTTACAGGGATATCATCAATCAAAACGTTATAGCCATATTTACAAAGGGTCTCTCTTGCCTCGCGGGCCTGTGGTTCACTGGTGGTCTTGTATAGAATAAAATATATATCTCTGCTATTTAGTGAATTAGCTAATTCGTTAGCGAGTAATATTGACGGCTCCAGATCATCCATTGATGAACCTGTTGGAATTATGATTAAGTCAGAAGATTTTGCAGCCTCTATAGTCCCCCGAGTTGCATGCGGAGCACCATCAATAATAATCAAATCAAAATTTTCAATTTCTGCTAATGCCTGAGCGACAACGGAAAATACAGCCGTGTTAATTTTAGGTTCAATCCCTGCGTTATTTCGGCGCTTCTCCGCCCAACGGTTGCTTGTTATTTGGCTAGTATCTATATCGGCCAACAAAGTTTTCCATCCAGCTCTGGTAAATTCAACGGCTAATGTGCGACTAATTGAGGACTTTCCAACCCCCCCTTTTTGACTAACTACTGAAATAATCATTATAATTCCCAAGAAACAGCTAAACAGCTAAAAAGCTAAACAGCTAAACAGCTAAACAGCTAAACAGCTAAACATATTATCAATATATAAGTTTTTTAGCCAACGCCTAAATTATTGTTGGGGTTTTAGTCGAATGAGCATCATTGCAATTTTATAGAATTTATATACTAATGTTATTGAAAGTGTCACAGCAATAATTGCCAGCGTTGCAATTGCTTTACCAACATACCAACCCGCTGCAATCCATAATAAATTTTTCATAATAAAACTTCCTTTTTTTTAGCAAAGTCTGACTTATTCGGCTGGTTTTATATCAACGCTCACACTTAAAAATTCGCCGGTATTATAAGGAATAGTCGTCGTCATTTTCCAAATATTGCCACCAAACTCAATGTATGTGCTGTAGCCTGTAACTTTTTCCACACTACGCTGTTGCATGATAACGTCACAAACCTCCTGTTGCTTTTGACCCACGACCACTTGCTTGCTTTGGCCTTTTTTGTTGGCTATGTCAGCGCCTGCAATCGCCCCAATAAGCGTCGCTGCATCTTTACCTGAGCCGCCACCGACTTGGTTTCCAAGAAGTCCGCCAAATATTGCACTAGCAACTACATCAGCCGTAGAGGCTTGTGTGCCGCCTGCTTGAGTGCCATAAATAGGAATTTGTTCAATCCGACATGTTTTTACAGGTACTTCCTGATAAATCTGTGACACGATCTCGTCTGATTTTTGGACCACTTTTGTTAGCATATTTTGTGCGTTTGCCAACGGAGTAAAGGCTAGGGTTGTTCCAATTAGTATTGAATAAAAACGTCTCATAATATTTCCTTTTTGTGAAATTAACGGGTTAACAAAGAGATTATATCAAGTGGGAATAATTAGCGCAATAGCTATTTAGCTATTTAGCTAAATATACAAAATCAGACTAAGTGGGAACTGTTAAAGACAATTAGAAAAGGCTGAGTAATGCTACGGGCACTTAGTATTTTCATTACAGAGAGACCTTTGCACAAAGGCCTCAATATAAGGTATCTATGTACATAAAATGAGTAAATGAGTTATCTAGATCTATCCTTATCCTCGCGTGAAATTCGTTCTCTCCACGCTTTGATTATTTTATCCTTGTCACTAACAGGAACGGCAACTTTTTCTTGAGTGACCGTATGCTGTAGCTTTGGAATTTGCTTCTCCAAGAAATTACTAACGTCCATTAATAATCCAGCTGCTGTAGATTCATTTTTTAGCCATAGGTTCGCCTGGTTTTGTGGTAAAAACCTACTCATTTCTAGTACAAACTTTTCTTGGGTATCTGTTGATGCTAGTTCGATTATTTTTTGATGAAGCTTTTCAGCCACATTAATATTACCCGTGGAATCTACCATATTGTAATCAATGGCCTTTATCCTAACGAGATTGTGATTGAGTTCTGTTCCAGTATCGTTGAGCCACTTTATATCCCAAATATCGCGTGCCTTGAAATAAGGGCGATCAGCTACAGCGGTTACTTTATCGGCCAATATTTCTTCTTTTGAGGATACATTAAGTAAGATAGGGTGGAACCCGTACTGATCATAATGACTTTTTACCATTCTTTGCTGTATGTCGTGTGCAGGAACATCAGCTACTTCAATGTGAATTTTTTGATTAGGTGTAGCCTGGTTTCCTATCTCAATCGTTGCCGTCCACCGGTGAACTGCAATCGATGTGTCGGTAGAGTTTGTATCGAGTGGTTTATTAGGTTCTTTAACAGTAATGTTAAGTTGATACTTATTAATAACCGATTTGGTTAATAGTTCTACAAACATATTAAACTGTTCAGGTTTTAAAGGTCCTGATCGCACAAAATCTAAATCTTCACTATAGCGGGGGTTGTTGTAACACATCCGAAGTGCTGTACCACCCTGAAATACTAGCGACTTACCTAAACCAGAATTGGTAATGGCTGCTAAAATATCCCAGTGAAG
>Ga0209710_1002573_pt1 | contig 12679 bp, 8 predicted proteins | sample ArcticOcean_MG_C_5_FD_187436 | JGI IMG/M metagenome (GOLD analysis project Ga0209710, IMG submission 187436) | Marine microbial communities from western Arctic Ocean - ArcticOcean_MG_CB4_138 (SPAdes) (version 2) | ecosystem: Environmental > Aquatic > Marine > Oceanic | place: Arctic Ocean: Canada...
GACGCGCGTCGTTCGAGACTTCTTTTTTTCTTATAAATAAATACCAGTAAATAAATAAATATATAATATACACACACACGTACGAACAAATGCTCTTAATATTTTCTAGACTAATTCTGTGCACTAATTCTATGATACTTTTATGTTTATCTGACGTCGCGTAAGGAGACGTTTATTCTAGTTCTTCGAGCGAATTCGAGTAAAAACATTTCGTCCGAATCTTCTTTGTCGTAGGTCTCGGCGAGCTCGTCGGGGAAACGAAAGCTGACTTCGTCGTCGTCGTCAAAGACTCGAGGAACACCGTGGTAGAACGTTCTAGATTGGCCGCTTAAGACTATTGCATCGCCGCTTTTTATGAACAGAGCCGTGATCGGTTCTACGTCTTTCGATCCTTTGCCGAGTAAGAAAATAGCCGGTAAACCGAGAGATAACGAAGCGATTGGTTTTGATAGATTCGTTTCCGCGTCATCGACGTGGCCGTTTAACGTATCTCCGGCGGCATAAAAATTTGCAAGACCGACTTGACCGTCGAATTCGTAATTGTTGCAACCGAAAACACGCTCGAGCGTTCGCTTACAAGCGCTTCTGATTCGTTCATCGACGAGAGGCGCGTCTTTAGCGGCATCTTCTTCGTAAACTCTCTTCGTCCAATCAAACGCTGGACCGACGGTCGCCCATCGTAACTTACGCAATATAAATCTCGCCGATTTCGACTCCATACCGTCCCCTTTCTTCGGTTGCTTGTTCAACTTAATCCACTCGAGCTCACCGGTATCGTTCTTATTCGATAAGTACAAATCGTCCTTAGCGGCTTTGAATAAATTCTCCGGAAGCGCTTCGTTCAATCTTTGAAAATGATTCGTCTTATTCGGTCGCTCCGGCAAAATCTTAGCACATATCTCAATCATTTCTTTCTGTTCTTCTATATTTAGCATGTTTTGTACGTAATACGCTCCTGAATGTTCCATTAATTCCCACACCTTCGTCGCTCGCTCTGCCGAGGAAGAATCTTCCCGCCATTCGCTCGAATCCGTATCGGCTCTTCTTGTAGACGATTTCAATCGCACTCGTCCTTCGTTCGTTAGCTTTTCCACGCAGTCTTCGCTCGCGAAATCGTACACCGCTCTCATGAACTCTGAATCTTCCGATTTTTGTTTCTTCTTCTTTTCCTCTCCTGCTTTCATTCTCCTTCGTCTGCCAGTCCTTCTATCGATCCTTATTCGCTCCTGTTGTTTCCATTGATATCTTTTCTCTGTTAAAGTGAATAAACTGACATGCTCGCGTTTATTTTGTATCGGTTCTGTATCGCAATCGCCATCTGCATCGTGCGAAGGAGAAGAGTGGTACATTTATAGGAATAAGAAGGTATCGCGCGTGTTTAATATCGAGTTTGTTCAAGAAGCCGGTCAGAACGGACTTGTGTGGAACAATAAATAATTAACAAAATGGGCAGTTTGGACCCCTCCTGTTTGAAATTTTTGCGCGCGACGATGAACGACGACGACGACTTCTACTCTCTCCCTCTCTCTCTCTGTATATATATATATGAGCGATGACGACACAACACTACTACTGTCTACGTATATTTCCGATTGTTACCGGCGCCGGCGGGGGAACTTTTACGGTCTCTTTGCTTTTGTTGATATAACATCTGCAAAGCGTTTTTGGCCGAACAAGCCGGAAAGTTACTTAAATCGTAATAATGTTCGTACTCCTCTATTAACCATTCGCCTTTGATTTCAGTGACCGTGCGCACGTATTTCTTCGAAGTGAGCACGAATTCGTTATAGACGACCCATTCGGGCTTACCGGATAAACACGTCGATGGGTGCAAGAGAACTTGTTCGTTATCTTTGACCGTTAAGTAACCGCTCTTTTCCTTGTGCGCGACTTGCATGAAGAAACCGTTCAAAATGGCTTTGCGGATGTTTTGGTAATAATCGCGAGAGTTGAAATCAGTGCTTTCTAAAGCGACGCCGTGTCTTTGGCATAATCTAACGAGCTGGTTTCTAACGTTATCGGCAGATTTTAAACTTCGATGGTTTAAGTAATTTTCCCAACACCAGTTTTGGTTTTCTGCGTTTTGTTTAAACGCGTGGAACGCGTTTAACATAGTTAAATGATCGCCGTCGAGATGGTTGAACTTAGCTTTAGCCGCATCCGCTCTTTGCTGATCGTCTCTTGGTCGAATAAAACACTGCGGCACCGACAACATTGCGACGATTGTAACGATTTCGTTCGAACACTTATATTTCGTACTACCGACGAGCATTTTTGCCAACTGCGGGTCTAAAGGGAAATCAGCCATGATTTTCCCGGCTTGCGTTAACTCGCCTTCGTCGTCTAAAGCGCCTAAATAATTTAACAATTCCAAAGCTCGCATTAAAGTCTCTGGAGCAGGCGGATCCATGAAATCAAAATGCACTAAATCATCGATGCCGAGCTTTTTCAGTTGTATGACTACGGAACCTAAATTACTTCTCAAAATCTCTGGATACGTTTGCTCGATTAAATCTTTCTTAAATGAAATCTCTGTGTATAAACGAAAACATTTCCCGGGTTGCGTACGACCGGCTCTACCGGCGCGTTGTTGCGCGCTCGCTCGCGAAATCGGCGACACTAATAAACTCTCAACTCTAGACCTCGGGTTATAAACTTTTTGTTTCGAAAACCCAGGATCGACGACGTAGACGATACCATCAATGGTCAACGACGTTTCGGCGATGTTCGTCGAGACGACTATTTTCCTCCCCGCGATACCACCAATACTCAACGCATCCGGTGCTTTATCAAAAATCTTCTGTTGTTGCTGAGGCGGCAACGTCGAATATAACGGGACGACGTTCACTGGTCCAACCGAATCTCCAATATTCTTAATCTCGTTCCTTATTTTCGAACACGCGTCTTCAATCTCTTCCTCGCCGGTTAAGAACAACAAAACGTCCCCGGGCGGTTCGCATCGATGTATTTGCACGCAAGTCCTAATCGCGGCTTCTAAATAATCCCTCTCCGGCTCTTGCGTATAAAAAATCTCCACTGGATGCGTTCTCCCCGGTACGCATACTAAAGGCGCTCCAGTGAAATACCCTTGAAACTTCTCCGCCTCTAAAGTCGCCGACATCACGACGCATTTCAAATCCACTCTCTTCCTCAAAACCTCTTTCAGTAACCCGAACAAAACGTCCGTCGCCAACGTCCTCTCGTGCGCTTCGTCGATCACGATCACAGAGTACCTAGACAACATCGGATCCGTCATCGCCTCTCTCAATAACATCCCATCCGTTGCATATTTCATGATCGTCTTCGCGCTCGTACATTCCTCGAATCTGATCGAATATCCAACCTCTTCGCCGATTTTCACATCCATCTCCTCCGCCACCCTCTTCGCGACCGACATCGCCGCAACGCGTCTAGGCTGCGTACAAACGACCATCTTCTGATCGATTAAGAACCCGTTCGAGAGTAAGAATTGTGGGATCTGCGTCGTTTTCCCTGACCCGGTTTCACCGACGAGCACGATCGTCTGCGCCTGTTTTAAGGCCAAAACGAACTCTCTCTCCTGTCTATGCACTGGCAAAAGTCTTCGCTTTTCCAAGATCTCGAAGTACTTACGAGAGAATGGGAGCGCAGTGAAAGGGTTAATTAATCCATCATTGGCGTTTCCAAGATTTTCATCGTGTTCTTCTGATTTTGTTGTTGTCGTTGTTTGCTCGATGTCGATGCGTTGTTTCTTCGGCGTAGTCATTGTCGATGATACATGCAACGCCTTTTATTTAAGTGATGATTATGATGATGATGAATATGTTCCAATGCTTAAAAAGTGGCAATGATGATGGGAACTTTAGCGAGCCAGGGCCGGCATTTATCAGACTACGATATACTCTACGTTTTGTTACTTAAACGAGCTATTGATGGTGGTATTTACTGTACAGAATAAGTGATCTAGGGCGTGGATCGAAAAACGAGCGAGCGCAGTGCTCTGTTGACCGGTTTGGTTTACGCGTTTGCGCTCGCGCTATATAGACGAGCGAGCGCTTCAAGGATGAAAGACTGATCTCTCGGGGACTTGGAGTACCTCGTAACTTTTACGATCGTCTTTTCCTCTGTCTTCCGTCTCGCGCGTTTGTATTATATTTAAATGGCCAAACCGCCGGATCGATCGCCGTAGACGACACCTTTACCTAGCCCGGCGCCAGATTTGAAATGAATTTCACCTAATTGTCTCTCGAGCTCGTCGCCTTTAACGAACTTCCTGAAACATCCGTCTTTGTTCACGGTGCATAAACGCGCGCATCCGCCAGAACTCGAATCTACGGCCATCGCTAACGTCAAAGCCTTCAAAACGTACTTCTCGCATTCGTCTCTCGTGAAATTCTCTTTGAACTCTGAATCGAGAAATCCCCATATATACGTACTCCCCGACCCGTCCGTCGTCCAAGGCGTTTGCACCATGTTCCCACCAGCCGTACACGAAAACACTTGCGCACCTTCTCGTTCATCGTACCCAGCACATATGGCATAACAGCCAAGACCTTGCCCTCCATTCGCGCCCTTATTCTCGTAATTAATCTTATTCAATATCCTCGCCACCGTTTTCACTTCTAGAACGTTCGCTTCTTTCCCGAGCTCGATCGCGTGCGAAGCCGCGTGATGTCTCACGAACCCTGCGACGGCTTCCGTATCCGCCGCTGACCCAGACCTTGCCATGACGACGTTATCGGTCAAGTTACACATTTTATCCGACGCCCTATTCGAGATATAAATACCTACGTCGTTCAATTATTATCGCGCAGAAGAAGAAGAAGTATTCAAAGTCAGTTCTCCAAAGTCACTCACGGAAAAGCCGAGAAATAAGACGACTTTCGAAACAGGAACTTTCTTAATGAGCAAATTCATCTCGCGATGTGTACGGCGCTCTTTGCTCGTTCACACTATCGCGCGATTGAACTATCGAAACATTAACCACGCGCTGATTCATATCCATTCGTTTTGATACAAAAACGACGGATATAAAATAAAACACTGCGCACGAAAAGATCTCGCAAATTACGAGACTTCAAAAACAAACGAGCTTAATTAAACACACACACACACACGTAACACAATCGATTAACATAACGCACCAGTAGAGACGCGAGTATCGGCACCGATCACTATCCCTCCATCGTATACCGCGGCGACGATCGTCGTTCCAGTCTTCGGCGCTTCCTGCGAGACGTTCATTTCTTTTCTTTTATTTTATTTTATGAAGAAGAGTTTCTCTCTTGTTTTGCCAAAAGCATCAGCGATTGGAAATTGGAAATTGCTGCACGCTTTGGAAACATGAAGGTATGAGAGAGAACGGCGTGATGGTGAAAGCGAGTGCACGCATGAACGAACGGTTTCGAGTTTCGCTTCGTGATAGAGAAGCGTTGTCGTGCTTTTGTACGTTTGAATGGCGACATTAATCACGCCGCGCGGGAAGCAGTTATTATCTGATCAGATCTGAATTTTAATTTCGTTTTCGTTTGACCGTCAAAACGAGCGATGACGAGAGATATGAACGGACAGAAGATGACAAGAATTCTCATCGCTCGCTTTTCGTACTCATTATTTTTCGTATACTACACCGATGTCTATAAATCGATCCGTGACATCAATCACGCCGCGCGGGAAGCAGTTATTATCTGATTTTAATTTCATTTTTTCATTGATTCATTTCACATGTCAAAACGAGAATGGAGAGAGAAAAGAAAACAGACGTCTTCAGAACGAAGAAGAAGAAGAAGGAAGAAGAACAAAGAAGAACAAAGAAGAACAAAGAATAAGAAAACATGGACGATGACGAGAGAGATCACTTAAAGCTCCCGAAATGCACGAACAACCTCGCGACAGCTCTATTAACCGACGCGTATCAAATAACCATGGCATACGCGTATTACAAGAACCAAAAACATGAACAACACGCTTCGTTCGACTTAATATTCCGAAAGAACCCGTTCAATGGCGAGTTCACGATCTTCGCCGGCCTGGAAGAGGCCTTGAAATTCGTCTCGAATTTCAAGTTCACGAGAGCAGACGTGGAGTATTTAAGGCAATGCGCGTTCGCGAGTGCAATGGACGAAGAGTTCTTCGATGAGTATTTATTGAAATTGGACTGCTCAGAGGTCGTGATTGAGGCGAATTTAGAGGGTTCGGTAGTGTTCCCGCGCGTGCCGTTGTTACACGTGACTGGGCCGTTAGGAGTAGCGCAGTTGTTAGAGACGACTTTGTTGACTATGATTAATTACGCGAGCTTAGTGGCGACGAATGCGGCGAGGCATAGGCTAACCGCCGGGGACGACATAGAGTTGTTAGAGTTCGGGTTAAGGAGAGCGCAGGGAGTCGACGGGGGCGTTTCGGCGAGTAGGTATGCGTACGTTGGAGGGTTCGATGCGACGTCGAATTGTGAGGCTGGGAGGCAGTTTGGGATTCCTGTGAAAGGAACGCACGCGCATAGTTTCGTACAGGCGCATTCGAGATGGGAGGATATTAAATGCGGTACTTTAAAATACGGTCTCGAGCCGGCAGCAGGGCTCACTCATCAAATTTGCCCCGATTTCCCTAAATTAGTTAGACAAACGCTCGACGATCTGCGTCAATCTTTATCGAATTCGCAACAGTTTGCGTTTGGGGAGACGAACGAGAGCGAATTGATTGCGTTTTGCGCGTACGCCTTGGCGTTTCCAAAGACGTTTTTAGCACTGATTGATACGTACGATACTTTGAAATCTGGGACACCGAACTTTGTAGCCGTAGCTTTAGCTTTACGAGCGTGCGGGTATTCGCCTTTGGGTGTTCGAATAGATTCGGGCGATTTGAGTTATTTAAGCTTGACGATTCGTAAATTTCTCGAAGAGGCTGAGACTTGTTTCGTATCATCGAACAAACTAGTGGAATATAACGATGACATGAAAGAGGGTAATACACAAAGCGGATACCCGGAAGTTTTTGCTAAAGGGTTAGCTAAAAAAACGAAAATAACTGCCTCGAACGATATTAACGAGACCGTTTTGAGAGAATTGAAACAATCCGGGCACTCAATAGACGCGTTTGGCATTGGAACCGCTTTGGTAACGTGCATGGCACAACCAGCTTTGGGTTGTGTCTATAAACTCGTCGAAATAGATGAGAAACCAAGAATAAAATTATCCGAAGACGTCGATAAAGTCACAATTCCAGGTAAGAAACAGTGCTTTAGATTATATGGTAAAATTGGTGAACCGATTGTGGACGTGATGATTCGCAAGGGCGAAAAAATACCCGAAGTTAACGAAAGAATTTTATGTAGACATCCGTTTTTAGAAGGCAAACGCGCGTTTGTTACACCAGCAAAGGTTGAAAAGTTACTACTTACCGCATGGGACGGTCCAAATGGCGGATGTCCTATTGAGTTCTATCAAACGTTAGGTTTAGAAAAAAGTAGAGAGAGGGTGAAAGAACAAGTGAAACTGATGCGTGCGGATCATTTACGATACACGAACCCGACGCCGTATAAAGTGAGCGTAAGCGATGGTTTATATACGTTCACACATCAGCTATGGTTAGATAATTTACCTGCTCGAGAATTGAGTTAAATGAGTATGAGTTTATTATTATTATTATTATTATTATTATTATTACTAAGTGTATATTTCTTGAGTGTTTACTATTTCTTCTTCGTTATCTTCTTCTTCTTCTTCTTCTACTGGTTTTTGATGTTGCGACATTGGAAGTGGTTCGTATCCAATTTTATTTTCATCGCCATCATCGTCATCCGATGCTAATATTTCAATCATTTCGATTGTTTGTGCTGGTGGTTTCATCGTTTTTTCTTGCGCCGCTTTAAGATCTTTAAGATGCTGTTGTTTTTGTTGCATCGCCTCCGCTTTTTCTAAATGTTCTTTGAGTTCAGGCCTTTGAAATAACTTATTGAAAATTTCACTTTCTTGTTTCTTTTTATTATTCATGAATGAGTTGCCCCCAATGAACAACGATTGTTTAACCATCAAAGCTGTCTTTTTTTCCTCGTCAATCTTCGCGTCTTCTTCTTCCTCGATTGTTCTCACGATTTGTTCAATATCCGGTTTCCTCTTATAAAATTCGACTTCGTCGTTATGAGTCGATCTCATTTTATTATATTTCACTCGTAAATCCTCGAACGATTGCGAGTATACTTTTTGCTTATTAAAATTGTACGTTTCAACGAGCGTCTTGCGCAACTGGTCCAACTTTGCCGCGCGTTCTTTATTATTCGCTTTGGTCGACGTCAACATTGGCGGAGGCGCTATTAATTTCAATGGTTCTTCCTCCTCATTCTGTTTTTTTTCTTTTTCTTCTTCTTCTTCTTCTTTGCCGTTACTATTATCCGTATCCTGATGATGATGATGATGATTAAGAATCAACCTTCTCAACCCGTTCTCTGCTACCCAGTCTTTAATCATCTTCTCTCTGCCCAAATCACATCGCATCAAAACTTTCCCAGTCCCATCGAACTCCGAATCGCGAGTAACCTTAGCATTACACTGTGGACAGCACCGTTTACGATCATCATCGAACGTACGCATATGATTTTGTAAGCACTGTAAACAAAACACGTGTTGGCATATTTCTAAACACATCGGTTTTCTCAAGAAATCTTTACAAATTGGACATTTGAAATAGTTTTGTTCAAATAACGTGAATTGTTTATTCGCGAACTCTCGTTCTAAATAATCTTCTTCTCCTTCTCCTGTTGTAACGCTCGTTTCTTGTTTTTTGTTTCTTGCTTTATCGTTGCTGTCGTTGTTGTTGTTGTTGTTGTTCGTCGTGGTGTTGAAATTATTAAAAGTAGTTGACTTGCGCTTGTTCGTCATTTTTTTCAAGGCATTTTTATGGCGACGAATCGTTTTGCGCCTTTGACTTTATAAAGAGAGTAAAATGAAACGACGACGCACGACGACGACGACGATGACGACGACAACGAGACATCACCACGTGGGAGCGCAAATTGATTGAAAACCCACTGAGTAACTGAAGCAAATATCAAAAAATTTATATTTCTTAATTTTGTGGAAAATAGCGTCAAAAATATGTGCAAGGTCGTGAGTTCGATTCTTCCACGCTCCATCTTCATTTTGGGGTGTTAGCTCAGTTGGTAGAGCGTGCGCTTAGCAATTTTTTTTTTGTATTTCTGCATCCTGCCATCGATGCGGTCATTTTGCGATTATCCACGATCGATTTGGTCAAGATGTACGAGTAGAGATTCAGTTTGTTAATTTCAGCAACTCATGAGCATGACAGACTTCTTGAGAAAAAATATCTAAAATCTACGAGAAAGATATCGAGTCATCAGCTCAAAACGATAGAAAACGATCATACGAGTCGATTAGTATCTTAATATCGATCTATATTAAAGAAATGGCTAACGTCATTGCAAAAAGTTCCACGGTTTGAACTAAAGTTCCCACGGTTTGCCGTCCAGCTCTTTTTGTTTTCTTTTTTGTCAGCAAAAGAAGAAAAAGGAAACAGCGTGCTGGATTTTTCCAAGGGATACAACTATTTCTTCGCAAACTCTTCTAATAAAAAGTTACTCAAAAACGCGGCAACGAAGCCGCTCTCTTCTTCGTAAGTGTTTTCATAAAAATCGTAGTTCTTCTTCACGTGTTCTGTTTGTTTCGCCCAATTCGGATCGTTCTTTTCTAGTTTCACAAAGCGTTTAATTTCATCGTAATCGAACACGATTGGTAAATTATTTCCGCTTGACGAAAATTCGTTCGTGACGACGAATTGAACTTTACCGCCGCCTTTATTATTAGTATCAGTAGATGCTACGACTAAATCTAAAGTATACCCGAATAATAATTTAACCGCATCTTTGAATTTATTCGTAGTCGCTTGGAAAACTTGCAACAAACGCTGTTCCTTCTTTTGTAATTTTTCAATTTCTGTGTTATTGTTAGTATTGTTATTATTGTTATTGTTATTGTTATAAGATGCCGCTTTCAAGGAAATAATCTCCTTTTCCAAGCCTCGAATTATTTCATTCGTAAACGGACTTTGCTTTGTTTGCAAGATTTTTTGAAACTTGTCATCATTCGCGGACATCTTTTTCAAGTTTTCAATCTCGGCTTCTTTTAAATCAATCGCAGATTTCAAACGCATCGCTTCTATTTTCTCCTCCTCGAACAACTTTTCAATACGTTCTTTTTCAATCTCTTCCTGTTTCCATTTTTGTTCAAACGAATCCTTTTTTGTTCGTTCAACCTTTAATGATTTCTCAGTTTCAGCTAATTTTTCCGAAAGCTCTATTGTATTCGTTTGCAGAGAACTGATTTCGATATCGTTTCTAATCAGCTTATTATTATTATTATTATTATTATCATTATTATCATTATTATTATTCAAATCACCGCTACTATCTTTCAACGACAATAATTGGTCGTTCTCAATCTCTTTCGAACGCAGCTTCTCTTTTGCACGCGTCAATTTCGCTTCAGTCGACCTTAAGCGTTCTTCCAAAGCTTCGATTGATACCATTTTGTTCTTTAAAACTTCTCCTTGCGAAGCGGATGCTTCTAAAATTTTCAACTCTTCGCGAAGGATCTTAATCAACTGGTCTTTTTCGTCATCATCGTTATTATTCATCATCGCCATCATCGATTGATTGTTACTATTGTTATTATTGTTATTATTTATTTCTAAGACGCGCTGTTTCTCTGCATTAAACGCTTTCTTTAACTCCTTATTAATTTCTAAAGCTTCTTCTAATTTTGCCTCGATTGATTTTCTCTCGTTCAAAGAGAAGCGTAAATCTTGGACTTCCATCTCTAACTCTGCGTTTACTGTTTCGCACGAGTTCAAGCGTTTGCGCATCTTTTCAATGACTTCGTTTTCTTCCCTCACTACATCTTCCATATCATCGCCTTCGTCGTCCATGACTTTCTTCTCTAAAGCGGCTACTCTCGTTTTTAGCTTTACCGATTGTTCGCGAAGTTTCTCGAGTTCGCCCTCAGCTCGTTCGCGAGCTTCGATTTCCTTTTTATATTTCAAAACTATCGCGTGATGATTTTCATTATCATCATTATCGTTATTATTCTTATTATTATTATTAGCATGCATAATCACAGCGAGTTCTCGATCTTTACTTTTGCTTCGTCCTCCTCTCTCGGGCGAAGGCGTTACGCTTTTCGTTCTTCTTCTTCTTCTTCTTCCATCATTAGGAGTGCTATCATCATCATCATCGTCATCATCTACTCTCTTCTGTAGCATCAATTTCGCTTCCGCACTCACTCTCTTCAACTCTGACTCGGCCAACATCGCTTTCAACCCTTCGCTCTCGCGCTCTCTCTCGATGGATACCTTCTTCAAATATTTATAGTGCTCTAAGAATTCGGTCTTCACTAGGTTCGTTTCCGCGTACGCGTTCTTATAATCATCATCACGATCGTGCGCGTAATCATCAGTATCTTCGATTTTCTGTTTCTTCTTTTCTGTTTGTTTTTCAGTAGGAGATTCTTCGTTAATAATATTCCTCCTCTTCTTTAGGAGAGTTTGTTGGATATCTTCGTCTTCGTCCCCAGAATCTTCTTCTTCTTCTTCTTCTTCTTCATTCTTCGTAAGAGATGGAGATGGATTCAAATCAGTAGTAGCAGTATTTAGTTGTTTGATTGGGGTAACGCTTCTAGATCGCGTATTGCGACGGTTATCGGGTGATCGAGAGGAAGACATTTTTTATAGAATAAGTTTTGCGTCCCGTGAAAGAATGGGGACTGGATTGGCAGGGCTCTCTTGCTTACGCGCGTATGAATAGGACGAGATATAACATATCCATTTTATGTATATATGCTACTAAGTTATATTAATATAATATTGAAATTATCTAGCTAATTGTTGTAATCTTACTCTTACTCTCTTACTCTCTTTCACTCCCACCCACGTTGTTTAAAGCTATATCTCTTACTCTTACCGATTCTCTCTTCACCTTACTTCGTCAAGAGCGTCGAGGCGGTTGAAGATTCGTACCTCCAGTTCGGCTCCAACTTCTTCGCGAGTCTGTAATATCTCGCCAATCTGTGGATTCTGGACTCGACCAAGATCAATCGAAACTTGGAGTCCATATCTTTGCGGTTTCTTTCCAAGTGCTTACGAACTGAAACGGCTTTTTTGATCAAGCAATACAAATCCTCCGGTAGAGTCGGGGCCAAACCTTGAGCCTTCAAGATGCGCATGATTTTAGAGTTCGTGACGGATGAGACTTGCGGAATGCCGTGCGAATCTCTCAAGATGATGCCAATTTGCGACGGCGTCATACCTTTCTTCGCCATCTTCCCAATCATGTCTTTGATTTCATCTGGAGTGATCTTGCACCATGCTGGCGCAGATCGTTTATACGGGAGGGATGATTTAGACATCCCTTTACCACTGCTGTGCATACGACCCATGTTTGCTTATGTTATTTATATTAATATCTGTTCGCGTGGAAAAACAAGAGATGAAGAGAAGGGAGTGGTCAGTAAAACTATTCATCACGATTTACTAATCGATTTTTGTGCGAAGAGGGCTTTCTCTTCCTCTCGCATGCGTTCGCGAAATCGAATGCGCGCTCGTGAAAGCACCAACATACGAAGATCAACGAATCCGTTAAAAGACCAAAACACGCACAAAAGAAACCATTACACTCCATAACGTCGAGTTATACATA
>Ga0209710_1002575_pt1 | contig 12670 bp, 9 predicted proteins | sample ArcticOcean_MG_C_5_FD_187436 | JGI IMG/M metagenome (GOLD analysis project Ga0209710, IMG submission 187436) | Marine microbial communities from western Arctic Ocean - ArcticOcean_MG_CB4_138 (SPAdes) (version 2) | ecosystem: Environmental > Aquatic > Marine > Oceanic | place: Arctic Ocean: Canada...
GAGAAAAAGACTTTACAGATATTAAATGGGAAGGAAAAAATGTTCTTTTATTTGGATCTGAAGGGTTTGGTATGAGAGAACATACTGGAAAGTACACAGATTTTTTAGTTAAGATTGATATAAATAAAGATGTAGAAAGCTTAAATATCTCAAATAGTGCAGCTATAGTTTTTCATCATCTAAGTTATTTAAAGAAATAAAAAAAATTTGTGCATTCTCATTATTAAAATTTTAAACTTATTTAAAACTAATTGATCTATGCTAATAAATTATACTATTAACAACATAAATACTGTGAAGTTGTTTATCAGATCATTAGATCAAAGACTGATATAACTATTATTTATTTATATCTAAAAATAATTTTTTTTCTTAATGGGGTCTCAAGATGTTTAAATGAAACAATTGAGATGTATTGCAATATCATAATAAAAAATAAAAAAAGGAAATAATTTTTAAATAAAAAAAAGTCCAGAGAAAACATTTCAAATATAATTAACATTATTAACTGAATTGGAAAATGAAACAAATAAACAGAATATGATGTTGTACTAATAATCTTAAATTTTTTAAAAAAATTTGGAAATGAGTCGTCAATGGACGCAAAAAATAATATTAAGGAAAAAAATAAAACAAGCGTACTTGGAAATAGATTGGTCAAATTATTAAATTTGAAATAATCTAAATTAATAAAAACTATACAGGTTATAATGGACAGGAAGCTGGATATTAAAAGAATTTTTGGATATTTCCTAAATTTAGAATAGAAAAAAAAAATAAAAGAACCAATGAAAAAGTAAAAAATACACCAAGAAAAATTCATTAAAGCCATTAATTGAAAGCTTCCATTTAAATCACCAGAGTTAAGAAGGCCAACTAAGGGTGAAAAAATAAAGTATACGAAAAAAATGATGAACAATGCTGTTAAATATTTAAATTTTCTAATAAAAAATAGCAAAGAAAAAAATAGAAAATATATTGGCACTTCAATTGATACTGACCATACTGGAACGTTAAAACTCCAGGCAGTTTCAAATCCCCAATTTGATGCAAAGAAAATATTTAAGATAAAATGATATAAATCATATGCTGTTAATAAATTTGTGTGCCCTTGAGTATGATCAAAAACTATAACACTGATAAATTGTAATACTGAAACTATAATTAATGTTACAAAGTGCAGTGGGTAGAGTCTTGCAAATCTAGCAACAAAAAAATTTTTAAAAGTTATGTCTTTTTTTAGATAAATATTAGTAAATACAAATCCTGAAATAGCCCAGAACATCCATACAAAAGTTGGTGCAAAGTCCCTTTTCATAACTAGGTAATTTAAAAAAAAACTATTGTCTAATTCTGTGATCTTAAAATGTACTAAATAATGATAAAAAACTATTGCCATTGCAGCAACCCATCTTAAAAAATCTATTCCATAAAAATAATTAATCTTATTATTCATTTAAATTAATTTAGTTAAACTATAGTAATTTTTGATAATTGAATTACCTATTTGATTATATATAAAAATCCATAATTATGATAATTTAATTAAAAATAAACTTTTAAACAAAATTTGTAAAAGTCTTAATTATAATTTTTATCTTTCTAACTTCTCTAAATGCTTGCTTTTCAGATAGGAATCATGGTATTGCTAACTTAATATATTCTCAAAAAATAATCATTAAATGAGTAAAAAAAATACAGATGCACTTATTGAGATAATTAGCAAATCTCTCAATATAAAAAAAAATAAAATTAATGATAAGACTAATTTACAAAACCTAGAAGAATGGGACTCTTTAGGAGTCTTATCGGTAATGACAGCTCTAGACAAAAAGTATAAAGGTTTAATAAAAATTTCATCTTTTGATAAGGTTATAACAGTAGCTGATATTAAAAAATTACTAAAATAAGGCTAATATTTATTTTAAAATGTTTTCTAAAATAGACACTATTGAATATTACTTACCCAAAAGAAAAAAATTTACATCAAAAAATTTTGATAGGATATTTAATAAAACTGGTATTATAAACACAAGAGTGAGCAATACAAACCAAGATGTTATAGATCTTGCTTATAAAGCCTGCTTAAAACAAAAAAATAAATTAAATAATATTGATACTATACTTTTTGTCACCCAAACGCCTCGTTATTTACTGCCTTCATGTTCGTGCATACTTCAAGATAAATTGAAATTAAAAAAAAAAATTTACACTCTAGATTTAAATATGGGATGCTCAGGCTTCATTTATGGCCTATCAGTGGCTGATGCTGTAATAAAAAGTGGAATAGGAAATAATGTTTTATTAGTTTGTGCAGACACATACAGTAAATATATTGATGAAAAAAATACTAATAGATATATTTTTAGTGACAGTGCTTCTGCTACTATAATTAAAAGATGTGATAAAAAAAAAATTTACGATTTTAGTTTTTACACTGATGGTTCTAAACATCAGTCTATTATTATTAATAAAGTAGACGACAATGAAAAATTTTCAATGGTTGGCAGTGAAGTATTTGCTTTTACACTGGAACAAGTGCCACTAAACATTAATAAATATTTAAGAAAGTATAAAAAAAAACTAAATTTCTATAAAAAAATATTTTTACATCAAGCAAGTGGTATAATTTTAGAAAACCTAAAAAGAAAACTCAATTCAAAAAATGTATATATGGATATAAAAGATATAGGTAATACAACATCATCCTCAATACCAATAAGCATAGCAAATGCAAAAAGAAGAGGGGAAATTAAAAATAATGATAATTTATTATTGTGTGGCTTTGGTATTGGGTTATCTTTAGGAATCACAAGCATTAAACTTTAATATATGATTATAATTAATGGAATTAACTCTGAGATAATAAAAAGAATTCTTCCTAAATTTCTTAAAAGACACAAAGTAATTGGAATTTATAATTCAATATATACTGGCCCAAGACACAACAAAAACCTAACTATTTTAAAAAAAAATCAAAAAAGTCTTAATAAAATTGAAGGTTTAATTAAAAATGAAAAAAAAATTACTTTTATAAACTTTGCAGCAAAAAGGGATAAAGGATTAGTTTTAAAATTTAATAAAAAAATTTTTTTAGATACAATTCAAAATAACATAATCGACTCATTGAATATTTTAAAAATCTTATTGCCAATCATGATTAAGAATAATTTTGGTAGGATAATATTTTCAAGTTCAAGTACAGCAGAAAATGGATCTATTGGAAATTTAGGATACTCATCATCAAAGTCGAGCTTAAAAGGTATAAGCGGAACAATAGCAAAAGAATATAAGGATTACAATATAACCTCCAATATACTATCTTTAGGTTATTTTAACTCTAGAATGTGGACATCATTACCTGAAAAAAATAAAAAAATTTTAATTTCGAACACTTTAAATAGAAAATTATGTGATGAAAATGCAATCTATGAAATTATTGAAACACTTATTAAATTCAATTCAATTAATAAGTCCACAATATTTATTGATGGGGGAAATTTACAAAAATAATGATTAAGATTGAATTAAAAAAAAATAAAGTTATTAAATTGAACACTAGTTCAAAAGTTTTTGTTCCTACTCAAACAACCCATTATTTATTAGAGGCTATTGAAAAAAATATTGATAAAAAAAAAAAATTAGAAGTTATAGACATGGGGTGTGGTAACGGTGTATTAGGAATTTCTTTGTTAAAAATGTTTAAAAATATAACCAGATTAGTTTTTACCGACATCAGTAAAGAGTCTTTAGAGGATTGTAAAAAAAATATTCAAATAAATAACCTTAAAAAAAAAAATTCTGATTTAATAATTTCTAATGTATTTCAAAAAATTTCAATACAAAAATTTGATGTGATAATTAATGATATTTCTGGCATAAGTGAGCCTGTAGCTCAAATATCTCCATGGTTTGATAGGGTATCCTGTAAAAGTGGAAGAAATGGAACAAACCTTACTATAAATTTTTTAAAAAATTATAAGAAGTATTTGAAGAAAAAAGGTAAAGTTTTTTTTCCTTTAATTTCTCTTTCAAATGAAAAAATTATTTTTAGTTATTTAAAAAAAAATAATATCAAATATAAGATTATTTTAGAAAAAAAATGGCCTATTCCTAAATCAATGATGAAACATAATAATTTTCTTAAAAAACTTAAGTCAAAAAAATATATTAATTTTGATGAACAGTTTGGTCTAATTATAGCAAATACTAAAATAGTTTATTTAGGATAACCTTCAATTTGACAAATTACTTTAAAAATAGAGCTTTTTAACTAAACATCATCAAAATTCCAAAATTAATTTTCCATAACTATCTAATGCCTGTTTTAATACATATTTCAGAGCCTAAAGGGAGCACATATTCATTAAAATTTTTTGAATTTTTTATAAGCCAATTTAGTTTTTTATGGTGCCAATCTAACTGACCAAATTGATCATCACTGTTAATAAAAATATTTATTTGCAAACCTCTATTTTTTAATGTGTGAAAAAATAATGACCAAAATGGTATTTTTCCTATTTCTTTTTTATTAATATAGAAATCTATAATATTTATTTTGAAGAATTTATTTTTTATACGCAACTGACGTAAAATATAATGAATAACTAATTTCTTATTTTTTTCATTTTTTTCATTTTTTTCATTTTTTTCATTTTTTTCATTTTTTTCATTTTTTTCATTTTTTTCATTTTCTTTTTTAATATATTTATAATTTATATTATTAGAAAAACTATAATCGAATAAATCTTTAGGTTTTTTTACACTGTAGAAAGGAAATTTTTTTCTGAAACCTAATTGTATTTTTTTTACTTTCATGTGTTCCCAACCAACACTCTTCCAAATTTTATAAGCTATATAATTTGAAGAATAATTTGTAATTGTAAAACCTTTTAAATCTTCAGTTAATATTCTTGCAAAGTTTATAGCAGGTATACCTCTGTGACTTGGTTCGGCATACATGCTACAAAGACTAATTACTTTCTCTTCATTGTTAAAATAATTACTTTGATCAAAAAGTAAAATAGCAATTTTCAACTCACCATCTTCTTTGCGATAAGCTCCCATAGGTGAAGAACTTATTTGGTCTGTGAAGAGCTGCATTATTTCATCACTTCTTTTTTTACTCCACTTAAAACCTGATTGAAGAAAGCTTATAACAGGCTCAAGATCTGATTTATTATAAACATATGTTAATTTAATACTCATTTTACATTAGAAATTGTTTTTTTAACAAGCTCAATGGCTGTTTTTTATCTATTTCAATTAAGCTACATTAGTAAATATTTATTTAAATATTTTTTTTAAAATATAAATTATGCCACTAGGTAATATTTTTTTTAAAAATTCTTTAGTTCGGTATTTTCTATCAAATCTCTCTCTACCTACCCAATCACGTATAAAAAGATTTTCACTATTTTCTATTAAATCTTTTTCTAAATTAACTTTATCTAAATAATCATTTCTCACAAAAAATAAATTACCAGTATGAGCTACAGGTGTATATCCCTTGTTAGTTCCAACATTTATCATTGATGTAAAAGAATTATAAGTTTTTTTTTTTAAATTATATCTTTCAATTTTACCAGGAAGAATATGTGATTGAATTTCTATAATAACAATCTTTGGCATATAATTATTTAAAGATTCCCAAATTTCTAAATCATTTGTGTCAATATCAATTGAAAGTATGTCAAAATCTTTTTTTAAAAATGTATTAGAAAGTACTTTATCTAAGAGGTTTTCTTTATTGTCTATAAACGCTTGTATAGGGGTTATGTTTTTATATATTTTGGCAGTTTTTACTAAATCTTTAAATCTTTCATCATTACCCTCTATAAGCACTGCTTTAGCTGAATGATTTTTTATAAGATTGAATGTATTAGAGAGATGAATTCCATCCCACGCACCAAATTCACAAACTTCTAATTTACTTAAGTTTAGTCTTTTTAACAACTCTTTAATTACTCCATCTTCACCATTTTGTGAATAGTAATCACCTCTGAATTTTAGTAAACCTTTGTTGGAAAATTTATAGTGAGGCTTTTTCATTATTGTTATTAATATGAGTTCTATATAACAACAATTTTAGCTGTAGTAAAACAAGATATTGATCAAAAAAATAAAAATTAAAAATTCATTTTATAATTTTTAACTTTAGCTGATTTAAAAGCAATAAATTGTTGTTATAATTCATAAATTGACAAGAAATTAATGACTCCCACTCCTACTCATGCTTTATCAAGTTTAATTTATCCACGATTTACAATTTTTTGCTTTCTACGCAAGGTTTTACTCTGAAATTCTTTTGAATTTGTTGATGCAACCTTCACTGTAGGAACTTTTTAATTTATATTAATTCAAAAATTATCTTTGTGAATTATAGTTGTATATGTTGGTATAACACTATTACATCAAAGAAATATGCCTCCTGGTAACTAAAAAAGAAAGAATTAATTTTAAATGAAAACATTTATTATTTAATTGATGTAGGACTTTTTTTTATATAATAATAAAAACATATTTTATAATATTAATTTCTAAAAACGTACAAATGAATCAACAAAAAAAAAAATATTTTTTTTTATGTTTATCGATGTTTTTAATATTTGTTTTATTTTATTTTGACTTAATACATAAAACTTATGTGATACCGGTTATACCTGAAACAAACACAGAGGGCCTTTTAATTCATAAGACATGGTCTGAATTTAAATTTTTTGGTGATACACAGGTTATTTTTTTATTTGCTGAATGCCACAAAACTGGCCACGATGTATTTATAATTAACGAATGTGGCCTTAAATATGGAATTAGACATGAGGGATATCAATTTCAGTATGGTAGATCTCTACTATTACTACCAATAATAGATGCGGCTTATAGAGAAATCTTTTTGATTAGTTATGGATCATTGTTGATAAGCTTACTGATATATTTAGTATTTAGATTAATTAATCCTAAGTCAATTTTTGAAAATATTTTTTGTGTTATTTTAATCGTTAATCCAACAACATTACTTTTATTTGAGAGATTAAATTTTGATTTACTAGTTTTTTTATTATTGGTATTGATGATTTTTTTAAAAAAAAATTATATTATAAAATTATTAATAAATTTTTTTCTTTTCACTATAAAATATTATCCGTTTTTGTTTGTAATAAATTTCTTTGTAGAAGATAGATTGGGTTTAAAGAAAAAATTATTTTACATTATTTTATTTTTATCTTTATCATTAATATTTTTTTTTATTAATTTTAACGACTTCATATTGATAAAAGACAATGTTTCTAATAATGGGCGAAACATTAGATATAACTTTTCTTTAAATGGGATGGGGAGGGTTTTTGAATATATGTTAATAACGATCAATCAAATTTTTGAATTTTCTTTAAAAAATAACATTAGTGCAACTAAAATTTTATTATTATCACTGCTTATACTAATTTCATTATTAAACTATTTTTTTTCAAATAAAAAAATTTTATTAAATAATGAATATAATTCTAGAAAAAAACTGTTTTATGTTTGCTCAAATACTTTAATAATTCTTTATATTCTATTTAATAATAACTACTTAAGAGAAGTTTTTTTTATAGGAGTGATTCCTTATTTGCTAATTATGAGTAAAAGTAACTGTTCATTTTCAATGGTTTGCTCTTCACTGATATTTTGTAAATACTTATTTATGATTATAGTTTGGCCAAGTATATTATTTACTGACTTAGAGCTCAATTTATTAAGTCAATTTTTTATTGTGATAAAAATATTATTAGATTTTATAATAATATCTTTATTAATTACATATATCTTAAAAATGAATTTACTTATTTTTAGAGATTCATTAAAATCCATTAACTTGTAATTTATAAAATTTTTATTATATACGCAATAAATCAGATCTTGAAAATGTTATTAGTTTTCTAGAGTCTGGATATAATATGAAGTCCCTTCTGAAAGCAGATCCCCATACCGATAGATATACCAATAGATTTGGCACGAACGATCTATAACTCTAACAATTTGTGTGAGCCACAACAGCGGCGAGCATAACAGTTAGGTTTTTTATCCATTGATTTAATTAACCTTTTGAAATAAAAATCACACAAGAAAAGTTTATGCCCTTGTAGCTCAGCTGGTAGAGCAATTGATTTGTAATCAATAGGTCCGCGGTTCGACTCCGTGCGGGGGCACCACACAATCCTTTACTTATTTCACTTTTCGAATCTTTAGAAAAAAATCTATAACAAAAAATAGTAGAACAAAGACTATACAAAGGAAGAAAGTAGAACTCTTTGTAGTGATATTGTAGTGATGGTCTTTTTATTAATCTAACAAAAGTTTATACGTCCAATAAACAAGTTCTATTACTATGATTGTTTCAATTATTGTCATTTAGAAAATATACATTTCATAATTATTAAGTTGTCTTTTGGATATAAAAATTATCAATAAAATTTACTTCTTTTTCACTCAATTCATAGGCTTTATAAATGATATCATCAATTTTATTTATGCTTTCTAAATTTGTATCTAATTTGCTATTGATAATTTTATTTGAAAGTAATGAAATTTCATTATTAATTTTATTATCAAAGATTTTTAATGGAATTTCAGATAATGGTGTACTAAATAATTCTAAAGTATTACCCTTTCTTTTACCCCTCATATATAACCAAAAATAAAATAATTTTGAATTTAAAACTCCCAAAAGAGTTGTTATTTCAATATCATTGGTCTTTTTAAAAATTATGTAACAGTCCGATCTGCAAAACCATTCAACTTTATTGTATCCAAATGTATTTTGATCAGATCTATAAGGGACTAAAATTTTCTCTAAATTAAATATATTTTCTTTTCTAGCCCAAGAAAGAACATGCCATTTATGTCTTTTTTCTTTTACAGATAATCTAGTTTTTAGAATTTTTGAAAAATTAGTTAAATGTTTCTTTATATTCTCATATTTATCAATCTTAAATCCCCACTCAATATATAATAATTTTTTTGTAGGAGTTTCATCCGTAGAGTATTTTTTAATATTTGAATTTTTGTAGAAATCTTTTAAAAATTTTTTTTCTTCATTATTAAAAGAATTTATAACATTTACATCTCGTGGGTTTTTTAAATCTAAAACAAAAATGCCGTCATTTAATTGAATTTTATTCTTATTGTCACTTTTAAATATATCCAATGTTGCTTTTGTAACTTTATCACAACCACTTACAACGCCTTGTTTAACAGAAAAATAACTATCAAGTCTTTTTGATTTTAAACTAATCTTATCCAAAATTAAATTTTGTACACTTGAATTAAGATCTTGGTTTCCTGATAATCTTATATAATCACTATTACCTTCAAAGATTTTATCAGATTTAATAAATTTATATAAAGTATCTTTATCATTTTTATATAAAATACTTTTTAATTGATCTGGTGAGCTATGTCCTTTTTTTGACGTTTGAGTGACTTTGCATGAATGACTTTCATTACTTTTCATAATTGTGGTAATCATATTATGTTGTCCTTGGGCTGATTTAAAAATTTTAAGTTCGTTAAAATCTATTAATTCTAAAAATGAACCCCTTGCTTTTAAATCTTTTCTTAAATTTCTGCCTGCTGTAGAGGTCGTAAAATATGAAGTTGTAATGAAACTTAAGATTCCATCATCTTTTAATATATCTAGGGCTAAATGAAAAAAAAAATAATAAAAATCCATTTTTCCTTGATAAAATTTTTTCAAACTACTTGCATTTCTTACTTCTTGAAATTTTAACTTATTACCACTTTCTCCAATGTATGGAGGGTTTCCTATAACGATGTCAAAACCTGGTAGATCTTGAAATATTTCAATAAAATAAAGTTTCCATAAAAAAAAATTTTTATTAGCATGAATCTTATTAAAGATTTCATAATTAGTAGCTGGTTTTTTTTTCCACTCACCACCTAATGAAAATGCTAATTCAGTTATTTTAGGTAATAAATTTTCAATTTCTTCTCTTAGAACTTTTTTATTTTTAAAACTTTTAAGGTCCAAATATTTTTTTTTTAAATCTATAAACTTTCCTTTTGTTTTTGAAAATTCATCCCAAACATCATTTGGTAAAAGCTCAAATTGATAGTCTTTGTTTTTAACATCCAAATGTTGAAAATTAAAACCATCCACTTCATCTATGAGGCTATTACCCTGTATTAATTGAAAATCTAAATTTGGTAATGGTTCTGTATCCTCATAGTTTTCTTTTTCAACAATTAGAGTTAACCACAATCTTAATTTTGCAATTTCAACAGCAGAACTATCGATATCAACACCATAAATAGAATTTTGTATGCAGTCTCTTTTGAAGAAATAAAGGTTATTTTTATATTTTCGAGAAACATGCTTTATTAATAAAAATCTTAATCTTGATACGAGATTAACAATGCCTACTGCAAAGGCTCCAGATCCAATTGATGGATCACATATTTTTAAATCACGAAGCGCTTTATCAATTTTATCTGCATTTAAAATGAAAGTTTTTTCTTGGCTAACATTAAAGTTTCTATTTTTTATAAAATTTTCTATTTTTTCTAGGCTGAAAGTGTTTTGAAATTTTTTGTAAAGAAATTGAGATAAACTAATTTCACACATATAGTTTACAACAATACGAGGTGTATAATAAGAACCCCCACCTTTTCTAATATTCTCTGGTAATAAATTTTCAAAAACTCTACCAAGCATCTCAGGATCAACTGCTAGCTCTATGTCGTAATCTTCATGTTCATCAACTGTAAAATTATAAAGATCAAATATATCTAATATGCCATCTTTATTATTATTTGAAAAAAAAGAATTTGGTATGTTTAAAGTTTCATTTTTCCAATCATAACCCTCAAAATATTCAAACAAACCTCCACCTACATATGGTACTTTTATATTAATACTTTTTACAAAATTATTATCGTTTAGGTTATTTAAACCTTCATAAAAAAAAAATTCTAAGAATTCATTAAAAAAATTCTTTTTTTTATCATTATAGAATTTAAAAGTATTTCTTAAATAATTTTGGTCACCAGTTCCAAATCTTTTTTCTTTATTAACACCTAGCCATTTTTTTTTTTTTAAAAAATAACAAAAAACAATTTGTCCTAATAATCTTTTTGAAAAAAAATCGCTTGTAATATTTTTATCTTTTAAGAATTTATTAAAGATAGAATCCTTTTCTATTTTTTTTTGTAAATTAATAAAAAGCTTTTTATAATTTTCAAAAAACTCATCATTAACAATTTCTATATTAAACCTACTGAATAAATCTTGATAACTTGAAACTTTTGCATTTAGTTTATTATGCGGAGTATGAAGCTTAACACCCTCTCCTAGTAAAAAAGATAATCTTTTAGGGTTAGAAAATTCTTTATTTACTTTAGTTCCAACCCAATTTAAATCACTTGTGATTAATGAGAGTCTATAATGAGATTCTTTTTCCGAAAAAGTAACTACCAAAGCTTTAGAGTAGCCATATGTATTTAAAAACTTAAAGAGCTCCTTGGTAATAGTAATTCTACTTTTTTCTGATCTTTTTCTTTCTACCTCAATGACCATCAATCTTTCAAGTGATTTTACAGAACCTAATAAGATTGCCTTTTTAAAATATTTATTATCTTCATCAACTTGAAGTTCTTCATTATTTTCAAATAGATCATCAGGTAAAAATTCTCTTAAAAAAACCTTAAATTTATTTCTGTCATACCTCTCAGAAAAATTAATCATTAATTTGTTCAGTAATGATTAAAGCATCTTTCTTTAATTCAACATCAGCATATGCTTTTAAAAGGCCATCAAGCATACTTTCTGGTATTTGTTCTTTTATCTTTTTTATATTTCTATCAGCTGTCGTCTTGTCTATTTTTTTAAGATGCTTTAAATGTAAAGCAGTTAATCCATCTAGATCTTTGACAACTTTATACATTTTTGAGTAATAATCTTTATGTCTGCTTTCTATAGATAATTTTTCTAATTTATTTATTGAATCCTTCTTCTTTTTATTTGGAGGTAAAATTTTTTGATCTTTAAGTAGTTGAGTTTTTATTTCTTCATAAAGGTGATCATATTTTTTATCAAAATTTACGTGTTTTTCATTAGGTTTTGCCTCAAATAATTTAAAAGCATTGACTGGGGTTATATTATTAATTTTTTTATCTTTATCAGATAGAATAAATCTTGGTATTTCACCTTTTTTTGAAAAAATTAACAACCCATTTTCTTTTGTTTTTATTTTTCTTTTTGCTTTTACTCTTCTTGCAATATTATTAGCATCAAGAATAGTATCTGGATCATTTTCCCTTAAATCATATATTAAATTCTCATAGTAAGCATCAGGCGATACTTCTTCTGACATTTTGTGAATTTCATTAAATTGTTTTTGTAAAAAGCTCGATAATGTCTCATCACCTGATAACACTTTAGTGTCTGTTCCAAAAATTGAATTAAATAATAAACTTTTTATACCTGTAATTCTTTTCAAATGTACTTCTTTTTCCCCAATTTCAGTCGGGAAAAAATTATATATGTAAAGTTTTTTAAACATTCTTTTATTCATTCTATTTATACGTCCAAATCTTTGAACAACTCTTGTGGGGTTATATGGTATATCGTAATTAATGATTGTACCCGCTCTATGAAGGTTGAAACCCT
>Ga0209710_1002579_pt1 | contig 12637 bp, 11 predicted proteins | sample ArcticOcean_MG_C_5_FD_187436 | JGI IMG/M metagenome (GOLD analysis project Ga0209710, IMG submission 187436) | Marine microbial communities from western Arctic Ocean - ArcticOcean_MG_CB4_138 (SPAdes) (version 2) | ecosystem: Environmental > Aquatic > Marine > Oceanic | place: Arctic Ocean...
ATAGCTTTATCCAAATCTCTATTTTTACCTAGTCTATCTATTATTTCTATTTGAAACTTTTGTTCTTCTTGTTGAGGTTCTTCTATTTGTGGTTTCGTAACTATGTAAGGTAATCCTAGTTGTATTAGTTTAAGTCTTTCTGACTTAGACATAGTCTCTATTTCCAATGAGTCTATAGCTTCACTTATTATACTAGATAGCTTTTCTTTAATCTTACTAGTTAGTTTATTAGGAGTCCCTTTAGTTCTTCCTCCAAATTTATTTCCTGTTGTATTCATATCTATTTTAATCTACTTTTCTTAAACAACTATTTTCTCTATAGAGATATTTTAATTTTTATATTCTTATCTGTAAAAGGAGATTTAGAGTACACAGTATTTGTGTTTTAAGCACTACAAAGTGTACCCCTTCTTTTTAAAGTTCTTATGTGTCTGTAAATAATGCTCTTTTTTACTTTTAACAGACTTGATAGTTCTGCTGCTGAGATATTTTCTTTTATTAACTTAATGTGGTTTATCTTTTCAATTGTTGGTAATACAGAATTAACGGTTTTAGTTATCTTTTCCTGTGTATTTAACATTTTAATTAGTTGTTTATATGATTCTGCTACAACTGTTTTTTCTAGCCTGACATTTAACTCTTCTTTCCATTTATCAATATTATATTTTAGATAATGAAAAGCCTTTTTTTTATTTGTAAAATTCAAAATAAAATGTCTTTCCCAATCATCTTTCAATTTCCTTAACCAATAATATTCATAACCATCATACATAATTTTATGGTTATCTACTTGCGTTAACATCTTTAAATCCTCTGTTGACCAACTTGTTTTTATAATCATATCTAAACTCCTTTTATATATAACGTAAAAAAGCTACACTTTTTGTATTTTCTTTCGAGTAAGTGTATAAAGGATAGTAGTTACACATTATATAAAATTGATTAGTTATATTTATTACTTAACCTTAAAACATTTATTATGAAATCTAAATTCAAAGATTATTTACTTTACACATTATCAACTATTGGTGTAGTTGCTTTATTCATTTCTGCTACTACTCTACCTCCTCAAAGTTCAACTGTTCCTGAATCTCACGTATGGGAAATGCACTCAACATCAAACAATACTAACAGTCATATGTTTGCTATTAACAAAAAAACAGGAGAGGTTAGAAAATATGAAACTAAATACACTAACGTTGGTAACGACTCTAATTTTGGTCATTATAATATAGCCAAGTATTAATTAAAATTAAGATAGATTAACCAGTAATAAATGAACTAAAACTCCTGGTGTCCTCTACATTAATAGCTAGGAATCCAGCACTAACTATTAATTATCATTATGTTATAATATTTATGCATAATAGCTAATCGAAATCTGCGTTTTGAAAAATAGTATTTTGCTCAGTAGCTTTGGAACAAAGCGTGTTGGGAAAACTGCTAAAAGTCGAAAAGAACATAAATGTCTGTCAATTGTCTGCCAGTTTTACTAAATTTAGCTTGTTCTTTGAGATACTTATTGTCAATTAATAGTAGATACTTTTAGTAGCTTTTCGAGACTGGTTAGAGAAGTGAGAGTAAACAAAAAAAAGGCTTACATCTCTGTAAACCTTTTTGCTCCTCCTCAAAGACTCGAACTTTGGACCCTCTGATTAACAGTCAGATGCTCTAACCAACTGAGCTAAGGAGGAATGTCAATAAATAATGAGCGCAAATATATATATTATTTTTTAATCTTTAAAAATAATAAGCTAATTAAATAACGCTTTAAAAATATCATTACCGTTGGCGAATATAACTAAAGACATTAAAATCAAAAACCCTGCTGTCTGAGCGTACTCCATAAACTTATCTGAGGGTTTTTTACCACTAATCATTTCATACAATAAAAACATAACATGCCCTCCGTCTAATGCTGGTATTGGTAATAAATTCAACACCCCGAGCATAATCGAAAGAAAGGCTGTAATAGACCAAAAAGCTGACCAACTTAAGTATGATGGAAAGATGTTTCCAATTGCTATAAATCCACCTAACCCTTTATAGGCGCCGGTCTCAGGGCTGAATATAGCCTTGAATTGATTTAAATAACTACCAACTTGTGAAGTAAATCGTCTAGAACCAACAGAAACACTTTCTGCTAAGCCGTATGTTTTAGTTACTAATTCTATATAATTATAGTCGATTAAATCTTTTGGGCTGTATCCAAAAACAATTCCTAATTTACCATCTTGATCTACATTTAATGTTTTTGAACTTAGCATGCCTTCTCTCAAAATACTAACTTCTATAGTTTGGTTACTATTAAGCTTCAATATTTCTGTTATTTGATCAGTGTAAGGAGTTTCTATATCATTAATAGAATTGATAACATCACCTTTTAATAAATTAAAGTTTTTGTTAAGAGATGTATCAGAGACTTCTTGAATAATTAATGGAGACCTAAACTCAAAGAGAGTTCTATCTTTACTTGTGCTTAGCTTTCCTAAAAAATCTACTGGTAGTTCAATATCAATTATTTGACCATCTCGATCAACTTCATATGTTTTTCCTGTAATTATAGATTCTCTTAGTTCTTGATAAGTATATTTTTCAGTTAATTCATTATTGATAGATATAATTTTATCACCAGTTTTAAATCCAGCATCGGTTAAAATTGGGTTAGTAATTAAATAACCTCCTTTAACGCTTTCTGTGGGTACAAAGGTGTCTCCATTAGAATAGGCTAATCCTATATAAATTACCAATGCTAAAATAAAATTAACAGTTACTCCTCCTAGCATTATAATTAATCTCTGCCAGGATGGTTTTGATCTAAATTCCCATGGCTGAGGTGGTTTTGACATTTGCTCGGTATCCATACTTTCGTCAATCATACCAGAAATTTTTACATAACCACCCAGCGGTAAAACTCCTATTCCATATTCTGTATCTCCTACTTTCTTTTTAAACAATGAAAATGGCCAATCAAAAAATAGATAAAATTTCTCAACCTTTGTTTTGAATAATTTTGCGGGGATAAAATGTCCTAACTCATGAAGGACCACTAATATGGATAAACTCAATAATAACTGAGAAACTTTGATAATAAAATCTATCATTTGACTTAATGTTTATGAGGGGCTAAAATACAGGAATCTTAGCAAAAAAAAAGACTTTAATTTAATTTATAATTAAGGCTTTATAAATAATCCCCGAATCAGAATAAAACTTTAAAAAATACTGACCTTGACTTAAACTTCCTAATTTTATGTTTTTAGAATAATTAAAGGTTGAAACTAATTGTCCATTAATATTAAATATCTCTATGCTAGAGATTTTTAATCCGTAGGGTTTTTTTATTTCTAAGTTTGAACTAGTTGGGTTGGGATAAATTATTAACTTATCAATAATGGCAGGAGTATCGGTACTTAAAAGGGTGAAGTTATTTTTTGAAACTACATTGTAGTTTGGATTAATTTCAATTGATGATACGTTAAACCCAACATCATTTATAAAAACTTGATTATTATAATTATGTTCTAAAACTAAATCTAGAACTTCACCAGACTCTCCTAAAACTCTTATCGTAATTAAACCCTCAAAGAAATCAACAGATTCATGACTCGTAGATTGGCTTAAAATTATTTGTAATTCATCTGATGGCTGGCCCCATTCTGCAATATAACTTGGGTAACCTTCATTAAATAACCAATCATTAAAAAACTCTGTCAAATCAATTTCTGCAGTTGTTTCTACAGACGAGATAAACTCTTGAGAAGTAGCATAACCATATGCAAATTCCGGTGTTGATAAATAATTCTGTAAACTTTCAAAGAATAAATCATCTCCAAGTTTTGTTCTTAGCATATGTAGAACCATTGATCCTTTATTATAAGACAATCTTCCACTAAAAACTCTACCTACCGTTAATGTATCTTGTGCTGGAACAAAGACAGAACCATATGTTTGGCTTGTTATAGAGTTAACCTTTTGTTGTTTCCAAGAATTAAAAGCATCGTCACCGTCTAAATTTTCAATAACTAATCCGGATAGATAAGTTGCGAACCCTTCATTAAGCCAAATATCTTGCCAACTTCCACAAGTAATTTTGTTTCCAAACCATTGGTGGGCAAGTTCATGAGCAATTAATCCTCTACTGAAGTTACCCATAAACGAAACAGTAGTATGTTCCATACCTCCACCCCAACCAAATTGAGCGTGACCATATTTTTCATTCGAAAACGGATACTCTTCGAATTTTTCGGTGAAAAAATTCATGATATCAACTGTGATTAAAGTTTGATTTTGAGCTGATGTAAAATCTTCTGGATAAACATAATTAACTATATCAAACGGATTACCATTATTATCAACCTCATGAGAGTATACTTCATAATTAGTTACTGCGACCGCTATTAGATAAGCCGGGATAGGGTAATTGTGCTTAAAGTGAGTAGTTTTTATATTTTCATTAATGACCTGGCTAATTTCAAGTCCATTAGAAACGGCTACATAATCTTCATTATTTGGATTATAGATAGGAGTATTTATAAAAACATCTATAGAATCTATTTTATCATTTAAATCTTGCTTACATGGCCACCATCCTTTTGCTCCATAAGGCTCAGAAAGCGTCCATATTACAGGATCGCCATCATGAGTTGACTGCTCAAATGAACCGAATCCAGAGCTTACTGGGTTCCCTGAATAAGAAATACTAATAGAGTCTAAAACACCTTGATTTTGTATGTTGGGTAAATCAATTATTACTTCATCGTTAGAGTTTTGAGTAAAGCCAAGATTAGCGTTGGTAGCAAGATAAATTACACTTTCTACCTGCAGGTTATCTGATAAATCAAAAGTAATTTGTTCTAAATCTTCAAGTGCTAAAAAATGTGAGGTAATTACACCGCTAATAAAAGCATCTTCAGGATTTAAATCTAAATCTAATTTGTGATACTTTAAATCATAGTTTAATGTATTTAAATTAATTTTTTGTGAGAGAATTTTTTTCGCAAGCTCTGATTCGATAACGGGTAAATTATCAACATCATTTTGAGAAAATAACATTATAGGGCAGAGTAAAATAAAGATTTGAAAAAACTTCATTAAAATTGTTTGATTATAAATCAAAAATACTAATTAAATGCTAATTGTGTTGTATTTTTGTTTCCACATTTATTTTAGCACATATGATAGGTTTTTTTTCAAATTACAAATGGATTGGGCTTTCAATAATCCTTTGGGGGATAGTTTCAATTTGTCTTTTCTATACCATTCTAAAACCAATTGAATGATTGCCAGTATTCCAGCCAGCTTCTGTTAATAGCGAGTTAGTAGACACCACAATAGTTCACAAGATAAATTACCATAAAATTTCTGATTTCAGTCTCACCAATCAAAATGGAGAAACAGTCACTCAAGAGAAATATAATAATAAAATATATGTGGCAGATTTCTTTTTCACAACATGTCAGTCTATATGTCCTATTATGACTAAAAACATGAAAGACATACAGGATAAATTAATTAAGGATTCCGAAGTTCTATTATTATCTCATACAGTATTTCCAGAAATAGATTCTGTAGAAGTTTTAAAAAAATACGCAGTTAAAAATAGTGTTGTCGATTCCAAGTGGGATTTAGTCACTGGAGATAAAAAAGAAATTTATGATTTGGCTAGAAAATCCTACTTAGCTGCAAAAGATAATTCCTTTGGAGAGTATGACATGATTCATACCGAAAATTTTGTTTTGGTTGATAAAAAAAAGCAAATCCGTGGCTTTTATGACGGTACTGATAAAGACGAAATTAACAGACTTTTTAAAGATATTGAGATTTTAAAAAAAGGGGATTAAATTTTTATCACTCGATTAAAATACATTAAATAAAAAAAATTAATATTGTATTTCAAAAAATTACACACATGAAAAATATATTTACTATACTGTTTATCTTAATGTCAATAACTACCTATTCTCAGTTAGAAAAACCTGAATTAGTAATTGCTACAGAAAGAGTTGAGCCTGGAATTATATTTATTTTTGAAGGTGCAATAAAAGATAACATATCTCCTTCGTCTATGCATTTATCAGAAAAAGATACAAATATTCATATTGAAGCAAGAGTTAATTGGGATACAGATAATACTCCCTCTGGCACACCTTCAGGTGGCTTTATCCCATATTTACACATTTCTGCTCAAATTGTAAATCAACGAACAGGGATGAGTACTTTTATAGACTTGTTGCCTCATATTAACCTAATTGATAATTTTCATTATGCAAGAAATATTTCTTTACCTGGATCTATTGAAGATTTTTACTCAGTAAAATTTAACATTATTGGGCCGGGCGGAACTGATTTAGCTTTACATATGGATTGGTTAAAATTATATGGAGATAAATTATTAAGCAACAAAACTTTTTCTTACGATAACATAAATTTTTCGGAAGTAGCTAAAGCCAGTAGAAATTAGGTGATTATTTTTTTAACCCAGCGCTACATCTAAACACATCATTATTATAAATCCTCCGATAAACCCAAGGGTAGCAATATCGGTATATTTATCTCTCTGGGTTTCTGGGATAACTTCTTCAACAACTACAAATATCATAGCTCCAGCAGCAAAAGCTAGTGCATATGGAAGAATTGGCATAAATACTGTTACTGCTAACGCGCCTATAACCGCAGCTATTGGTTCTACAATTGCTGACATTTGTCCGTACCAAAAACTTTTAAATTTGCTAGCTCCATTTCTTCGCATAGGCATGGAAACCGCTAAACCTTCAGGAAAATTTTGAATTCCTATACCAATTGCTAAAGCTACAGCAGCTCCAATGGAAGCTTCAGGAATGCCTGCAGCGACTCCTCCAAATAAAACACCAACAGCTAGTCCTTCAGGAATATTATGTAAAGCGATAGCTAATACCAAAAGAGTTGTTCTGTGCCAAGGAGTATCAGGGCCTTCTTTTTCGTCATCTCCAAAATTAATATGTAAGTGCGGCAAAATTTTATCAAGGCCAAATATAAATAATGCCCCAAGCCCAAAGCCTAGTGCAGCTGGAAATACAGACCCTCCACTCATTTCAATTGCAGGAGCCAGCAAGCTCCAAAAACTAGCAGCTACCATAACACCACCCGTAAAACCTAACATCCCATCAAGTAATGCTCTATTCATTCCGTTAAAAACAAAAACTAAAGAAGCACCTAGCGCAGTAAGACCCCAAGTAAATAATGAAGCATATAGTGCCGCTAAAACAGGGTCTATTGATTCAAAATAACTAACTATACTTGCTAATAAAGCTTCCATAAATATTATTTTAAGCAAATATAAATAATAAAATAATTTTGCTTCGTATCTTTGTGGCTTAAACTTATAATAAATACATATGTATCCTCCAGAATTAGTTAAACCAATGAGAGAACAATTAACCGTTAATGGTTTTAATGAGTTGTTTTCTGAAAAAGAAGTTGATGATTTAATAAGTAAAAAAGGAACAACTTTAATTATAGTTAATTCTGTATGTGGGTGTGCTGCTGCAAATGCAAGACCTGGAGTGATCTCAAGTTTAAGTAATTCAAAAACACCAACTCATTTAGCAACTGTATTTGCAGGTGTAGATAGAGAGGCTACTGATAAGGCTAGATACCATATGGCTCCTTTCCCTCCAAGTTCTCCCTGTGTGGCATTATTCAAGGATGGAGAATTAGTACATATGCTAGAGAGACATCATATTGAAGGAAGACCAGCAGAATTAATTTCTGAAAACCTACAAGATGCTTATAACGAGCACTGCTAATTATAGAAAAGCTTATCTAAAGTTATTTTTTGATTTAATTTGTTAAGATTAATAATCTTAGTCTTTTGAATTTCATTATCTCTTCCGTAATTCTTATAAACCGTATACTTTAAAAAAGTAGGATTAATATCTGATTCTATACTAAAGCTATCAAGATTGATAAGCCATTCTCCTTTTTGAGAGTCATCTATTATAAATTCTTCAGTATTATATCCGAATTTTATTTCATCCATTAATTGATCTTTATTTTCAAATTTAGTGTGTGACCAATTGAAAAACTTTTTTGAGGGACTAACAAATTGAATATTAAATTCAATATTTGAATCACTCCAATCAAAAACAACCCTATAATCGTAACCAAAATCTTTTGACTTAATTAAAGGCATCTTTTTCCCCTTTGTTTTATTAAGATCAAGATCTGGCAGTAAGCTCTTTAAGGTTTTGATGGGGAAATTTTTAAAATCGAAAGATGCTCGATTAGTTGAGTATAAATGATAGGCTTCGTTTGCAATTGTTTTTTGAAGGCCTAAAATCTGAATATCTTCAATAGAATTAAGTAGGATTTTTTTGTAAATATCTGCAGCTAACACATATTTCTTATTTTTAGAATAGATTAAAGCTAAGTCTCTATACGATTGTTCGTGAGAGGGTCTGATTTTAAACAAATGTTCATATACTAATTCTGCATCTAGATTTCTGTCAATTGTTTCCATTTTATATGCCAATGCTTTTAAAGCTTTTGGATTACTTTTAGCTGAAATAACAGCATTAGTCAAAATAGAAAATGCAAATTCATCATTCCACCTTTTAAAGTAATCATAACACTCAAAATAGTAAGGAACAGATTTAAAACCTAAGGAAGATGTTTGACTTTCATAAATTTCTTTAGCATTTTCAAAAGAAAAAGATTGTTCTAATTCAGTAAGATATTTAGAATTATCTTCATCACTAATCATCCTTAATTCTTCTGTATAATCATTCCCTTTTATTAACGCAGAGTTAAGGGTTTGAGAAGATCCTTTATACAGGTTATTCATCTTAATTACAAACACCCCTCCTCTTCCTATACTTCCGTATCTATTTGTAGCTCCGTAAGATTTTAATATTGTAATACTTTCAATTTGTTGTGGGTTTACAAAGGTTGGGAAATCTTGAAATATTAATCCATCAACATCATAAATTGCATAGGCTGGTGTATTCATAGACCCAGTACCACCCCTAATTAAAATTCTTGGCGTAGTAAGACCTTCTAATCGAACACCTGCAAATTGACCTCTAATAACATCTGCTAAAGTGTTCGCCCCTGGAGAAATATCTTTTTTTGTAATTGTAGAGTTAGAGAACCCTACGGCATCTACATTTTTTTTGCCATAACCGGTGTCAACCTGGCCATCACCATCCTTTTTAGTTGAGGTTAAAACTACTTCATCTAAAATTTGAGCTTCTGTTTTTAATAAAATATACACATCATTAAAATCTTCAACAGTGGTTTGTTTTTCAATCATTCCTAAATAGTTGATAATTAATAAATCGCCTTCCTTGGCATCGATATTAAAATAACCATCAAAATCAGATTGAGCTTCTACTAGAGAATTTTTAATTCGTATTGTAGCTCCCTGAATTGGTCCTGAAATACTAAATATTTTTCCAAATAAACTAGGTTTATTATTTTCAATTGCACTTAGTGTTAAGTTTTTAACCCAACTATTGGCACTTTCTTCACGCTGTAAAAAAAATTTATTTGTGTTACTTAGAAATTTATATAATTTCGATGCTTGAATCTGCTGAGATTTAAACCCTTTTGCACTTATTACAAAAATGTCATCATCATTGATTAATTTTTCATCATATTTTAAATTAAACTTACCTGTATTGTTTGTGAAAGTACCAACACTAGTATACTTGAAATTTACATTTGCTAAGCTTATGGGCTTGCTAGTTATGTAATCTAGAACCATAGCTTCTATTTTTATTTCATATTGAGAAAAAATAAAATTGGAACAAAAAAACAATAATACAAATAGATTTTTAATCATGATTTTAAATTTTTACAAACATAATAACTATGTTTTTTTTAGTCAGTTAAATATTATTTTGTAATAAATTAAATTCAAAAAAATAACGTGGGGGAGAGATATTGTTATTTAAATTTTGCTTTTCTTTTTTCAATAAATGCGTTAGTGCCTTCAATAAAATCTTCAGACTGAAAACAGTCACTAAACTCCTTTATTTCTGTAAGGTAGCCATTTTCACCGTCTTTAAAATTAGAATTTATACACTTTATGGATGCTTTAATGGCAGTAGAAGAATTTAAGCTTATTTTTTTTGCTAAATCATTAGTATAATCCATAAGATCCTCCTTGCTAGTAATATGATTTATTAACCCTACTTTTTCGCCTCTCTCAGCATTAATCATGTTTGCGCTTAAAATTAATTCCATAGCTCTTCCCTTTCCAATTAACTGTGCTAATCTTTGAGTCCCTCCATACCCTGGAGTTACACCCAGTGAAACCTCTGGTAGACCCAGTAAGGTGTTTTCACTTGCTATTCTGATATGACAAGCCATGGCCAACTCTAATCCTCCTCCCAATGCATACCCATTTACAGCGGCAATAACAGGCTTAGAGTAATTTTCAATAAAATCGAAAAGCTTTGTTTGACCATCAAAGGACAGTTTATATCCCTTTTCTTTTGAAAATTTATAAAACTCACTTATATCAGCGCCAGCAACAAATGCTTTTTCTCCAGAACCAGTTATAATTATGACCTTACAATCATCGTTGTTAGATAAAAGCTCTAAAGCTAGATGCAATTCATTAATAGTAAGTATGTTAAGAGCGTTTAATTTATTGGGTCTATTAATTGTAATTACAGACACCTTATTATTAGTATCAATTAAAATGTTTTCAAATTTCATATTTAATTTTTTGGGAAAGTTAACGAAAAGGTAGTTCCTATATTCCTTTTGGTTTCAAAATCAATTGTACCATTGAAAGATTTAACAATACTACTAACCATAGAGAGTCCCAGTCCCATACCACTAGATTTTGTCGTGAATTTTGGCTCAAATATTCGTGATTTATAAATTTCATCTACTCCTGATCCGTTATCACTAATTTTTATATTTACACTATTTTTTAGACTCGATAAATAAACATCTATAATTGGAGATCGATCTTCTGGCACAGATTGTATTGCATTTTTAACTAAATTAGTTAAGACCCTTATCAACTGAGATTTATCCAAATTAATAAAAGTTTCATTATTATCAGATAAGAAATTGATAGATCTGTTATCAAAAATATCCAAGGCTGATTCAATAACCTCATTAAGATTTAATAATTCTTTTTTCTGTTCAGGCATTTTAGCAAAATCTGAAAATGCAACAGCAATAGAGCTCATTACGTCAATTTGCTGAATTAAAGTATTTGAAAACTCATTAACTTTTAAATGAATGTCTTTTTTATCAATGTTGAAATTCTTTTGAAAAGACTGAATAGTTAAGCGCATAGGAGTAAGTGGGTTTTTTATCTCATGAGCAACTTGTTTTGCCATTTCTCGCCAAGCATTTTCTCTTTCGCTTTTTGCTAATTTCATAGCACTTTCTTCTAGTTCATCAATCATAAGATTATATGAGTTTACTAATTCAGCTAATTCTCTCGGCGGGTTTGTAAGCGTAATTTTATTATCACCTTGAGATAATTTTGTCAACTTTAGCCTATTACTAATTTGAAAAAGTGGTTTTGTTATATAGCGAGATAAAAAATAAGCAAACAAAGTAGAAATAATAATTATGTTAAATAAAACAACACCAAGACCGTAAAGTATTGAGTTTAGTTTATCATAATTAAAAAAATCAAACTCATAATATGGGATATATAAAATACCGATTGAATTATTATTTGTGTCTTTTAGGATATCATATGCTACCTTATAATTTTTGTTGTTTATATTATTTTCTACATATCTATTAATTGATTGTTTTTCAAACTTTTCAACTATATTCTTGGGGATCTTTAACTCTAAATCCTTTATATTGGATTCTAAATCAGAGTTTTTTATTAAGTTTCCCTGCAGATCATAAAGCTTAAATTCAATATTTTGAATTGTGGATATTTCATCAATTTTAATATCACTAATGTTTTTAATAATACTAGTATTTTCAAAACTGGAGTTTTGAATAACATAATTAAGACTTAGTATTAATTGATTTTCTTTTCTTTCTAGCCTTTCGTTGTGGTAATATTCAGACTGATTATTGTACTCAATTAATGTAAGGACTGCTACTAATATTGAGGAAATAACAACCATCAAAATCATAAAAATAAATATTCTAAACCTTAAAGAAATTCCATTTAGTTTTGCCTTACTCATTTCTAATTTTTTTATAAAGTTTAATTCCCATGACTAAAATTAATGACAAAAAAATTATTCCTAAGACTCCAAAAATCCAACTTGTAGCGCTCTTTAACGTTATTAGAAAAATCACTGCAAATAATATTATAGTCGCCCCCTCGTTCCAGTAACGCATAAAGTTAGATGAATAATTTATTATATCATTTTGAAGTTCTTTGTAAATTAGATGAGTTTTTATATGGTATATGATTAATATAAAAACAAAAATTAATTTCACTTTCATCCAATCAAAATTAATAAGTCCTGGGTTTAACACAAATAATGAAATCGCAAAACCTGTTGCTAAAATAGCAGAGGGCCAAGTAATTATCAACCATAGTCGTTTTGTCATAATCTTAAACTGTGGAATCAGTATTTCTTTTTCATTTTTAGCTTTAGAATTTGCTTCAATATGATAAATAAATAATCTAGGTATATAAAAAAGCCCCGCAAAC
>Ga0209710_1002582_pt1 | contig 12626 bp, 14 predicted proteins | sample ArcticOcean_MG_C_5_FD_187436 | JGI IMG/M metagenome (GOLD analysis project Ga0209710, IMG submission 187436) | Marine microbial communities from western Arctic Ocean - ArcticOcean_MG_CB4_138 (SPAdes) (version 2) | ecosystem: Environmental > Aquatic > Marine > Oceanic | place: Arctic Ocean...
TAAGCTTTGACGGACTAGCAAGGGCTTATTATCTTAATAACAAAGCAGGTAATGCAGTTGAATCAGGCCTCACAGCGACATTGTTATATCAAAAGGTTGGCTTACTGGGTAAATATGCTGATGCAACAATTGAGCTATCCAGATATTATTTCTTAGACAAAAAAGGAACTAAGGCGCTTTCAGTTTTAGACAAGCTTGAAAGATTTTGTATTGATAACGGCGGTGAATACTATCTTGCTAAAACTCTTCTTGCCCAGAGTTCTTTGCTTGAAAAGCTTGGTAAAAAAGAACTATCCGTTGATAAGCAAAATAAAGCGGATATCTTAATGAAGAGATTAGGGGCAACTGATCTTTAAAATCCTCTTCTATTTTAATTTATAAGTTTTGTTATTATTTTATTTAACATAATATACATTATACGAAGTAATATGCATTAGATATTAATGACACCTCTTCTAATAAATGTATAAAAAATTATAAGAAACAGTTATTTAAAATATAAATCTAATAAAGTTAATGAAGTTAAAGTTAATGAATTAAATAATTATATATTTCCTGAGCCCCTATAGAGCATACCACCGACATAGAATAACCTTATTACTGACAATACAGCGTTAGAAACGATTAAGGGCATGGAAAGAGCAATAAGCTTAATATAGTTATTCATTGTTAGTGTTCCGCCTTATTTAAATCTTCACTGATATCGTCTTCAAGGCTCGCAGTGAGATAATCAATACTATGAGGAAGGTCTAAGGTGAGTTGCTCTATAGGCTGTATTTTAATCTCTACGTTTGTAGATAAGAACTCAAGTAAATGCCCTCCTCTTTGTTTGTCATCTGATATGAAGTGAAGGTGATAGTCTGGAACTGTGACTGAATGCATAAAATCAGGTGTCCAAAAACCAACTAAAGTCCCTTTTTCTTCTTCAAAGAAAAACTCTTTCTGGTCACCTGCAACATCGACCAACGGTCTATATGCCTGCTGCTTGGGAACAGATCGAGCCTTAATTGACTTGAAGTGCCCGGTAACTTGAATTGCGTAGATTAAGTTTTTCGATAAAAATAAAGTATTAATTTTCTTTTTTAATGTATCAAAGGTAAGTTCTTCATTAATAATTACAGAAGTTTCAGGTTTAAAATGTGTTACACAAGCATAGGGTGTTTTAAGATTAATATCTGCAATATTTGTTTTTCCATCGGAATGAAGGTCGTAAAAAAACACCATCTAAAAGAACCATCTCTCCATCTAAATCATTAAATGTACCTAAACCAAAATCGCCATGTGTAAGGACTTCTTTAAGTGTCTTATCTTCTCGTAAGATACCTTTAACAAGAGCATTAACTGGTGATGAAATGTAAAGGGAATTTGTTTTTTTCATTTTATATATTTAATTTTAAGTATAATTAATTGTATATGAAAAAATTAATAATTTTTGTTCTTTGCCTTTTAGCTTATATAGGAACATTCAGTAATACCTCTTCTGCTAATGATAAAAAAGTAGGTGTAATGTTCGATGAAAGATTTCTATTGCACGATACAGGCCCGAATCACCCGGAAAATCCTGATCGTTTAATTTCCGTGATTCGGGATCTAAAAAATAATAATCAGATTTCATCAAAAATTATTTGGCCCAATTTTGAAGCTGCAACATTTGACGAATTAAACTTAGTTCATACCAAGGAATACATTGAGTTAGTTGGCCGTCAGGTTAGACAATTAAAGAATAATAGAGCTTACTTGAGCACGGGTGACACCCCTATTTCGAAACATAGCAATGTTGTTGCAAAATTAGCTGTTGGGGCTGGGTTAGATGCAGCTGATCAAATAATGGCGGGTGAAATATCCTCTGCTTTTGCTTTAGTTAGACCCCCGGGCCATCACGCAACCGCTTCAAAAGGTATGGGTTTTTGTATTTATAACAGCATTGCTGTTGTCGCAAGATACTTACAAAGTAAATATGGTTTAAAGCGAATTTTAATTGTTGATTTTGATGTTCATCATGGGAATGGGACTCAAGATATTTTTTATGAAGACGATAGTGTGTTTTATTTTAGTGTACATCAGCACCCTTTTTACCCACAAAGTGGTCGACCAAATGAAATAGGCTCGGGAAAAGGAAAAGGATATACATTGAATGTTGACTTACCAAAAGGTAGTGGAGATAAAGAACTAATTAAAGCTTTTAGTTCACAATTAAAACCAGCAATGGATAAATTTAAACCTGAATTTATTTTAGTCTCCGCAGGTTTTGATGCTCATGAGGGTGACTTATTGGGCCAACTTAAATACTCAGATAATGGATATAAACATGTTGCTTTGATTTTGCAAGAAATTGCTAATAGAGATTCGTCCGGTAGGTCGCTTTATATGCTTGAAGGCGGTTACGTTCCTGAAAATATCTCAAAATCAGTAACAAAAATTCTTAGTACTTTAATTGGAAATAGTATTTAGTATAGATAATTAACTTAATTCGAATATGATTATCACATAAGCAATAATATCCCGGAGATTTAAAATTGTCAGCTAAAAGTTCAAGAAATTCTATTGCAAGTAGTTTAATTGGCAATGTGTTGGAGTGGTACGATTTCGCTATTTATGGTTACTTTGCTTCAGCAATTGGTTTAGCATTTTTTCCAGAATCAGATCCCAGTGTCCAGGTTTTAATGGCATTTAGTATATTTGCTATTGGTTATTTAATGAGACCTATAGGGGGAGCACTTTTTGGACATATTGGAGATAAGTATGGTCGAAAATTAGCTCTTAATATTTCGGTTGCCGCAATGGCCATACCTACTTTTCTTGTAAGTATTCTCCCTGATTACAATGCATGGGGCATATGGGCAACTTACATACTGATTTTACTTAGATTAATCCAAGGATTGTCAGTTGGGGGTGAATTTACTACATCAATTATTTATTTAGTCACCCATGCTCCAAAAGGTAAAAAAGCATTAATGGGGGCCTTAGCAACCTGTGGTGCTGTAGGGGGGGTATTATTAGGATCATTGACAGGTGATCTAATGCACCATCTCATGTCTGAAGATATGATAAATGATTGGGGATGGAGAGTGCCCTTCTTATTCGGTTTAATTATTGGCTTAGTTGGCTTTCTTATGAGGCGTCATATGATTGATGATGTCCCCTCAACCCCAAAAAAGTTACCTATCTTAGAAGTATTTCAAAATCATCGGCCAGTTTTATTTAATATAAGTGGGCTTGCTGTTCTTAATGCAGTTGGTTTTTATTTAATATTTGTGTACCTTGTTGGTTGGTTTAAAATTGTAGATCACCTGTCTCCATCACAAGCCCTAGATATCAACTCAATCTCAATGATACTTTTTGTAATTATTATATGCATAGCCGGTTACTTAAGTGATAAAGTTGGCGCAAAAAATATAATGAAGATAGCCACGGTTGGAGTTTTTATTTTTTCGATTCCCCTGTTTAACCTAATGAACCATCATAATGAGCAATATATTTTACTTGGACAGCTTGGGTTCGCCATCCTACTTGGCTCATACTTCGGAGGTCTTAATTCAATTTTAGTACTTTCAACTCCCGCTCATATTCGATGTACATTGATTGCGGTAGGGTATAATTTAACATTAGGGGTTGTAGGTGGTTTAACTCCTTTAGCAGCGGCATGGCTTTTAGATAAAACTGAAAACCCTATCAGCCCTGCATACATGTTAATGTTTGCTTGTTTTATTACTTTAATAGCTTTATTTAAAAATAATTACAAAGAGCATTACTAATCTATGGGGGATTAGCTCAGTTGGTAGAGCAGTTGACTCTTAATCAATTTGTCGCGAGTTCGAACCTCGCATCCCCTACCATAATCAGGATCCTATTAATAAAAATATCACTAAATGAATAAAACAAAAAAAAAATTTGGAAGCAGAGAGTTGGAATTTAACAGTCTTGAATACAGAAAAAAAAGATTTGAAAAAATTTTCTCAAATGAAAAATCTAATAATTAAATTGGGTTAATTAATTTCAATAAACTTGATACAGAAATCTATAAAAAATTACAAGACCAATGTCTTGATTTTATTATTGCTTCTTTTGACCCCAAAATAAAAAAAATAAATTTACCCCAAGATAACGATGAAAAATTAAAATTTATAAATAAAAATATTGGAAAACTTTACTCGATGACACCAAACGGATTTATTGTGCCAAAATCTCATTCTAATAAAGAATTCAACGCTCTTATTGATACGTTCTATAGTTTGTTCGACACAAAGGAGTTGCAAAATGTAATTAAATACTGGCAAGAACCATTAGGAATTTGTTTTAAATCTAACGATAACGACAGATCGGACTTAGAAATGAAAAAGAGTGGTCGCTTATATCATCAAACATCAAATTTTCACATAGAAAGTTGGGCGGGGTATTCTAATTTTGGTATAAACACATTACTACCTCTATTTGGAGATACAAAAAAAAACTATACTGAGTTTTTTGAGCCTAAAGAAAACTATAATGACTTCGAAGTTAATTCAGTTACCGAGAAAAATCTAAATCAGATTAAGTCCAAAAATTATAATGAAAAACCTGCAAATCCAGCATTTAAAAATGAATATATTAGTGGGAATTTGATATGTTGGGATAATTGCCTTCTACACAGAACCAAAATTGAAGATAAAAAATCTTACAGAATATTTATTGTAAATCAGTTTATTCCTTACCTTAGCAGAAAGGAGTCTAAAGCTAATATAATTTCTAAATATAGAAAAATAGGCCGACTAACTCACAACATTTTATCAAGCAAAAAACACATCTTAAAATTTTCAAAAATTAATGATAGAAGATTTAAAAGCACACTGGGCGGTAAAAGAGATGCTTACAGCTACAAGGTTATGAGGCTAAAGTAGCAAAAAAATATTATTTTTTCCTGGCGCCTTTAAATACCACTATTGTACGGCTATTGAATTACATCATCCATTCTTATAAACCCCCTATAATAAGAGCATCACTTCAATTAAAAATTTTAAAAATTTCAATGTAACTTCTTTATACACTTAAGCCCTTATAGAAATATACAAGTTGAGAGAGTAAAGCCCAGTGAGCATTAAATTTGACAATAGGTACTACATATGTCATTTTGTAGATATCTTTATATTTGTTTGAAAGAAATTTAAAGATATCTTCAAGGTAATATTTTTTTTTAAACAGGAGGAGTTGAAATGAAAAATGCTTTAGGAGTAAGTTTAGGTATTTGTGCTTTAGTTTGGACGTATATCGCAGTTTTTGTTATTGGTGATTATGTTCAGGTTTGGGCAGGATTTATTGCTTGGGGTGCTTATTTTACCGTTGGCAAAGACGCACTTAAAAAAACTATATCAGCTACAATTTATGGTGCAGTATTGGCAGGAATAGCAGTTCTACTTCATACCTATCTTGGTATGCTGGGAGATTTTGCTTGGCCTGTAGCGGTAGGTATCACAGTTTGGGGATTAACTGCTTTACCAAAATTTAGCGATACTCCAGCTAATGTGTTTGGTTACGCAGCTACATTTGGGTTTATGCTTTTAACTAATCAAGCTGACATGTATTCAGTTACAACTGTTGCAGTTAGTAACCCAATAATTATTTCATCTATTTCATTTATACTAGGCTCTGCTGCTGGTATGATTTCTGAAAAATTTGCAGGTATGCTCGGTTAGTAGCAAGGAAATATTAAATAAAAAACCACCGTTTCGGTGGTTTTTTTATGCTTCAATTAATTATTGATTAAAAAAAGCAATATTTACACATCGATTATTTACTAAAGTAAGTTCGACTTTGGTGTAAGTTTTTTTTGGTGAATACTCAACAATATTTCCGTAATACCACATTTCAATTTTATCTTTTTTGCTTGATTTCTTCTCTTTTCCAGGAATCCCCATAACAGATGACGCACCCTTTGGCTTAATAGCAATATCAGTGGAGTCGGGTACACCTAAATACTTGGTAATTCTTGATTTTGGCTTGCCACTGAAAATTTTAATAAACTCGTCTTCAGTAAAAACCCTTTTTGGTTCTGCGCTTAAATTAAAAGTAGCACCAAAAAAAGCAATTAAAACAAATAGTACTTTAAGTTTTTGAAACATTATATTTCCTTCTTATTAATTAACTTGCAATTTTAAACCATCATACCCAACAAAAATGCCCTCGGGGAGAGTTTTATTTAACGAATTGTATTCGAGTTCATGTGTCATGTGAATCAAGTATGTTTCTTTTGCATTAATCTTTTGAGCAATATTAATACTTTCGCTATAGCAAAGGTGGCTAAAGTGCGGCTCATTTCTTAAACAATCAAGAAGTAGAACATCTAAACCACCAAGAAGTTCCATTGAGCTTTCAGGAATCTCAGAAACGTCTGTTATATATGCAAGAGCACCAACCCTATAACCATTTATAGACCAGCGACCATGATTGACTGGAACTGGAATTATAGTTTCACCATAAATCTCAAATGGCTCTTCAATAATATTTGGCTTAAGTACAGGGGTTTCCCAGTAATTTTTAGGCTCGATCATCGCGTATTCAAATTTATTTACTATTTGATCTATTGCAAATTTATTAGAAAAAATAGGTATTTGCTTCTGATTAATTTGACAAAAAGCTCTTAAGTCATCAATACCGTGACAATGGTCAGCGTGAGAATGAGTAAATAAAACGGCATCAATTGACCTCAAACCTTCTCTTAACGACTGCTCCCTTAGATCAGGGCTTGCATCAATAAGAATATTTTTACCATTTGATAGTGTGATGAGGCTAGAACATCTTGTCCTCTTATTTTTTGGGTCGGTAGATTCACAGGTAGAGCAATGACAGCCGACAACAGGTGTACCAGAACTTGAACCTACCCCAAGTAAAGTTATTTGATTTGGCATTTATCAAACAATGTAAAAAAATTTCTAGTTGTCACATTCGCTACCTCTTCAATTGATAAATTTTTAATTTCAGCTATCTTTTCCGCGACATATGTAACGTTAGCCGGCTCATTAAGCTTTCCTCGATTGGGTACTGGCGCTAAATAGGGAGAATCAGTTTCAATTAAAATACTTTCTAATGGAATTTTTTTAACTGTGTCTCTTATGGCATCTGCATTTTTAAAGGTAATTATTCCTGAAAAAGAGATATAGAAGCCCTGATCAATTGCTTGTTTAGCCATATCATATGTTTCAGTAAAACAGTGCATTACTCCTCTTGCATCAGATGCACTCTCCTCTTTCATTATACTAATAGTATCTTTTTGTGCGTTTCTGGTATGGATAATAAGAGGAAGTTTTGCCTTAATAGCTGCCCTTATGTGAGTTCTAAATCGATTTCTTTGCCAAGTTAAATCTCCTGTGAGCCTAAAGTAGTCTAAACCTGTTTCACCAATCGCTACGACCTTGTCATTTTGTGAGTGCTTAACTAATAGATCGACATCTGGCTCCACAATATCTTCATAATCAGGATGAACGCCGACTGAAGCAAAAATGTGATTGTATTTATTTGCCATAGTAAGAACTTCTTCAAAATTATCAAGTGTAACGCAAACGCAAAGAGCGTGGGTCACTTTACTAGAGTCCATGTTGTGCATCACTTCATCTATTTTCTGTCGAAGTTCTGGGAAACTTATATGGCAATGTGAGTCAATATACATATGGGTTAATTAAAAATTTTTTTATATTCAAGTAAGAGTAAATCAAAGCTCAAGTCTTTATTAATAGGTCTTAAGCTTTCCAGTTTAACCTGACTAAGTGTATCAACATAATTGAATAATTTAAATAAATCGGCATCAGTTGCAAGTTTTTTTATTGCGTTTGCATTATTAGGGAAATAATTATTATTTTTTGTTATTTTGTAAATTATTATTTCATAAGTCCACTTCTGCAATAAATCAATAACCCAATCAAGACCATTTACTAGCCAGGAAGATTCAATACTGATTAAAGAAATATCTTTTCCTGATTTAAGTTCTGAGATAATAGTATTAATAAGATCACTTGAGTCTCTTTCATCAACAGTTTGTATAGGTGAGTTATTATAAAAAGGTAGACGATTTATTAAATCTAAGTTTCCCGTTTCCTTTAAAAAAATTTCAGCTTCTTTGTAACTTGGTTTATTCATTTTAATTAGTTGGCAGCGGCTATTTATAGTTGCAGCCAAATTTGACAGGGCATTGGTAGTTAGCAGGATATGCGTGTCTTCTGGCGGCTCTTCCAAAAACTTTAATAAAGCATTAGTAGAGGATGGATTAAATCTTTGAGCATCATAAATAACTACTACTTTTTTTCCATTAGGTTGATGCGAAGATAAGCTTAAAAATTCTTTGATACCCCGGATATCATCAACAGCAATTTGCTTTACTTTCTCTTCCGATGAAACAGGGTCTATCGTTATTAGGTCTGGATGCTTTGTTTTTGTCCACTCACAATTTTCACATTTACCACAGGGTAATTTTTGGTCTGTTAAATTTTTACAAAGCAAAGAAAAAGAGAGGGTACTAACAAATTGATTAATACCTATTCCAGCTGGCCCATAAAAAATATAAGCTTGAGAAAAGTTATCAAAATTATTCAGCAGGCTTTCCCAGTTATTTTTTTGCCAAGGATATATTGTCATAGTAAGAAATTATCTAATATCAGAGTAATTTTTTGTTGGATAATTTCAATTGATTGCGAGCTATCAACAACCCTAAACCTTTTTTTCTCTTTCTCCGCAATATCTAAATAAGTTGCCCTAATACTGTCATGAAATTTTTTTTCTTGCCTCTCAAATTTATCAAGGTTTCCTGATTTATTTAAGCGCTCAATACTAATTTCAGTTGGTACGTCAAATAGTAGAGTTAAATCAGGAGTTAGATCTTTGTGTGTCCAGTCCTTAAGAGCTGTTACTTTTTCTGTACGAACAAATTTACCTCCACATTGATAAGCATAGGTGGCGTCAGTAAATCGATCACTTACAACACAAATATTATTATCTAAATTTGGCTTAATAATTTTCTGAATATGCTCACTCCTATTGGCGAACATTAATAATGTTTCTGTTTCAGGATGCATGTCATCATGAAGCAATAGTTCACGCAACTTTTCTCCTAGTGGGGTTCCTCCTGGCTCTCGAGTCATCAAAAATTTTATATTATTTTTTATAAAATAATTTTTTATAAATTCAATATGAGTGCTTTTTCCAGCTCCATCAACCCCTTCTAGCGTTATAAATTGAGCTTTATTTACCAATTTGATATTTCCTAACAGCCCTATTATGCTGCTTTAAAGTATTTGAAAAATAATGAGTTCGATCACCTTTAGCAACAAAATATAGGGCTTTGGTTGAGATAGGATTTAATGCTGCCTCAATAGCATCCATACCTGGTGAGCATATTGGAGACTCTGGGTAACCAAGTCGAGTATATGTATTGAAAGGGGTATCTTTTCTTAAATCAACGCGTTTCAGATTCCCTTTAAATTTTTCACCCATACCATAAATAACAGTTGGATCACTTTGAAGCTTCATGTTAAGTTTTAATCGGTTAACAAAAACGCCAGCAATCATTCTTGCCTCTGACCTCTTTCCAAGTTCTTTTTCAATAATTGAAGCCACAATAAGTGCTTCATATTTATTGTTATATGGCAATCCAGAGGCCCTCTTATCCCAGGCCCGATCCAGTTTTGTATTCATAATATTAAAAGCATTTCTTATTATTTCAACATCACTAGTGTCTTTGTAAAAAAAATAACTTTCAGGAAACAATAAACCTTCTGCATACCTAGACTCTGAATTAGTGAGCTTAAGAACAGTCTTTCCGTCGTATACCTTTATAGTTTTTTTTAAAAATTTATTATCTTTAATGATGCTCATAATTTTTTTTACAGTTTGACCCTCTATAAAAGTTATAGAGTGAAGCACTTCTTTTCCATTAGAGAGGGTATCAAGTAATTCAATGGGGGTAATGGCCTTGCTAACCTGGTACTGCCCTCTCTTTAAGCTTTCAGATTTTCCGTAAATAATAGAAAGTAGCCTAAAGCGGAATGAGTCTTTTAAAATATCCATCTCAATTAGTTGCTGACTAATCTCAGTTATATTGCTTCCATTTTCTATTTCAAAACTTGCATTTTCTTCTGAAATATTTAATGGTAAAAACGGATAACTCAGAAACCAAATAAACACCAATAGCCCAAGGACAAAAGATTCCTTTGAGTCTTTAGTAAAAGAGATTAAATTAGATATAAGTTTAATTTTCTTCATCAAATAAACGGTTAATTTTTTTTGATAAGGAAAAAATTTTCCAACTACTGTCGTTGATCTTAGTCACTTGTAATGCCCCAAACAATGAGTTAGTTATTACAATCTCATCCGCTTTTTTAAGTTCTTCTAATGATAAATTTGAATACTTCATTTTTAATCCTAACTGTTTAACTTTGGATGCAACAATTGCTTTAGTAACACCATAAACCCCGCCGCTTGAATGATTACTGGTAATCAAAAAATCTCCGTAACGACAAAATATACTGCTTGTTATACATTCATTAATTAACCCTTCCTGATCTAACATAATTCCATCGAAAGCTGATGAAGGTAATTCTAACTTGGCTCTGACATTGTCAAACCTACTTAAGTGCTTAATGCCGTTTATATCATGATCATTACTTACTCGAGTATTACATACTTCCAGGGTAACTCCAGTTTCATATAGTATTTTAGGAATTCTAGTATATTTGGACTTTAGTAAAATACGGCTTGACTTAATATTGTCAGGATACGAGTACCCCCTCTCCGAGATACCTCGCGTAATTATTATCTTGCCCACGAAAAATCCACTCGACGGAAATAAAAGAGAAATATCCTTCAAAAGTAATTTTTCTTTTAGTGGAGGGATGTTAATTGTATTTAGATCATGAGATAATTTTGAAAAATGATGCATCCAAAGTAACGGGCACCCATTTTTTACCAGGAAGGTTCTGAAAACACCATCTCCGTAGGCAAGACCTCTATCAAAAGGATTCAAGCCTTTTTCGCTGCTACCATTTATTAAAAAATTTTTAGTCAAATCATCAGTGGTGTCTATATTTTAGTAAACACTAAACTACCATTTGTTCCACCGAAACCAAAATTATTCTTAAGCGCAGCATCAATTTTTAAATCTCTAGCTTCGTTTGCACAAAAATCTAAGTCGCAAGCAGGGTCTTGATTAAAAATATTAATTGTTGGGGGTGAGATTTGATTTTTAATTGATAGAACTGTAAATACAGACTCTATGCCACCAGCACCTCCTAATAAATGACCAGTCATTGACTTGGTTGAATTAACAATCATTTCTTTTGAGTGGGATTTAAATACATCTTTAATTGCATTAGTTTCGTTTAAATCACCTAAGGGTGTAGATGTTCCATGGGCGTTAATAAAATTAATTTCATCTGTATTTAAGCCAGCATTTTTAATTGCATTTAACATTGATCTTTTTGGGCCATCAATGGATGGTGCAGTAATATGATAAGCGTCAGCACTCATACCGTACCCAGATAACTCACAATAAATCTTTGCATTTCTTTTTTTGGCGTGTTCATACTCTTCAAGAACCATAACTCCAGCGCCCTCGCCAATAACAAAACCATCTCTGTCGAGATCCCATGGCCTTGATGCTGTTTTAGGATCTTCATTTCTGTTTGATAGTGCTTTAGCAGAAGAAAACCCCGCGACAGTTAGTTCGGTAATAGCCGCTTCCGAACCACCGGCAATCATAATATCTGCATCTCCATACTCAATTATTCGGCTAGCATCACCAATTGAATGTGTTCCTGTTGTACATGCAGTAACAATTGATATATTGGGTCCTTTTAAACCAAACATAATGGATAGGTTACCTGAAATCATATTTATGATAGTTCCTGGCACAAAAAAAGGAGAAACCTTTCTCACACCACCATTATCGAATATATCGCTGGTTTTCTCAATCAAATTAATGCCCCCAATTCCAGACCCAATTGAAACACCAATTCTTTCTGAATTACTTTCATTCACATCAATACCAGAATCCTTAATTGCCTCTATACCTGCAGTTAAACCATATTGAATGAATGTATCCATTCTTCTTGCATCTTTTGGATTTAGGAAATTAGTGGGCTCAAAGTTTTTAACTTCGCCAGCTAGATTTGATGGGAAATTTGATGCATCAAACTTAGTGATATTTGATATGCCTGAGACACCAGCAACGATATTTTTCCAAGACTCAGTAACACCAATTCCTACAGGTGTTACCAAACCAAGACCTGTTACAACAACTCTTCTTTTATTCATGGGTAAACTTAATTTTATTTGTAAAATTAGACCCTTGTAAGTTTATTTAAGGTTTTTATTAATATAGTCGATTGCTTGCTGAACTGTTGTTATTTTTTCAGCTTGGTCATCAGGAATCTCTGTATCAAACTCTTCCTCTAACGCCATAACAAGCTCTACAGTATCAAGTGAATCCGCTCCTAAATCATCAATGAATGATGACTCATTTTTTAAGCTTGCCTCATCCGTTCCTAGTTGTTCAGAAACAATATGTTTAACTCTTTGTTCGATATCAGACATCGATTTACCCCTTATAAAATAAAAACAAATAATTGCGTTGCGACATTTTATCAAATCAAAGCTACTTTTTATAA
>Ga0209710_1002583_pt1 | contig 12624 bp, 14 predicted proteins | sample ArcticOcean_MG_C_5_FD_187436 | JGI IMG/M metagenome (GOLD analysis project Ga0209710, IMG submission 187436) | Marine microbial communities from western Arctic Ocean - ArcticOcean_MG_CB4_138 (SPAdes) (version 2) | ecosystem: Environmental > Aquatic > Marine > Oceanic | place: Arctic Ocean...
CTATGTCAAATCCAACATTGATATGAAAAATCAATTCGCTCAAAAATTTGACTACCTAATGCAAAGAAGTAATAACAATGAAACAAATGGAATACCGATTGGTGCCGAAGTCAGCAGAGTATTCTCCGAAATAATCTTTCAAAAAAATGACTTAAACATCATTAAATTACTTGAAGAGTCACACGGTTACAAAAATGGAAAAGAATACACTGCACTTAGATATGTTGATGACTACTTTGTTTTCTCTATGGATAAAGAAATTTCAAAAATAGTTTCTAAGACTGTTAGCGATTCATTAAGCGAAATAAATCTTTATATAAATAAAAAAAAGAGTATTGAATATCTGCGTCCATTTTGTACAACTAAATCTAATTTAGTCACCAATTTAAATCAGGTAATTAAGGACTTCGAAAAAACATTATTCGTCAAAGAAACAAATGGAAGTCGAGTTACATTTCTATCGAGAAAAATAAACAACAAACACAAGTTCAAACACTCCTTGATTGATAAAGTGAAAAGTTTGTGCGCAAATACGAAAAGTGAATATGCAGAGGCTTCACCGTATTTAATAGGAGTCTTATCAAGACGACTATTTCAGGTGATTGAAAGTTACAAACAACTACCCCTCTGTGATCCTGATTTTTCGGAAACTCCACTGCAAACAAGAGATGCTATATCTATAATATTGGAGCTGATGTTTTTCTTTTATAGCGTTTGCCCTACGGTTCCTGCATCAAATAAATTAGCGAAGTCCATAATTATTATAGACAAATTCTTATCTTCCAAATTACCTAACTATATAGCTTTTATCAGAACCCAGGTTATGGAAAACATCAACCAACTCCCCCTAAATAAAGTTGATGATGACACCAGGGTAGGATACGTGTCACTTGAAAGACTGAATATCGTACTTGCAACTAGTGAGTTTGGTAAGAATTTTTTAATACCTTACGAATACTTCGATAAATTACTAGAAGATGTAAAAATCCTAACCTACTTTGATATAGTTTCACTTCTATATTACTTCAGAAACCATCCGGAATATCATCATTTGAAAGTAAAAATCGAAAACTACATTATTAGTAAATTTGAAGAGAATTTCGATTTATCAAAAAACTCCGAGATTGCGCATCTATATTTAGATTTAATGTCATGCCCATATATATCAAATCAGTTCAAATACAAACATTTAGAAAAATTCTATCTCAGTAGAAATCCTACAATCAATAAAACTCCCCAGGAAATATCTGATAGCGTGAGTCTATTACTCAATACTTATTGGTTTGTAAAATGGGAAAATCTTGATTTAATTAGGTTATTGGAAAGAAAAGAGTTGAAACAGAACTATTAATTCGACAATAATTACTTCGTAGTAAGGAGCCAATATTACTCCACTTGAATTATTTGAGCCAATTTCGGTCAAAGAACTTAAGTCCATCGCCATTGAAAAGTAATGAGCCTGCAAATCTTGTTAGTTTATTTGGCTGAGAGTTAATCTAGTATTGCTCACACACCTGATGTTGAGGCTCTTTACTGCATCTCATTTCAAAAACTCTCTTAATTTCTTTTATTGATTCCAGACCGTACAGTTATTGACAGAACTCCAAGACTCGCTCCGCTCGTTGAGTCTGATTTGAAAATTTGCTCATTAAGTCGAAATTTTCATACGGCTTGATTTCTTTACAAACCTGTTCTTCTGAAGGTCGATATTCGACTGTCCATTCATGCAAACGTGTAACGTGGGTAATCCCTTGAAGCGAAACACCTAATATCAAATCACCTACCGGTTCGTCGTACCTATTTAATTTTTCACTATAGATTCTTTCAATTTTAACGGGTGCAGTTTCCATTAATTCTAAAAAGTGGCACCAGTCACTTTCATCAGCGGCCTTTCGAACTGGCTCTATCGTTTCGTCAGTTTGCGAAGCATTCAATTTTCTAAGTTGACGCCATACCGTGACAGGTTCCGCCTACTTGCTGAAATTGGCGAATATTCCATGTACTAGCCCTTATTATTAAAAAAAATAAATCTGTCCCTAAAAATATTTTTCATCCTAACTCATCTGCATTGCTACCTAATTCATCATTTATATCTATATATCGCTGTGTTGCTTGTATGCCTTTGTGCCATTGAAGACACTCTTCAATGAAATCAATGGGTTAGATAAAAAGTAGTGGATATTCCCATAACTAGTGTCATACTAATTTTGTATCATGGTCCCAATAAATCACTAATCAACTATGAACCAGTATTCAAATTGGATAAGTCATTGGGGCAGTTCAGATAAAAGTTTTTACTGTGGAGAGTGAATAATGACTTCTGAAGTGTTAGATGTACATAAGGCACGAGTTCGAGCGTTAGTCGAAGCTGATCTAGAAACTCTTGATCAAATAGTGGCTGATGACCTCACTTTTACCACACCGCATGGAACCGTACTAACCAAATCGATGGTATTCGATAGTGTGCGGAGCGGGAAAATGAATGTGTCTCGTATGGACGTTTACGATTTGGTTGTTCGTGAATACGATAATATGGCAATTCTGACATATCGAACTGAAACGACCTATACTGATAATGACGTACTCGTTGATGGTTCGGTGCGATCAACAACAGTCTATCTGCGTCGTAATGACACGTGGAAATTAGTTGCTGCGCAACAATCTATGATACAAGTCTAATGCAACAGGTATTATTTTAGTTTTAAAAAAAACAATAGATTAAGTATCGTATTGCCTTACGTACTTTTATATTGATCAAAATATAATTAGCATGCCTAAAAGCATGGCCGAGGTACTTACCTGAGCACCATCAAACTTCATAGCACAATCATTGATTTGTAATGTACTTATAGAGCTGACTTCTATGGTCTTTAGCACTAACCCTGCGACTGCTAATTGACGCGGGGCTGATGCTCATTAAGGTTTCATGCGTGAACATTAAAAGTCTTTAGTCTGTGCTGACCTGTAACCCTTGCCACGGGGTTTAGCTAAGTAAGACACGCGATATATTGCCTCTTGTATCATGTCCTCACAGTTCGCAAAATGATAGGGGGGTGAACGGCTGAAGACGTACTGCGTTGCATTGGACGATGCAGTGACGAATACCCTGCAGTTAATATGGGTATCGGGCATACGATTTTTCTGCTAATATTATTTCTCTTGAACATGTTAGCTATTTTAAGCTTTTTGAGATAAACAATTAATTAAAGGAGGAGACATGAAGAAAGTATTTTTAATAATGTTATTGTCACTTGGTATGTTATCTGGAGCAATGGCGCATTCGGATGGTACCGATAGCAACAATTGTCACCACAATACTAAAACTGGCGGATACCAAACCACTCCCATTCAGTAAGTTGCTATTCACCTTTGAGCTGGCAATATATATAAGAAAAATTAATATTGTCAGCATCAAAATTTGCCAATAGTGCCATTTAATGAATAGATTCCCATTACCCTGAATTTCTTTTAGGGTTTGGTTTCTTTCCCGCTCTCATTTATGTATCGGACCGTTTTTATTCCAGGCTTCAAGTCATCTCTTTTAGATTTTGATCGCTTTAATTTACAGCGATCAGTCCTATAAAAATAGTTTCTGGCAATATCACCTTTTCATTTGCTTACATACTTTTATCTTCTTGCAGGCTTTACGGCCTCCTTCTTGCCAGCACTGTAATTGACTTCCAAACCGACAGGCAAACATTACGTGTTCCACTCGATGTGCTTGGCACGCTGTTTCACATTACACTTCTTGGTTAATTCGTTGTGAGGGACCTAGCCAAAGGACTGAGGAATGGTAATGCCTTTCTTGCGCTTCCACTGAATATCGCAGCCACAATTGAATGTTTTAGCATCAACGTTAGTTTCGTAGAGCTTAACCAGTCGCCTCTTGGCCTTGGTGAACAATAGTTGCTTAACCGTATGAGAACAGCCAAGCCACCTTCGCCAATAACGTAAGTGTAAATCTTGGTTGTATTCAGATCGGCGTGTCCTAATAGTTCTTGAATTAGCCTAATATCCTTACCACTTGCAAGTAAATAAGTTACAAAACTGTGGCGCAACTGATGGTCCGTTACGCGTTAACTTTGTTGGCATCTTTAGATGCCTTACGTGTTGGCTTTTGCAGGCTAGCCTCGTGAATGTGGTACTGCGAATACGTCCAGTTGAATAGTCGACGGTTAGATGTGTTACTGGGAATACACACTGACATTTAAATGTTTTGCAACATTTCCTCGCTTTCTCGCTAATGCAACTGGTAGTGGTACCTCTCCATGCTTAGCTTTCAAGTCGCCTTCATGCCAAGTTTTTGTATCTTTGAGCATTAGCCTGAGTTTGGGGTTCAATTTATCAGGTAAAGGAACGATGTGATCCTTATTCCACTTGCCCGCTCGAACCGTAATTTCTCAATAATCAAAATGAATATCTTGTGCTCGCAAGTGAACTCATTCCATTGGGCGCATATCCCTGCCATACATCAATGAAGGCATCAATTTTGCTCGCCTCGACATTGCCTATAACAACCCTCTAGTGTTGTTTCTGGAAAGATCTATCGGTAGGCGATGCTTGACTGTAGATCGGGTATAGGCATAAATGCTTTCAACATTCTTACCCAACACTTTGCGATAGAAAAAAACTAGGCTATTTAAAGCCAGTTTCAGAGTTGACGATGAAATCTTTCAAAGGAGGTGAGGAAATTTAAATAGTCAGGCATGGAAGACAAATCGAGATCTGCAATATTATTCCAATGATGATACTGAAAGAAAAAAATATCTATTACGGTTTTCGACACTTCGACGACATTATCTCGCATGCCGTCTGTCTCTATTGGGGTTTCACATTAAGTTTTCGGGCTATTGAAAAAGTTCAAGCGTATTGAGGCTTAGATATCAGCTACGAATCCATCCGCCAATGGAATGTCGCCGACTTTCTCATCATTCGCCGGATTGAGCCACGAGTGTGTGTCAGTAGACCCGGGTTTAACCCAGAAACCGTTAATATAAAACTGGTCACCGTTATTCTATGTTTCACCCTCAGTGTTTGTTGATTATATTTAAACGTTCTTAACGCCGGCCATCAGCAAGTAACAGTGATCGATCTTCGCGGCGCAGCAACAGCATTGATAAGGCACCCAAAAAAGGGCCAGGTACAAGTATCAGGAAAACCCAGCGCCAACTACCTAGGTACTCTGCTACGACTGGTAACAACCAAATAACAAATATCGTTATCGCAAACCCAATGCCCATTTGAAATGCCAACGCAGACCCAACCATCGATTGGTCGGAAAGCTCAGTGACCGCAGCTGAAAATTGGGCGCTATCCGCAACTGCCGTTAACCCCCAGATCAATGCAATTGTAATAAATAGCCAAGGCGGACCGTTAAAACAGAGCCCAATGAGGAGCGCGCTTGTGCCTGAAATAACCATGAGGAAAGTAGTTGCGTAACAACGACCTATACGATCTGCTAACCATCCACCCAAAACGCAACCTGGTGCGCCTGCTGCAATAACTAAAAATGTCAGTAACGCGGCATTTTCCAGATCAAGTCCTGTGCTTTTTGCTGCTATGACGTATGCAAAAAACCAACCCCACATCGCATAGAGCTCCCACATATGACCAAAATAGCCCATATTGGCTAGCATCACTGGACGGTCTCTAATGATACGCCCTAGTTGATTGACATCTGCCTTAGTTTTGGAAAATTGATGGGGTCCTTCGTGTAAAACAAAGGCAAAAAGCACCGCGGCTATAAGACATGCCAGTGAGCTCATGAGAATGACCAATTTCCAGTCAAATTCGACTCCGACAGCACGTATCAGATGAGGCAAAGCGGAGCCGAGTGTCAGGGCACTCAACATTATTCCCATTGCAAAACCACGTCCTTTTTTAAACCAGGTAGCAATGAATTTGATTACCGTGGGGTATATACCTGCTAAAGCCATCCCCGTTATAAATCTAGAAAGAAGCGATAAAGCTACTCCAGGTTCCAAAATTAAAAGTCCATTGGCAATACCAGCAACACATGCAGATATAGCCATAATGCTTGTAGTTTTATAAATATCCAACAGGGACAATAGGCTCACAATAAGGGCACCAACGACAAAACCTGCCTGTACACTATTGGTAAACCAGGTTGCTTGGGACAGGCTTAGCGACATTAGATTAGTCAACTCTGGTATTACAGCTGTTGCTGAAAACCATGTAGTCAACGAAAGAACAAGTGCCACACCAGTAACTACAAGAACAAACCAACGGTTTGATAATACGTTTGACAACTAAGGTATCTCCAGCAAGTTGATATGATTTATCGGTTAGCTGTTTACTTAAACCAACCGTATCTTTAACCTGATTTGTATTTTAGAAAGTAACTAGGTGAATTCGGTGGATTTTTGAGAGGGCGATCATACAGTAGATTGGCCATTGTGCCTCACGGAATGAATAATATTTTTTAGCGATTTGAACCACGATAGCGATTTCATCAAACCCCATCCTTTAATTCAAAAACGGCAAACATAATGTCGACAGTAGGATTTAACTCTGCTCAGGAAAAGGAGGCACATCGACGAAACAAGTTCTTAATCATGCTGTCTCTAGGAATGGCAATAGTGGATACATCGAGAAAATCCACACTGGCTTGTTAGAATGTGCATCGAACATCAAAACCGTAAAAGAGCTATGCTGAAAAAATACCCTATTTCGTCGATTTTCAGCTCTTTTCGCTAAGCCTTCAGCTTCTTGATCTCTTCGACCAGCGCTGGCATCACTTCTTGGCAATTACCAACAATGCCGAAACGAGAAGACTTGAAGATTGCCGCAGCCGGATCAGAATTGATCGAAACAATGGTCTTAGCGTTACCACAGCCCGCCATGTGGTGACTGGCACCAGATATTCCGACGGCCAAGTATAGTTCCGGAGCCACTGTCCGTCCGGTCAGTCCAACCTGATAGGAGCGTGGGCACCAGTCCAAATCACAGGCAGCGCGACTGGCACCAACGGCTCCATCGACCAATTCTGCGATTTCATTGAGTGTATTAAAGCCTTCTGGGCCGCCTAGGCCTAACCCGCCACTGATCACGATTTTGGCACTCTCCAACTTTACGCCAACGGTTTTCTCCCTTTCGCGCTTGATCACACGAGAGCGTAATGAATTCAAATCAAGAATTGAACTCACAAATTTAAATTCACCAGCACGCTCCATCATAGGTGTCAGAGCCTGTTGGGTTTTGGAACGGATAGTGGCTACCGCAGGTGTCTTGTTAAAAGTGACCACTTCACGTGCAAGGCCACCAAAACAGCTTCGAGTCATGTGGGGTCGTCCGTTGACGATCTCAATCGACTCACAACCCGTGGCTACATCGATATCTAGGCGAAAGGCAAGACGGGGCGCTAGATCAGTGCCAGACAAGGAATGTCCAATAAGCACAATGGCTGGCGCCACCTCAGCGACTATTTTGGACAGATCCGGCAGCCAGGCTTCAGCATGAAAGTTGTCAAATATTACATTGTCATTAATGAGAACTTGATCAGCACCATATGCAATCAAATTATCACCAACACCTTCTAGGTTGGTGCCGAAAACCACTGCGGTAACCGTACCACCATGACTATCAGAGATTCTCCGCGCCAGTCCCAACATTTCTAAGCCAAGCTCTACTGGTTGATTATCAACCATTTCGACAAAAACCAGAACACCGTTAATATTTTCAGTCATTTTTCTTTCTCCTATACTAATTCGGCTTCTCGCAGGCGTTGGGCCAGAGATGCGGCCATCTCTGCGGCCGTATCTCCTTCAATGTATTCACACTCGATGTCATTTATAGGAATATAAAGACGCTCGAGCACATGACGTACAGCATTAAAACCAACTTGTGCCTCATCAAGACCAATGTCTTCAGGCGACCAATCCCTAATCGGTTTCTTTGCTGCGCGCATGGTCTCGCGCATCGAAGCGTAGCGAACTTTTCCCAGCTCGTTAGAGATCGTAACCAACGCTGGTAAGTCGGCTTCAACTGTCTCAATGCCATCCTCAAGCACACGCTGAACCGTGACGACACCATCAGTGACCTGCACGTCACACGCAAAAGTGATGGCCGGAATATCCAGAATTTCGGCTATGCCGAGACCTACAACACCAGCATCCCAGTCGGCAGCTTGACGCCCGGTCAGAATCAAGTCTACATCACCAATCGCGCGGATGGTCTCAGCGAGATTGCGGGCGGTCACATAACCACCACTACCATCGAACGTTGGCTCGCTAAGTAACACTGCATTATCCGCACCCAGTGCCAGCGCCGCTTTGATACCCGCTCGGGCACCGGCGGGCGCAATAGTCACCACAGTAATCTCTATGTCCGAACCTTCTCCCGCTGCATCACGGATCCGCAGAGCAGCTTCAACGGCCTGTTCATCATATGGACTGAGGACAGGTGACAAACCAGACACGGGGATTACCGCCTTCGCCTCTTCATCAACGCGAAACTGAACTGGTGGGATCTCGGGATTCTGAATCTGTTTAACGCACACAACAATCTTCATGGGCGTGTTACCCTTTCTCAACGATTATATTTTCAGGCACGATTCCGTCAAAGTGCTTGCGCTGGAAGTTCCAGTCCCTGGTCGGCTGTACCCGGCCTTTTTCATCAGTTCCCCGTGCCATTACTTTATACTGACCCGGCTCATTGACTTCCCAAAGGTAGTGGAACCGACGCCATAGCCAACGATCATTCGATTCTTCGATAATGGCGTCTTTCCATGTTTCGCCGCCATCGGTACTTATTTCGACTCGGGTAACTGCACCCTCACCACTCCAGGTACGGCCCCTAATGACGTGTGTGCCACACTTGATTGGACCTTCTTCATCTCTAGGCGAAGTAATGAGTGCCTTCACACCGAGTACTTTCATTGGTTTTTTGTTGGGATCTTCCGGCGAGTTGCCGCTCACGAAGTAATGGGTCTGATAATAGAAGTCCGGCGTGTGATCGAGTATCTCGATCTTGTCTATCCATTTCACCCACCAGTTCCCAGCCCACCCCGGAACGACCAAGCGCAGCGGCGCTCCGTGCACGTGCGTTAAGTACTCACCATTGTGTGCCCATGCGAGTATTGTATCTTCATGAAGCGCTTTCTCAATTGGCATCGCCTTGGCGTAGTTGATGATGCCGGGATCAACCACGTCGAAGTCTGTACGTCCAACTGAAAGATATTGTGTTACCGGGTCAGGTCTGCCTTCGTCCCAGCCAGTGAGTGCTATTGAAACGGCACCCTCTTGAATGCCTGCAAGGTCAAGGATAGTTTTTAAAGGCACCCCAGTCCACTCACCACCACTGACCAGACCCGTAGTTGGAATAGACTCAAGGATATTCTGAATGTCCAGAGCCTCTTCACCATCTCCAGACTGGCGCCAACCACCTTCTTCAGCTTGGGCATCACGCAAAGAGGGCTTCGGTGAATTTTTTCCCTCATCGATGTAGTCCCAAAATTCACCATCATTGCCTGCACATTCGGTCACTGCACGCACAGTGCGCCCCGGAAACTTTCGAATTTCCTCAAGAGTGTACTCGATCGGATTGTCAACCATTCCACCGATTGAAAATGAGAAGTCATCTGGATGTACTGGATCAGGCATGTTAAGTTGAGCAATGACATAATAGGCGTCAGTTGGTGTCAACAATCCCTCTAGATCGAGTACTGGAGAGCGTGCAAAAATAGTCCGTCCTTCCGCATCGTTACTTGGCATTACACGGGCCCGTTTACGATCAGGCCAACCCATCACCCATTCACCTTCAAGTTCAATCTCTTGTGACATATTCTTACTCCTGCTTAGTTGTATTTTTATTAAAGTAATTCTTCGAAAAAGTCTTCCTCGTTTTACAGACCTTCGAGCGCCATGGTGTAAGTTGTTGCGGTACCATCAACACAAACATCACCAGCACTGTCGGTAATGGTAGTTTTCAGCTTGCAAATAGGTTTGTCATCTCTTACAGATTCAATTTCAACTCGAGCAGTCAACTCTTCTCCAACCCCTACAGCTTTTAAAAATTTTAGTTCGGTTGATAAAAACACTGTGCCAGGGCCGGGCAAGTCTTCCGCAACACAGGCATTAAGAAGACCAGTTGTTACGCCACCCTGCACTATAAGCTTGCCAAACGGAGTTTTTTTCGCAAGTTCCTCATCATAGTGAACCGGATTTTTATCGCCCGTCATCTCAGTAAACGAATGTATATCGCCCATCTTAGTAGTACGAAAACGTTCACTGAATTGCCCAATTTTTGGTTGGCCATTTAAGACTCCTACCCAACCATCTTTTTTTTCTGTGTTAGACATATAAATAGTTTCTTTTATTTTAAAACTGTTTTAAAAAAGGCCAGAACACGGTGCCACACCTGTTTTACATGATTTTTAAATGAGTGTACAGACCACTCGGTACAATACAAGTATTAAAAAAGTCATTTTTTTATATTTGTACTTTTAAACATTCATTCGGAATATTGAAGCTAGTCTAGTAACTTGCTATTTCGATAGATGAGTTCGAAACGGTTCGAGACCTTAGCAACTGAGAACTCTTAGCTTAATACGAACCCTATTAAGGCGTGATAAGTATGAATACAGCAATAGGTCACCCATGACTGACGTTTATATTGGTAGTGCAAAACGAACACCTATTGGTCAGTTGAATGGAGCTCTTGGCGCCTTTCAGCAGTAGAACTTGGCAGTCCCGTGATCTCTGACCTAATCAATGACATTGCCCCATCAGCTTTTGACGAAGTCATAATTGGGCAGGAGCTCAGTGGCGGTACTGGACAAAATCTAGCACGCCAAACGGCATTAAAAGCTGGACTGCTGATTCAAGTTTCAGCTTTAATGGTTAATCAGGTGCGTGCTGATGCGATGCGTTCACCTAGCATCACAAGCAATTATCTGTGGCAATGCTGAATTGATTAGGGTGTAAATCTGAAAGAGTAAATTTATTTAGTGACCCAATCACGCACTGACACCAATTGGCAGGTTCAGAAGCTAGGATAGTTGTAGCCCTAATTCACGAAATGAAACGAATCAGAACAAAACGCGAACTTGCATATTTGTGCGTTGGAGCTGGTCAAGGCACTGCTATCTGTTTAGAAATGTAGTAAAATCAATTACGCGTGGTGATCAGTATCACGTTGCGAGGGTATGGGCGAGATCGACTTACCAACTGAGTATTAATTAGCGGATGATAGAAAACTGAAACAAACAGAGCAGGCGAAGAAGATAACTAAGGTGGCCGCTATGTTGTTCGCAAAAAAAGGCTACAACGGAGTCGGTGTTGCAGAAATTGGGGCGGCTTCAGGCTTTGGTCGTGGGGCACTCTACCATCACATAGAAAGCAAAGAAGACCTTCTGCACGAAATTGCTTCACAGTACATTTCAAGCCTGGTTCAGTCTGGCCATAGGATTGCGAAGGAGTATCCAGATCCTATTCAACGTTTGAACGCGCTGAGTCGACACTTGATGGTCGTCATCAGCAGTAGTTTGGCAGAAATAGTGGTCTGTTTTCGTGAAGTTCAGTCTCTGACAGGCACACGTCATCATGACGTTATGTGTATGCATACAGAATACCAACAAATCTGGTCTAAAACGATAGAGGAAGGTGTTCAGCAAAATGTGTTTAGAGCAGTCGATAAAATCGCTGTGAAAGGCCTTTTAGGGATGTATTTCTACTCATGCCTATGGCTAAAACCGGATGGCCTTCAGTCTCCTGAGGATATCGGCGATGTTTTTAGCGATCTTGTCATCCGTTCTCTTGTTAGACGACCGGACGAATAACCAAAATTCTCTGAGTTTATATAAACCCAAACGCTAAAAAATAAACTTCTTATTTTTCCATCAAATATCATCCAGATAATAATCTGAAAATAAGTAATATTTTAGAACATATTCGACAATGTCCCTAAGTTCACTTAAATCGGTCGATACTACTCAACCAGTTAGAAAAACTAAATACTATCGTGAAGGATTGGTTACCTTGGTTAAATACCTTAGGTCTTGTCGAAACTGTTTCGCAGCATTTGAACCACCGATTAGCCGTTGCCGAGTTGCATATCACATCCGGGCGGTAAAACAATTGGTAGCTAGGTTCGAAGACGCACTCGGTACCCAATTTATGGAAAAGTAAGGTCGTAAAATCATATTGACCATTACGGTCGATCCATCCTTCGCATTAGTCTGGTTGATATCGAGACTTGGTGACTTCAGTAGCAGGGCAGATAATGCTAAATGGAAGCTTGCCCGTTTTAGTCAATCTGCTGGAGTCCAATCTGTTGTGTAGCCTGTTTCCTGAAATAGACTTTACCAATCTTGGCTACGACCGGCTAACGACAAAGTCCGCTCATTTCAGGCCAGAAGTAAAACTGTTTATAGCCGTGAAAGTATCACCTAAAAGTACTTAATTCGATTCAGGACCCTTAAACAGAACTTAGATTAGCTCTAACCCCTTCCAGTTTTTCAATAAACTAATCGATCTGGCCTTAAAAAAATCGTGCTGTGGAGAGAGCCAATAAAGACCCGTAAACCATTAAAAACAATAGTTTGCGAATCTTTTATGCCTATAGCGTCCAACGATATTTATTAGAACCTGCCTGTTTTAGTAGTAC
>Ga0209710_1002584_pt1 | contig 12623 bp, 11 predicted proteins | sample ArcticOcean_MG_C_5_FD_187436 | JGI IMG/M metagenome (GOLD analysis project Ga0209710, IMG submission 187436) | Marine microbial communities from western Arctic Ocean - ArcticOcean_MG_CB4_138 (SPAdes) (version 2) | ecosystem: Environmental > Aquatic > Marine > Oceanic | place: Arctic Ocean...
TTGATAGAGATATGATGGTTATGATGCTTAGAAACGCAAGAAGGACCTAAAGAGTGAATTATGTTTCAAAAAAATAAATCATTAAAGTTAAAAGTAGAAGGTATAATTGTATTTATATTGCTTTCTATATTTAGTCTTAATGTATTAGCTGAAGAAAATGATAGTAAGTTTAGGCAAGTTGAAGCCACTGGCAGAGCTATATTAATTGACGGGAATATTGATATTTCTAGAAAACGAGCATTAGAGGATGCTTTATACATAGCAGCTCTTAAAGGTGGTGCAAATGTAAATGGCTTTTCTGCAATTGGTGCAAATACAATCATAAATGACCAGGCTATTATTACTGCTGCATATAAAGTTATTGACTTTAAAATACTTAAAGAAACCCAAGATAAGGAATTTTTATCTATTCAGATTTCTGCAATTGTCGGTGGTGATTTATCTTCAAAAAATTGTAAAGTAAGGCCAATTAATATTTCATTATTTCAAGGCCACATGAGTGTTGGATCAGATGTGCCTTCCAATCTATCAAGAAAAATGTCTACATGGTTTAATACTTTTTATGAAATCATTTCTAACGTTTCCAATGTCTCTGCATTAGATTTTAGAAATCAGTCAATTGATGAAGTTATAAAATCAAATCAAAACTCTTCATTTGATTATAATGCCTTAACAAGCGGCATACCTTATATACAAGGAGGCGATTATAGCTTAGTACCAAGTTTAGTTTTAACAAAAGACTATTCTAAAGATAATATATTTTCTAATTTTATAGTGAAAATATCTTTTAAAATTTATAAAGGGTCTAATTTTAAGTTAATGCCGGTTAAAACATTTGATTTTCCAATTAAATATAATGTTGATAGTAAATTTCAATTTTTGAAAAACGCATCTACCTTAAATATAAACGCAGTTGATATGATGTTAAAAGATCATCTTAATACAGTCACTAAAGATTTTTTTAAAAATCTATATTGTAGGCCTTTAGAAGGAAAATTATCACTATTAGACGGAGAATTAACTGTTGATTTAGGACGTAAACAAGGGCTTAAAGAAAAGCAGATTGGTTTAGTGAGAGGGATTAAAATAAAAAACTCGATGCTCAACAACAGTTCTGTTGTATTACATGTCGAGAACATAGGTAAGAATAGTAGTAAATTATTACCTCTAAATGATAACGTTAAACTAGATAGTTTAGATAACTTGATAGTAGAATTTGTGGAGTAGAATATAATGAAACAAATGGCATTATGCTATTTATATATACTTGGTGTAAGTTTTATAAATATATATCCGTCTAAAGTTAAAGCTGAACCTTTCGTTGTTCTGGAATATAGAGGAGATAAGCAAAAAAACTACGACCTTTCAGATAATATATTTTTGCAAGATGGCAATTATAATGCAAATCACATTGTATTAAAAAACGAAACATTAAGTGATATAATGTTAAAATATTATGGATCTAAGTCATTCAATAAAAATATACTTAGTCTTGCAATTGTACACTTTAATAAACATGCCTTTGTTAGACAAAATCCTAATTTTCTATTTTCAGAAAAAAAAATATATCTACCCAGCGTTAATGAAATTAAAAATTTAATCATTAAAAAACAAAATAAAATTAATGATAATGAAGGTGAACAAAAAGAAAATTCTTCACAAATTTATTTTTTTGGTGGATAAAAATTGTTTATTTTATCCACCAAAAAAATATTACTTATTATGTTAGCTTGTATAAGTTCTCATAACGCAGCTGCAATCAGTGGTAATGAAATTTCAAATCATTTGAAAAGCTGGTTATTGGATAAAGGAATAGAAGGTCAGCCTATTTATTCTAAAACAAGTCAATATAAAAATTGTAAAGATAATATCGAAATTAGTAAAGTTTTTCAAAGCTATAATGCTATGAGAGTGAACTGTCCAGATTTAGATGGTTTTAATCTTGTAATAAGAGTTGATTTGAAAGATATTTCAAAAAATATTAATATCAAGAAACAAATTGTAACAAAAATTAATAAACAAAATAAAAGTAATTCTAAGGATATGATTAAAAAAACCTTTAAACTAATAAAATTAAATAAATCTTTAGAAAAAAATTCTATTTTAGAACTAAAAGATCTTAAAGTTGTGTCGTCCAATAAATTAAGTCAAACTTCATTTTTTAATAATAAGAAAGAATTAATTGGAAGAAAATTGAAGAAAAATTTAAAAATGGATCAATTATTGCACCCTAGACATTTGTATGAAACATTTGAAATTAAAAATGGAGATGTTCTTTCAATTGTCTCTAATATTGGAAATGCATCAATTACTGTCTCTGGAGAGGCCCAGCAATCAGGTAATTTAGGTGACTTGATAAGAGTAAAGAACATAAGAAGTGGTAAGATTATTAAAGGTTACATTAAAAAAAATAAAATAATTAAAGTTTTTCGCTAAAATATTAATTGTATGTGTCGTTACAATATACGTGGAGATAAAAATTATGGAAAAAATTATAAATAATATATTAAATAATATACCAAAGAATAACGTTAAAGATTCTCATAATATTAAGATTGATAGAGCTGCAAACTCTAGTGTAATAAAAAGTGAAGAAATTGATAATATAGTTGATTTAAAGGATACTAAAAAACTAATATCTGATTTGGCTTCATCTGTACCAATAGACACTGACAAGGTAGCTAAAATAAAAGCAGCAATATCTTCTGGAAACTATCCTCTTGATTTAGAGAAAATTTCAGACGCCCTTATGCAAGCTTATAGAGAAATGAAGTCTTAACGTTATTAAAGTTGTTATTATGATTGAAAAATTAAGAAGCACTTATGCTATTTTAAAAAGCTTAGAAGAACTAAACTCTAAGAGTTTTATTTCTGAAGAGATTAAAAGTAATAATGAATTATTGAATATTGATTTGCATAAATATAAAGATTTAAGTATTAGCTCAATTCCTTCTAATGAGGAAAAAGATTTAATATCAAATATAATTACTAAAATTGATCTTTTGGAATCTAAAATATTTCCTAAGGCAAATTTGTTTAATTCTTTTTCTGATAGCATTAGATAGTTTTTTCAAATACTAATGGTAATTTTATAATAAATGATCAATATATAAATATGATTATTGAATTACTTATATCTTATTTCGAAATAATAATTTTTGTTTGTTTTACATTTGTTTTATTCGGAATTATTTTATTGTTTTTTATACAAAATAATGAAATTTCAAATAACAAAAAAACTATTTTAAACTATATTAATGCTTTAAATAATTCGAATAAAGAATTTAAAGATTATTTAATAGGTATTGGTAATATATTAGATCAGCAAAAAAATGAGATTTCACTTCAGATAGAAAGAATATCTTCTCTAGAAAGAGAAATTAATCGTTTGAGTAATATCAAAGGATCAGAAGATACGCTTGGCTTAGCAATTGAAATGGCAAGATCAGGTGAGAATAGAGATAGTATAAAAAATAAAACTGGTCTTAGAGATGACGAAATAGAAGCAATTTATACTTACTACAGAAAATAATAATTATTATATAAAATTAGTTGCTTTCTTCACTACCTATTAAAACAGCCTTACCGCTATCAATTATTTTTTTAGAATCTGCCATGGTTACATCAATTTGAATTCCTGAGGGAAATCTTACACCATTTACTTCAGTGGTTTCTTTTATTTGAACTCTAACCCATTCCAATGAAATATTGTTATTTTTGGTGGAAGTGTTATCTAATATATTTTCTATAATATTATCAGTTTTAATAACATTATTATAAGACTGGTTATCATTTGTGATTTCATTATTTAAAATTGATTGCAACCTTTTGTTAACAACAGTCACTCTAGCTGCTAGAAAAGCAATTTTACTTAATTCATCTGTTTCAGAAATAAGAAATTGTTTTATTGTTATTGAAAGTTCTTCAAGAGACAAATGATCAAATTTATTTAATAATTGATCTCTTTTTTGAATTAATTGAGAAGAAAGTGTTTCCATGATCTTTACTTTATATAGTTATAAGACATACGACAATACAAAAAAAAAATTAAGTTTTTATTGTAAATTCTTTTACTAATTAATTTTTCATAAATATGAAACTAATTTGGCACTGTATTTGCAAATATTGATCAAATTAAATTAATTATATGAGTTTCAAGTATGAATTCGATTAAAGACCAATTATCTTTTTATGGTTCAGCCTTACAATTAAGAGGCAAGCGAAATAGTATATTAGCGTCTAATATTGCTAACGCTGCAACTCCAAATTATAAAGCAAGAGATATTAGTTTTGAAGATCAAATTAATAAAATTTCTAGAAATAGTCCTATTATTACAACTCATAATAATCATATAGTAAGTAATTCTAATAAATCAATAAATGACCCTTCTTATAGAGAACCTTTGGTTGCATCTTTAGATGGAAACACTGTTGAATTAGCTGTAGAGCAAATGCAATTTTCTGAAAATACAATGAGATATTCTACCACGGTTAATTTTCTTAATGGTAAAATTAACAAAATCATGTCTGCAATAAGGGGTGAATGATGGATATTAAATCTGTATATGATATTGCTGGGAGAGCTATGGCTGCACAATTAGTTCGCTTAAACACTGTAGCTTCAAATCTAGCAAATGCAGGATCTACAACAGGAGATCCTAAAACAACTTACAAGCCATTAAAGCCAATTTTTCAAACTCAATATAGTGATTTAGTTAAAAAAAATGGTATAGCAACAGTAGATGCTATTGAAGTTAAAGAGCTTGAGCGAGAGCCAATTAAATCTTATATGCCATCTCATCCAGCAGCAAATGAAGCTGGGTATATTTTCAAAGCAGCTGTAAACGTAGATGAGGAAATGGTCGATATGATGGAGGCTTCACGTCAATATCAAAATAATGTTGAAGTGGTTACTACTTTAAGAGCTTTAACAATGCGAACTTTACAAATAGGAAAGTAGGAATATAAAATGGCTGAAATATCTTCGTCAAATCAATCTTTAACTAATATTTTAGATAAGCTAGGAATAAATTCTGCTAAAGAAAAAGGTGCCCCTAAAGAAATTAAAGATCAATTAGGTCAATCTGATTTTTTAAAATTGATGACCACTCAACTCCAAAATCAAGATCCTTTCGCTCCTGTTGACAATGCCGACTTTATTGCTCAAATGGCTCAATTTTCTACAGTTACAGGTATTACATCAATGGATGAGACTATGAAATCTGTTGGTGAACAAATATCAGACATGAGAATAGCATCTGCTACTCAAATGATGGGACATTCTGTTTTAGTTCCTGGTAAATATGCAAGGCCAGACAAAGAAGGAGTAGTAAGTGGTGTAGTTGATCTACCTGAAACAGCTACAAACCTAAATATAATCTTTGAAAGTAGTGATGGTCAAGTTCTTCATCAAGATACTCTTGGTTTACAAAAAGCTGGTCTTATAGGTTTTGAATGGAGAGAGCTTCCAGAAGATATTAAAAATTCTAATAAACCAATAACAATAAGAGCTTTCACAGGAAACAGTGGTGATAATGGGGAGCTTGTAACTCAAGTTTTTGCAAATGTTTCTGGAACCTCAAAAGTTGATAATGGTGTTATGTATGAAGTTGATGACTATGGTTCAATTGATCCGTCACAAGTAGTTAGATTTAAAAATTAATAATAAAATATTAAAACTAGGAGAAATTAGAGATGTCATTTTATACTGCACTTACAGGCCTTAACGGATCTCAGGCTGATATTTCTGCCACATCAAATAATATCGCTAACGTTGCGACAACTGGATATAAAAGAAGTAAAGCTGAATTTGGAGATATCTTTGCAACCTCTCCATTACAAAATAGTTCGTCTTCAATTGGTTCAGGAACAATTTTAAAAGGTGTAAAGCAGCAATTCACGCAAGGTAATGTATCATCATCTCTTAATGCTCTTGATATGGCTATATCAGGGCAAGGATTCTTTGCATTAAAACCATCTTTAACAACTAATCAAACTGTTTATACTAGAAACGGATCATTTTCAGTAAATAATGATAGATACGTTGTAGACTCTGCAGGCCAATTCGTTTTGGCTTTGCCAGTGTCTGATGATGGATCTGTTCAGGGTGGTGAAATCACAGATGCTCAACCATTAAAGTTAGAATTAGAGGCTGGAGAAGCTAAAGCTACTGATAACTTAGCATTAGCAGTAAATTTACCTGCATCATCAACTGTATTTGCTTCTGCATCTGACTTTGATTCATCAAATCCGGCAACTTTTAATTCTTCTACATCTGTAACAATTTTTGATAATTTAGGAAATCCAGTTATTGCAACTGCGTATTTTATTAAAACCCAGGCAGCGTCTGGTAGTGAGGCTACACACAAATATCAAACTAAATTTATCGTTGATGGTAGAGAAGTCGAGCCTTCTCTTACTGAAGCTATTTCGCCAACTGGACAAACACTAGTAGTTGATAGATTTGGTCAGATTATTCCTATGAATGAAAAGCCACAAATTATATCTGTCGCTCAAACTCAACCTTTATTCTATTTAGATGATTTATCAAATAAAACTGTTTCTAAATCTGCTACCGTAACATCAACGGTTCTTGAAGATGCCGCATTTACTGCAACATCTCCGTCAATTACAGTGGTTACGGATCCACTTCAATATTACACTACTTATGAGGCTAATCCTACTCTTAATAAGTCTACTTATTGGGGTAAAGATTTCTTAACAGTAAGAGTAGATGATACTACAGGAAGTGCTGGTTTTAAAAGTATTGATATAAGGCCAGGAACATATACTTCAACTGCTTTAGCTGCGGAAGTTCAAAGAGCAATTAACGCTGGTCTAGGTGATGATGCAAAACTATCAATTGATCCCGTAACTGATGGAAGTTTTTCAATTCAATTTAACCAATTAGATAATAATGATGAAATTCAAACTTTAACAGCTATTAAAGTTGATTTAATGGAAGATAGCTTTGTTACAGAAGGTATTTTCTCTTCAACAAATGGTATAGAAAATGTAGCCTCACCAAATTTTTCTAGAGAACAGTTTCTTGCACATTCGCAGCTAAAGATTAATGATGCTTTAAATAGAGCAGCTGTTACAGCTGACGGCGCTACTAATAATTCAGCGACATATGGTGTAAGTTCATCATTATTTAATAGAGTATCGGGTAAAGCTTTGTCAGGAACTATAAAGGAAACAGAAGTTCTTAGTTTTAATTACAAACAACCTACAACAGATTTGACCGATGAAAATAATGTTGTTACTGAAGAAAAGTTTCTTCTTCATAGTTATTATAATTCTTCACCAGTATTAAAAGTTTTTGATAATGCCTTAGATGTAACCGCTGTAAGTGGTAACACTATGGTGCAAGACGCAAGTGGTACTTTAAAAATTTATATAAATGATGTAGATAGTACAATTAGTTCAACGTCTTTTCCAACTACAGTTTACTTGGCAGGAGAATTTGATACAACAACTTCAACAGCTAATGAACTTAAATATAATGGCGCACCGTTTTCAGTTTCAAGTGCTGGGACAGATGCCGATGGATACGAATATCTTAATCTAAAATCAGACTCAACAAGTACAATTAATATTACAGATACTAATATTAAAGTACTGTACACCGAATCTACTGACATATCTGCAGGTTTTGAAGGTGGGTCTGATATTTTCTCTGGTCAAACAGAATTTTTTGGAAGCAATAGAATAGTTTTGAAGGAATTAAATAAGCATTCTTATTTGAATAATGATATTAAGCAACCTAATACACTCATTAATGAATCTAGCATGACTGCTTCTTCGCCAGCAACTGGCGCTTCGCTTACAGTAGATACTACTGCAGGTTTTCCTACCTCTGGAACTTTGATGATAGGAACTGAACAAATAACATATACAGGTATAGGCTCAACCACTACTTTTACTGGGATAACTAGAGGAGCTAATTCAACAACTGCAGCGATAGCGGATGATGATGCTACAGTAAAATTATTAGATTTTACAAATGGAATAATGAGTGGTTTCACTGATGTGTTAAGGAGTACAACACTTACATCAGCACCTTCAACACGATCTTCTAGCATTGGAGGAACTGTAGACGCTAACGCAGCTACAACAACAGCTACTCAAGCAACTGTAGGCGCAACTACTATTGTTGTTACAAGTGCTATAGGTATAGTAGTTGGAGACGTTGTTGAAGCAGTTGGCATTACAGCAGGAACAACAGTTACAGCTATTAGTGGCACAACTATAACAATAAGTGCAGCGACAACAGCCGCATTAGGAACCACAGCCGTAACCTTTTCAAACGCACCGCCAATACCAGGTACAAATGTTATTTATGAAAAAACAGGTCAAGCTTCCAGTGGTGGAACCGCTCTTGTAGTAGATGGTGGAACTCAGGGAATAAAAGTTGGGGATATTGTAGTGGGTACTGGAATTTCTGCAGGCACTTATGTTTCTGCAGTTAATAATGATACATCAACAGTAACGCTAAGTGCGGTTACTACTGCAGCTTTAACCGCAAAAACAAGTACTGTAGATGGAACCAAAGTTACTTTTCTCGCCAGCAGTCATACAACTGGAACTGCAGATAATTCATCGACAACTCTTACAGTAGCTGATGGAACTAACATTGCTATTGGTGACAGAGTTTTTGGAACAGGCATAGCATCTGGAGTTTATGTAACCGCAATTAGCGGGACTACAGTTACGTTAAGTGCACAGACTACTGCCGCAAGTTATGGATCTGATGTAACGTTTTCAGATTGGGAGGGGCTTGGTGTTGCAACAACGGCTACGGGTGCTTTAGCTGCAACTGATATAACTGTAGCATCGGCAACAAATATTCAAGTAGGAGACGTTGTTGAGGCAGTTGGCATTACAGCAGGAACAAAAGTTACAGCTATTGTTGGCACAACTGTAACCATAAGTGCAGCCGTAACGACTGCATTAGCAACTACAGCAATAACATTTTTGCCGGCAGATTCAGAAACATTAACAGTTGGTTCAACATCAGGTTTTACTGTAGCCACTGCAGCTGCACCAAGAAAATTTAAATTAGGTGATGAGATAATTACTTATACAGGTATGACCGCTACTACATTAACAGGAATTACAAGAGGTGCTTTTAATAGTGAAAGTAAAGCAGTTCCGGCTAGTTCTACTGTAAGTTTATATGATAGTATTGATAGTCTAGGTTTAAGCCAAAGAACAACAGATATAGCTTCAGCTTTGGCTTCTACGGATACAACCTTAACCGTTGACTCAACTGTGGATTTTGAGAGTTCTGGTTATCTTACAATAGGTAATGAAATTATAAAGTATACTGGAACAACAGCGACCACCTTTACTGGTTTAGTAAGAGGAGCAGGAGGTACTACTGCTGCTGCTCACACTTTAGATACTGTGGTTATGCAAAATGTAACATCAACAGATGATTGGGTAGATGAAAATGACCCTGCATTAACAATTGCATATGATATTTCAAATCAAAACTTCACGTTACAGGGGATACCATCTAAAATTGGAACTTCAACAGCAAGCAAGATGTATTCATTTTCAGCTTATGGACCAGGAGAAGGTAGTAAAGCTAACTCCATTGGTTTAAAAACACTAAGTAATAAAGCTTCATCTAATATTGGTGGTGGAGCAATATTAAAAGGAGATTCAGTTTTATTTACTGGTGATCAGATTGCGGCAGATACACAAAGAGCTTATGGTATTGAAGTATCTTACAACAATCTTACTAGAAAGTTTAGTATTGCTAGTGGTTCAACTGGTGAAAATATTCCAGCAAACTCAGCTGTTGGTGTAGGTGACAGTGGACAAGCCTCTTCTAATATAGAAATTGGAAGACTAGCAATAGTTGATGGTGTTGCAACCTCTTCTACGGCAGGGATTGGAGGTACAAGTGCATTATTAGGAATAAATGCTACAACAGTAATATCAACAGTTACAGCAGATACCGCAGGAAAAGGTTTGAAATCAGCCGCCGCTATATTAAATGGAAAAACTTCTAACGAAGATTTATCAGAAGATTTCTTTTTATCTAATGCGGCTGAAGAAACTATCTTTGTTATAAACGTAAATGATATTACGGCAGCTATTCAAGTTCCAGAAGGTGTTTATAACGGAACATCTTTAGCTACAGCTCTTCAGTCTAGAATTAATCAAATGGAAGATAGTTCAGGTAATACCGTTAATGGAGTAAAAGTAGAATACGTAACAACCTCAAATTCATTTAAATTTACAAATGGTAATACTGGGTTAAAAAGTAAAATTTTTGTGTCAGGTAGTACTAGAATGGGGTTAGATGATCTTACTCTTGTTACTGGAACAACGCCTTCATTTGTAAATATGGCAACTGCAACAGCGTCTTCTTCAACAGGTCAGTCACTTTATGTAAATGATGCTGGTACCACTACAACATTAGCCCCTGAAAGTTCTTGGACAGCAACAACCGATGGTACTTTTGCAAAGGTATTCTTAAGGCCAGGTGAGTTAACATTTGACACTCAAGGTAATTTAGTAAGTCCTATTCAAAAAGTTGGTTTTCAAGGTGACTTTGCAGCAGATGCAGCGACAGGAGAAACTGCTTTATCAATTGATCTAGACTTAAATTTCAGTGGTTCAACCCAGTTTGCTTCTGACTTTAACGTGAAATCAGTTACCCAAGATGGACAAACTGTCGGTAAGTTAGATGGATTGGATATTGCGGCAAACGGCTTAGTTAGTGCTAACTATACTAACGGATTAAACTTAGCTCTTGGTCGATTGGTTATGGTTAATTTTAATAACCAAAATGGATTAAAACAAATTGGTAACGCTACTTATGTGGAAACTTCAGTTTCTGGGGTGGCAGATGTCGGAGAGGCGGGTGCTGATGGTTATGGAACTATTTTATCAGGTTCATTAGAACGATCTAATGTTGATATTACTGAAGAACTTGTGAACTTAATCACAGCGCAAAGAAACTTCCAGGCAAATGCAAAAACCATTGAGACGAATACAACACTTACTCAAGCTATTATTCAAATTAGAACGTAAACTAAAGTTAGCTAAAGGAAAGATATATGGATAAAAGTATATATACAGCTCTTAATAGTATGGGTATTTTAAAACGTAATCAATCTGTAACATCTCAAAACTTAGCTAACGTTAGTTCAACGGGGTTTCAAAAAGATATGCAAACTAATTTCTCTTCTGTTTATTTGGATACGAATAAAGGATTAGATGCCAGAGTTTTTGCTCTTCAAGATACAGGTGGATTTGATAGTACCCCAGGACCAAAAAATCAAACAGGAGGAGCTTTAGATTTAGCTATTGATGGAAATGGATATTTCCTTGTTTTGCCGGCTAATGGTAAAGCTGCAATGTCTAAAAGAGGTGATTTTGGTGTTTCTGCAGACGGTAAATTAACAGATGGAACAGGATCAGCAGCTTTAAATGTTGATATGGAACCTATGGAAATCCCTCCTCATAGAAAAATTTCTATATCAGGAGATGGCATAGTTGAGATTGAACCACTAAATGGTGTTCCAGGTGTAAAAGTAAAAGTAGGGCAGATTGCCACCGTTTCTGGATCAGAAGAACCATTAGCTAAAGGTGAGGATGGTTATATTAGGACGGTAAAAGGAGCTGTTCCTGAAGCAGATAATATAACCAGAATATTAAGTGGTTTTTTAGAAGGGTCCAATGTTAAATCAGTTGATGAATTAGTAGCTGGTATAGAACAATCTCGAGCGTATGAAATTAATGTAAAATTCATTAGTACAGCTAAAGAAATTGACGAAGCAACCGCATCTTTAATGAGAATGCCAGGTTCTTAATACCTTATTTCCAATTTGGCATATGATTTGCAGTCTTCTTATATAAAATAAGAAGGAGTATCATATGTCTAATGCAATGCACGTTGCAAAAACCGGTCTTAATGCACAAAACACTAGAATGCAGGTTATTGCTAATAATTTAGCCAACGTAAACACAACTGGTTTTAAAAGAGATAGAGCTAACTTTGAATCCCTCTTATATCAAGTAATAAAATCTTCAGGCGCACAAACTTCAGGTGAAACAAAAACCAATTCAGCATTTTCAGTAGGTACTGGAGTGAAAATCATAAATGCCGACAAATTATTTTCTCAAGGTAATATAGTATCTTCAGAGAATTCTTTAGATGTATCGATTGATGGTTCAGGATTTTTTCAAATTTTAATGCCAGACGGAAGAGTTGGGTATACAAGAAATGGAGCTTTTGGAAGGAGTGCTGAAGGCTTGTTAACCACATCTTCAGGTTATGTTGTTCAGCCTGAAGTAGCAATCCCTGAAGGAGTTACAAATATAAATATATCTGCAGATGGAATTGTATCTGTTCAGAACCCAGGGGAAGTAGAAGCAGAAGAAGTAGGCCAACTTCAGTTAGCAGACTTTCCTAACCCAAGAGGATTACAACCTATTGGTCAATCAATGTTAGTAGAATCTCCTGCAAGTGGACCCGCTGTTATAGCAAATCCATATGAAAATGGTTTTGGAAGTCTTGTTCAAGGTGCCTTAGAAAGTTCAAACGTAAATGTTGTACAAGAACTTGTTGATATGATTGAAACACAAAGGGCTTATGAAGTTAA
>Ga0209710_1002591_pt1 | contig 12600 bp, 8 predicted proteins | sample ArcticOcean_MG_C_5_FD_187436 | JGI IMG/M metagenome (GOLD analysis project Ga0209710, IMG submission 187436) | Marine microbial communities from western Arctic Ocean - ArcticOcean_MG_CB4_138 (SPAdes) (version 2) | ecosystem: Environmental > Aquatic > Marine > Oceanic | place: Arctic Ocean: Canada...
AATTCCTACCATGCCCCGTACGTTTTGCTGAATGCGGTAATACTGCGCTGAGAAACGCTGATAGGGTAAACCCGATTCCTGCTCGTATAATTTGAACAGCCCGTCAAGACCACCGCAGGGGTTCCAGAACTCCCGTACACAGATATTTCCCAGATCCTCCATTGGGTCGCCCCAGTGACCCCACTCCCAGTCAACGACTACGCTGACTTTATTCTGCTGAAACATAAAATTAACGGGGCCGGTGTCGCCCTGAACCAAGGCCATTTGCGGCACCTGCTGCGGCACGTATCGCCGCAGCCACTGCACCGCATAAGTCATTAGTGGATCAGTGTAGTTGTGCAGGAAGCGTTTAAAATTGCGCAGTTGTAGATCTAGGTCTCCCAGCGCCAGTTCTGCCGCGGTCTGCGGTTTTGCTCCCAACACCTTATTAAGTCCAAGCGTGTCGGTATTTAGCCGGTGCAAGCGCGCTATGATTTTGATGAAGTCGTGCATGATCGCCCGCTGGCGTGCTGTGTCTTCCAACTTATCAATGTCAGAGCGGCCCGGATCACGCGCAAGCAATGCAGCGCAGTGGTCATCACTCCACGCATAAAGCTTTGGCGCCGGAATATCAGTGCCGTCAAGCGCCTGACAGATCATAGCTTCTTTATACAGTGATGTTGCGCTTCCTTTAACCGGGTTTCGGTCTAGGCGGAGAAACCCTTCCGTCACGTTGCCGTTGGGTGCCGTGATGTCCACGACCCACGCTTCGCGCCGCGCAAGGTGTCGTTCCAAACGTGTAATAGAACCACCGCCGCTTTGTTCTACCCATTCATAGAGACCATGGGGTAAGTCGTGAAAAAATTTACTCATGCTTTAGTACCGCTCTCCATCAGGCTTTGACCTGCTTATAGCCCGATGCGTGTAGCAAGAACAAGCCGTTGTCGGAAAATATGTTGCAGCGACCAAGTTGTTAGTCTAATGCACGCACAAACAGGTCCAATAAGTCTCATCAGGCCAAGAGATATCTGATGGCGCTGTTTTTTGTGCATAGATAGCTTTAGCATCTCCAACGTAAGCGCTGTCGTTAACTATTGGCAACTTCGAAGCTTAATTCTGGTAACTTCAGAACATAATCGCTATATTTTGTTGGCCTACTAACGGCGCTAGCCTTGTCTCTTTTTTAATTAACGTGTGCTTACTATGAAAACACTTGCCGAACGATTCCCTCGCCCCAATTTAGTCAAACGAATTAATTTAATGGCCGACACCGTCGGCGGAGCGGCTGAATTAATCAGCCTCGACGCGAATGAAATGATCGAGGCCAGCCTCCGTGTTACTGGATTAAGTGATTTTGGCGATCGTATCGATGGTGATTGGCAAGGCCGGCTGAAAGGCTTGGTCGCAAGCCTGGACGCTGAAGCCGATTTAAATGTTATGGGCCGACTTCAAGTGCGACAGGAGATTTTGCGCTGCTTGCAAAGTCGATTATATCTCACTAAAAAAATCACCGATCAGCCTGAAATTCTAAATGAGGAAATTCTCGAACCGTTCATTATCACCGGCACTGGGCGTTCGGGCACCACAATTACACTTGAGCTGCTCAGTCAGGATGCAGACTCACTGGCACCAATCGCATGGAAGGCATTTCATCCCACCGATGACTTAGGTGATAAAGAAACCTTGTTGCAGCTTACCGAATGTGAGCAAGACTTATGGCTGGACGTCTGCCCGCAGATGACCGCCATGCACGAGTTGCGTTCGGACATTCCGGATGAGTGCATCGGCGTCCAGAAGCCCTCTTTTGGTGGGATGCTATGGTGGGTGCTTCATGACGTACAGACGTTTCCAATGGATCCTGAGGCGGCGATGAAATACCAAAAAGTCGTTATGCAGGTGATGCAGTTCGAACATCGACAAAAACACGTAGCTAATAAAATACCGCACTGGGTATTAAAAACACCTACGTACCTGCCAATGCTTGATTTAGTGTTCTCGATGTATCCCGACGCGTGGATAATTCTGAACCACAGAGATCCATTAAAAACAGTGCCCTCTGGCATGTCGACTTTTGCCGCCACACGATACATGCGCAGCGATAGAGAGGGGTCAGAGCAGTTGCTAGAGATAGCCGGTAACGCCAGAAATGACATGATGCTAGACGTACATCGCAGGCGGGAGGCCGGGGAGCTGCCAGAGCGTTTCATCGACCTGCATTTTAGTGATTTAATGGAGGATCCGGTTAAAGCATTAGAGGCGGTATATCGCCAGTCCGGCAAGACCTTTAGTAACGATCATCAACATGCGATCAAGGACTACCTAACGGAGAAGCCAAAAGGAAAATATGGTAAACATAAGTATTTGCCCGAAGACTGGGGCATGGACACTGAAACACTAAAGCAGCAAGCTCAGGATTATATGCAAGCGTATCATGTGCAGAAAGAGTCATAGGTACAATCGAGGGGACGGTGTCTTTGATCTCTTAAACCTGAAAAATGCGTCTAAGTAAATTCTGGTACGGTCTTGAATTTATTAAGTATAGGGCAAATAAAAGGGCTATCGTGAGGAGGTCTTCTTATGGATACGAGCCACAAGGCCTGAAAAGCTAGCGGACAGCGGGTCGATCACTGTGAAAACCTACGGGCCTCAGTCATCGAAAAATTCACACCCGCCCCTTGCTGAGCTGTCTAACGCACAGAGGCGAGCCAGACTTTTGGAGTGGCTTCCTTGCTGATCGTATGCGGTTGAACTGGATTTCTTGCCAGCGAAAAGTGGTAATGTCTCAGGTGGAGCCCTGGGGGTGGCGTGAGTAACGGGAGGGTCGGAAGATCCTATTATTTCTCGCGCAGATGAGCCAGAATTCTATCGATGACGTTCTGGCCCTCTATGCAGGCGATTATTCGTAGCGACAGAAAAATGAGAAGCGCGACAAACAAGGGCCGCGGTTTTAGCTCAGATACTGCCGAGTAAGCCTGCACGAGGTGGACAATCGTGCCCCGCAATCTTCGGGCTGGAGTGGTAATACAGAGTCGAGGAAAGAAGATCAAGGACACAGCCCCCTCGATTGTTGGTGAAACGAACGCTGGCCCTAAAACAACATCACGGGATCCCATTCACCACCAAAAGATTGGGTGTTTGCCCAAATTTTGTGCGTTTCATCTTTCAGGTCGCGCACCTTGACCGGTTTTATCTGATTATTACGGAATTCAAATGCTGTGATCTGTTCTGTTTCGAAATCAATTACCGAAAACCCTGGCCAGTGTTCGCCTTTTAAAGTGCCCGCGTTGATAAGCGTTAGCTCTTCAAAGTGAATTAAAGTGCGAAAATGCATATGGCCATTGATGACATACTTGTATGTGCCTGCGAGAATTATGTCATCCAAGAGATGGCTCCTTTCGATCGGCATGCTCTCTGTTCCAGGCCAAACCTTCCGCAGATCATCATCTGCGACTCCATGGCACAGCAGAAGCTTGCCTTTAATAGTGTCCAGTGTCACCTGGCGCGGAAGTGATACCAAGTAGGACAGTGAGTCTTCCGATAGATCAGTGGTAAGATGTGCGTGCTCGATCTGTCGGGCCTTGCCTTCGATTATCCATCGATCATGGTTACCTCGTACCGTATATGTCGCAGCGCTATGTAGCAGTCTGATGCTCTCGTTGGGACAACCCAAGCCATCAACGATGTCACCGGTACACACGGTCGCGTCTACATTCAAAGATTGTAGGTACTTGAGCGCCGACGACAACCGGCGATGCTCCGCATGAACATCCCCAATAACGCCAAGTTTTCTAATGCTTCCTGCGGGATTCATATTTACCTCGCTTAGACAACAGGATCAGCGGCTTGTGACCCTTCAAATTAACTGGTTGCTTCGAATACAGATAGCACTGCCTCAACCTCTAACAGTATCGCGTCTAACCTGGGGTCGTTTGTCTCAACTTCCCTCAACCTATCTGCGGCAGAGTAATTCGCAACACGCTTTACGCACGGCTGGCCTAGTCAAGGTAGGCAATGACCTCGCTTAGTCCCGAAATAGTATTGATGGCAGCAGGAAAGTCTTTGCTTGAGTTCATCTCGCCCGGAAACGCTAGGGTCATAATTCCAGCATCACACGCAGATGTGACACCACTAGGACTATCTTCAATAGCAATCACTTCGTTCACGGTGATGTCCAGCGACGCCATCACCTTTTCATAGATTTCAGGGCTAGGCTTCGGGTTCTCCACGAAAGTTGAATTCGTAGTTTTCACTAATGATTGAACCAATAAGTCATTGTGCAAAGAGTCAGTAATTGCGTCGATGTTATCTTGGCTGGTGGTAGTAGCCCATGCGAGCTTCACGTTTCGCTTCAAACAAAACTGTATCAACTCATCGGCCCCCTCTCTGAGCTTGAGGCCTCGTTCACGAATGAGCGCATTGAAAACACGGGTCTTATCGAGATGTACGTTAACTATTTGCTCATCGGTTAATCGACTCCCATCCTCCGTATGAATCATTTTTAGGCGCAGAGGCCCGCCGCTTATTGACAGCGACGCGACGTAATCCTCCCGCTCCCAATGGTAGTCGATATCATTGAGTACCAGCGCAGTATTGTATGCTTGATACTGATACTCGGAGGTTTCAACCAAGGTTCCAATACCGCCAAAAACTATGTGTGTGAACTTCATAAGTCATCTCCAAACAGATTAATCATTTAAGTAGAGTGAGCGTTACAATGCTGAGGCCACAGTCGAAGGACTCTCTAATCCGACATCGCTGCATAGAGGGTCTAATCCCCTTCCTTCTCTAGGGAAAGTTGCGCACATACTTTTGTATAGTGGAATAGCCGCACATAAATCTACCGCGCTAAGGTCGTTCAAATACCCGCAACTCCCTATTCCGCCTCTCGGAAGAGGAGCGACGAGATTGCCGCCACGTTTCTCTATAATTTTTGCATGGGACGCCTCCATGGTATTTTGGTTCTCCAAAATGTCATGCCAAAGGCTTAGACCGAAGTCGCTCATCAGTTTTAGAATTCTGAATAATTCTTGTCCGGTTATCCAGCCCGCTTGATGACTCAGATAGGCACCTAGCCCCATGCCGATTGCAACTGCATGGCCATGCAAAAGCCCTGCTTCTATCTCGAAACCCGGAGACCATGTGTGCCCATACGCATGAGGCCTGCACTGATGGGTCTCGTACAAGTTATCATATTCGGCTTCGATATAAGACTTAAGGGCTCCTCCAAGAATCGCTTGCGACTGCGCCTGAAGGTCATCATTGTCATCACAGCCCCGAGTTCCAAAGCGCGTAGAAATTAACGCCGCATTCGCCGACTCTAATTGTTCAAATAACCTTAGGTTTTTAACAACAGCCATTTTTATAATCTCAGCGATGCCATGACGCAACCAGCCTTCGCTCAACGATTTAAAGAAGAATCTATCCGTAATTGAAACGACAGGTGGGTGATAAGCACCTAACAAATTTTTGTATCCAAACCCATCACAACACGTGCGCGGTGATGGTCCTGCATCGATGCCCGTGACTATCGAGGTCGACAGCATCACATAGGGTGTATTTCGCCCGTACAATGCTGAGGCTAAACCCCCCGTATCGGATAAAACGCCGCCGCCTATAATCAAAATAGGTTCATTACGTGAAACGCCACAACGTTTAAAATCACCGAGCATACTTTCTACGGTGTCGATGCCCTTATCAATCTCCATGGCCCGGTACACTAATTTTTCAAGATTAATATTATGGTGTTCAAAATACGTGCTGATTTCCTGGCCATAGATTGTTTCGACGTTCTCGTCGATTAAGGAGACGCAGCGGCCCAAAGGTTTGTAGATGTCTCGCAATACGTTATTGCCACAATTTAGAGAATCATCGACGGTTCGGATCGTAGCGAATGTACTAAAGCTCATTACGGCTTCGCTGGTCAGGTTATCGGATGTACTGACCACTGAGCCATCAGATTCTCTGTATCCTGATGTTGGGTATATGGCGTGTGGGTTATCGCTGACCAGCCTTTCACGAAGATCTGAATAGTACGAAACAGTCGCAGCGTCACTAATCGTCGATGTCAGGTAGGTGATTAACTTGATGTCCTTGATATCGTCATCTTCAAGCACACAATCGGCCAATGCTCTCCATTGCCCGATGTCGAGAGCACACTCTCCAGCAGCATTACGAGCACTATCGGCGCGCTGGCTCTCTCCGTTCAAGGATTCAACCAGTTGCGCAAAAAGAGTCAAAAAATGGCCAAGTGCTAAATTTAAGGAGCCACGCAACAGCCGGCTTGGCGCAATCCCCTCCACCGCGCCTAAGCTTGCAAATTGTTGACCAAAATCCTTAGAAAAGACAGGTTGCTCTATTAACTCCGATAGAATGACTTTAAACGACTCGTGTTGGATGAGCCTATCAAGTGCAAGGTGTAGAGGTTCTTTGCGGCTATTGTTTATCGAATAGCTTTGTGAGAAAGAGTGTAGTCGAGAGATTAGATCGCTCATTAAATGCTTCCGGTTGATTTAGTAGTTACGTAATAGTTAAGAGAGATAGGTCACGGAGTTGCGGTACATTTAGCCACCGTCGATTGCCATCTGCACACTTTCTGCGAAATAGTTTTCCAGTGAGATCCCGTGAGCCTCGCACATTTTGACAACGACGCTTCTGGGAGAAAAAGAGCAATATAAACCGGCCTCCAAAAACCATGGAACGCCGTTTGGATCAACTCTGAAATCAAACAGGCCATAGTGACGACACCCAAGCGCCGCATAACATTTTAAGGCCGCACTTTGTACGATCTGGGTGACGGGGTCTTCTTGATCAACAATCCAGGTCAGGTCTAGAGCGGATGCCGGTAACTCCAATAACTCATCTCGATCACGCACCAGCTTGTCGGTGTGCAAGCGGATCGGGCGCTTATTCGCGTGAACCGCATATTCCTCGAGGGGGAGGCACACAAGCCCCTCATTCCTTTGAATAATCCCACAGCGCACCTCTCGTCCTAACTCTATATACTTTTCGATCAGCACCTGATCATGATAGAAATACGCATCAGCAATCGCATCGCTGAGTTGGGCGGCGTCTGTCACTAAGCTCACCCCATGAGAGTTGTCAGAACCTACCGGTTTAACCACCACGGGATACGAGGGCGGTGCTATAGGCCCCGAGGTACACGCTGTCTTTGTAAGAATCTGCGCCTCTGGCACATTGACACCGCATGCCGACACTATACTGCGCGCGAAGGCTTTGTTCGCCGATAAATCCATCTGAAGTGGACTATTGCCAACGAATGGTATCTCTAAAATTCTGAATATGGCACGGAACTCTGTCATCCCGCGCAAGCAAAATAGTTGTGGCAGACCGCAGTCGACCTCCATAGACGCAATAATCGCTAATGCCTCTACCGTCTGATATTTCTTCGCGGTCTGCCTATCATGTAAAGACAGAGATTTAGGAAAGCACCAAGCTCCGTCAGTGGAGATGTGAGCATAGGAAAACCGATACAATACGCTTCCAGATAGTGCATTAGCGCAAGCCAATGCATACATTTCTGACAGCTCACAATGGAATGTGTCCGTTGGAGAACCTACAAGCTGTAATATGTGCCGTGGGCGCACGTCTAATCACCACCCTCTTGCACCAACTTACCAATATTAAAGTCAATCCGGAGCCAGCCACGCTGTTCTTGAAGATCCTTCACTAGCAGTGAAGGGATGTGCCAGTGATGAAGCATCAAAAAAGGAAGCGGGTCACGCCAATAGAATACGGAGTCTTTACCCGTCAAGATTGTTTTGACGACTGCTAGCGCATCTCGAGGTGCGCGAAGCTGTTTGGCAAATCGCCACAGTTCATGAAAAAGCCAATACGTTGGCCGGCAGTTTTCTAACGGTTTGAGTGGATAAAAATCCGCCGTGTTACTTAGATTCGCCATGGCGAGTTGCGGCCGATTACTAAACAGGGTTATGGCCGAGTGCGCGCGCGGATTACACTCTATAGCATAAAATTCTCCATCATTACTCGCGCGTATAAAATCAAATGAGGCTTGACCGGTAAATTCCATTGCGCAAACGAAGTGAGTGACCCACTGCTCAATGTCTAACTTCTCGATATGCGAATAGTTAATCTGGAACGCCGACGACTCGCAACAGCAGTACACCGTCAAAACGCCGTTAATAACAGTCCCATGAGTACAGTATTCATCCCCTTCTATAAACTCCTGTAAAATCCACGGATTGTCAGGTGATATGGGTAATGAGTTGGCAAAAGAGGCGGTTTTTTCGGGTGTATCAAGAGGCAATCTGGTGAGGTCTAGCCGGCGTATTGCGTCATACGCAATGCTCTTCAAAATAAACGGTCGTGACTGGCCAGTAAAGTCGAAATCCATCACCTGCTGAGGGTCAGTGATGAGTAGCGTTTTGGGTACGCGAAGTCCTAATTGTTCTGCTTTCTTGGCGAACTTATACTTATCATCGAGATCGACAAGTTTTTCCGGGGCGACATGCACGACGCGGCAGAATGGCTCAAGCGATGGGATAGCGTATGAATCATAAAAGCTGGACAGAGGACTGCACACCGGAACGTATTCATCGACGGCTTCATCCTGAATAATTCTCAATAGCGCTTGCGCGTAACCGGGGTCTTGTGGATTGGGTATGGTATAGAATTTGTTGACAGCAAATGAAAAGCGGTGCCCAGTCGATGCGTACCTCGGCGTTTCAGCCAGAATAACGCGGTGCCCGACCGCATGAAACGCACGCGCGAGTGTAAGCGCCTTCGTCATCTTGCCTCCGCTAATCAAAATCGTCTTGTTGAGTCCAGCCTGTTTATGGCCTTTATTCGCGCCAACAGCCGTTGAGGCTAACACCTCAATTAACCGCACTATCAAAGACGCCAGAACCACCACAAGCGTCACCGGTAAGAGTAACGTCAGCCCGGTCACTACCAGCAGATTCTTCAACGTTATATTCATAGACAATATGTAGCGTCCGGGGCAGTCAAAGAATGCGGATTAACGTAATGCCATCGCGGATAGGCAGAACGACCTGCTCCACTCGCCGATCAGCCGCTACAAACTGATTAAAGGTATCGATTGCCTCTCCATTGGCGCCGATATTTTTACGCGTATAGGGTTCTCCCTGCATGAGCGTGTTGTCGATGACGATTAACCCACCTTTGGTCAGTAAATTGTTGGAGATTACGAAGTCTAAGTAAGCAATATAGCCCGCTTTATCGGCATCAATAAAAATCAGTTCGAATTGGCAGCCTTGGTTCGCGAGTGCCAGCAAAGAGTCTTTTGCCGGGCCAACCTTTATCGCAATTTTCGAGTTATGCGCGGTTGCCTCGAAGCAGCTACGGGCAAAATGAGCTGCATAGGGGTCGATTTCACAGGCGACAAGCTCGCACCCAGCGGGCAAGGCCTCCGCCATGGCTAGCGCGGAATACCCTGTAAAGAGTCCAATCTCCAAAACCGCCTTTGCCTGCGTCGCGTGCACCAGCATCTTTAAAAACTGTCCCTCAATGTGCCCTGAGACCATCTCCTGTTCGAGGCCGAGTGTCGTGTCCCCCTCTTGAAACCGTTTCTGCCAATCCTCCGTTTGTGTGCGTTCCACTAGATTTTTTAAATCGCTGGATTCTTTGGTCGTGATACTACCGATGTAGGAATTCATACCCTGCGCCAGTACGACTGAATCGGACAGCGTCTCGAGAAAAGAAGCATCCAGCTCTTTAATCTGGTCAGCTTGCTTGCCAAGAGACGTGAGCTTGCCTGTTAGGATGTCCCAAGGGGTCACGGGCCTAGCGCTGTTTTTCTGCTTACTCACATTGATGCCTTACTCGCGGGGGGAGGTTGATTGTTGGCGCATGTATCAAGGATGTTATTACGCAGCGTTGTGTACTATTGGATCAAGTAAGCTCCGAATTACTTTGATAATTTGCCGCACTCGATATCTTTGCGAAACGCTCCAATGCGCTTGTGGAACGGGCAGTGGCAGACATCCTTGATGACGATACTGCTGCCAACAGCGGTGTAGGAACTGTCAATCGACCGGCGTTCGCACTCGGGGATGCAGTGCTGTTCGACGAGATGGCAATGCATCGGACCGGTGTCAATAAATCCATGACCCAGACACGCTACGCAATAGAAATGTGGTTCTTCGCCGGTTCTATGTTGCTGCGCCAGCAGGTCCTGTCGGTAATGTCTAATTAACCTGGTTTCTGAACGAAAATCGTTGAAGCACTTGCATGTCTACAGGATAGGTTTTTTGGGAGTTGGAAGTCATGAAAGAGAGGAGCACGGCGCCCTAAGCCGGCGATACTCTCACTGCCATGACTTGTCTGCGCCGAGAACCTCCTCCGTTTGAGCGCGGCAGGCATTTGCTCGGTTTCAAGCGTTACGTCATACACCAGAGATTTCTGTGTGCCATCAGAATAGACCGTGGCGTTATTGATAATCATCTCAGATTCACGCTGCTCCTCACCATCATGTCAGGTTAGTACAGCATTGGGTGGATCTGCAGAAAAGCCATTGGCTCCTTCCTCACGCCAGAATTACGCAAACTCAGAGGCAGTGAGGTAATCATATTCCCGGTAAGGTCTGTCAGTGAAAGCGGAGACATCTCGAGTGAAGGGGATTTACAATGTGGTATCGGAGGTCATTTGGGCTGTTGCTGCCGTTTGTACATACAGCCATTCTGGCTGACTAGGATTGGCATGAGGCACAACCGGATCAACGGGTGACGGATCAAAAAACGGTGTGTCGTTGGATGCGGGCTAAATACTCATTGCGTCGGAATAGAAAATAGAAACGGGGTGTATCGACCGGATTAGTTAGTTCATCTTGGTCAGTGACCCACGCAAATGCTCGAAAATATTGCCAATTGCCCCGACGCTTTGCTCGTGTCACCGGGGAGGCAGTTCATATTCGTTTACTGGTGAATCATTGCTCACAGCGACCGAGACCATGAGATGTTTCACTGTGGATGCTCTTTGCTAGGCCTGAAAATGGCTCTTACTTGTTTCGCACCCAGTTTTCACCATCCTTCACAAAGGTCTTCCCGCCACTCAAGAGCCTCTTGACCGGCGTTCCTTCTTCATACCACCACTGTTGACGCAGAGTTCGCTTACCGTTTGTATAGCGCCAAATCGTTTCTTCCGTTTTCCAACCTTCCATGTCGAAGAGTTCACTGCTAATAATGCCCTCATCGGTGAAATACTCGCGCTTGGCCAGCGCTCCGGCCTTGTAGTGCTGTGTGCGCCGAGCTGTGCCTTTATGATCCAAATCGTCGCGGCGTGTGAGTGTGCCGTTATTGTAGTTCTCCAGAGCGATCACGCCATCTTGCAGATGGACGATTTCTAGCATGGCCTTTGACGCTGCGAGAGCCTTTTTCTCAGTAGCGGTGGTCTTAGCGACTTTCCAAACATCGCTGGTCCAGGAGAAGTCCTCTGGCTTGTCGCTTAAGACCGCCAGCTTCGCGGCCTTGTCAATCTTCAGAGGCAGGCTGGGCTTGCCTTCCAATCCGCTCCATTCGATGGCGATGGCTGTGTAGATTCCGTCATCGGTTAAGTTCACATCTGCGCCAGGGCGAACGGGCTCTCCTGCAAGCGGTTTGCCGTCTTTGAAGATGCGGTAACCGAATGTTTCCCAGTGATTTTCGCCAGGGATGAGTTGTATTCCTCCATTGTGGAGCCGCAAGTGGGGCGCGTCTGGCTGACGTACGATAGCAACATAGATATCCGTCTGACGCTGCCAGAGGAGGGGGCCATTCTTTTCGTCAAAGGATCTCGTCATATATTTAGGCAATTTGGCCGGGTCGCGTTTGTCCGCTGGCAGGAGTCGGGCATCAAGGCTCGTGAGGATGCCGCCCGCTTTTACGGCCAGAGTCTTGGTTCCATATTTTCCACGTGTCAGCCCCACAAAGCTCGTATCTGTTTTGCTCTTGTAGCCGATGACCTCGCGGCGGTAGGTGATGTCGCCGGAGTCTGGGAAACCTTTGGTGGATGTTACTTCGAGCTTCCCAGTCTCTGTCTTTGAGGCCGTTACGGCCATGTGAGCGACGTGGCCTTTCTCTATATCGTAGTTGCTGGCAAAACAAACTTTAGTTCCGTCTGGACTACCTTTGTGTTCTGGATCGTAAGGCTCCGAATTATCACCGACGTCTTCCGGAAAGCAGATTTGCGACCGGGCACGACTGAAAGTCCAGCTGCCACCTGATCGGAGGTCGGCGACACGCCCGTTACTGCACGCCCATCTTCCGCTGAATCCGCAGGGACTTGTATCGCTGAAGTGACAATTTGCCAGCCTGTGCAGATTGCTGGGGAAAGGTTCATTCCATTTGCGGCCGGCGACATGTTGGTTTCCCACGAGGTGATACTCGCCGTTGCCAAGCCAGCTTTGATGTCCGGCTTGAACTAAGGGCGTGGCGATGCGCATATTTTCTCCGTCAAGATCAGACCAAGTGCGGCTCGGGGAAAAAGGTTGTCCTCCTCCGGCTATCTTATTCCTCATCATGAGCACAGGATGGTTTCGGTTGGGAAGAGGGCGCTTACCGCTGCCGTTGCCTAAGACTTCCGGCTTCGAGCTTTCCTGGATAGCCATGCGCATGGCAATGAGTTCGGCCTTGTCGCCCCTAAAACGCT
>Ga0209710_1002603_pt1 | contig 12575 bp, 12 predicted proteins | sample ArcticOcean_MG_C_5_FD_187436 | JGI IMG/M metagenome (GOLD analysis project Ga0209710, IMG submission 187436) | Marine microbial communities from western Arctic Ocean - ArcticOcean_MG_CB4_138 (SPAdes) (version 2) | ecosystem: Environmental > Aquatic > Marine > Oceanic | place: Arctic Ocean...
ACACTAATAGAGGTCTTCAATTTTTAGATCTTATTCAAGAAGGAAACATTGGTCTTATGAAAGCTGTGGATAAATTTGAATACAGAAGAGGTTATAAGTTTTCAACATATGCTACTTGGTGGATCAGACAAGCAATCACCAGATCTATTGCTGACCAAGCTCGTACAATAAGAATTCCAGTTCACATGATAGAAACTATTAATAAAATTGTAAGAACACAAAGATTAATTTTAAGTGAGTTTGGTAGAGAGGCCACACCTGAAGAATTAGCGCAAAAATTAAGAATGCCTTTAGACAAAGTTAGAAAAGTTTTAAAAATATCAAAAGAACCAGTATCTCTTGAAAAACCAGTAGGAGATGAAGAGGATAGCAGTTTGGGTGATTTTATTGAAGATACAAAAGCATTAGCACCTTTAGAACAAGCTATTAAATCAAATTTAAGTGAAGCTACGACTAAGATTTTATCAACCTTAACACCAAGAGAAGAAAGAGTTCTTAGAATGAGATTTGGCGTTGGTATGAATACTGACCACACACTCGAAGAAGTAGGTCTTCAGTTTTCTGTAACTAGAGAGCGTATTAGACAAATAGAAGCTAAAGCTCTAAGAAAATTAAAACACCCAAGCAGATCCAAACAGTTAAAAAGCTTCTTAGAAAGTTAAAATTTTAAAGGGACTGTAGCTCAATAGTAGAGTACTGCATTGACATTGCAGGGGTAGTTGGAGCGTAACCAACCAGTCCCACCAAAAAATTAATATTTACAAACTCTAATAAAAAATCAAATGTATCGGTGAGTTAGTTGTGCTCACTGTATATATTGATCACTTAAAGCTTTTTAACTATTGAATTTAAATGGTAGTTTAATATATCAATATCTAAACCATATTAAATTAATGCAAGTTTCTAGACCTGATATATTCAAAGAAATAAAAAGAAGCCCAAAAAAGCTCTGGTTAGATAAAAATGAAAATATAAATCAGGAATTATTAAATTTTGTAAAAAAGAATACAAAATTAACAAAAGAAATACTTAGCAGCTACCCAAATCTTTCTTCCACATATAAGAAAATTGCAAATTTTTATAAGGTTAATAAATATTCGCTTCTTTTAGCACATGGTTCAGACGGAGGTATTCAAAATGTTTTTCAAGCATTAGTTAAAAAAAATAGTCATGTGATTCTGTCTAGCCCTAGTTTTGCAATGTATAATGTTTATGCAAAAGCTTTTGATGCCAAGATTTCATATGTGAAATACTCCTTAAATAATAAAGGTTTGCTCTCATTAGACGTGACAAATTTATTAAGTCTATTAAAAAAGAAACCTAAGCTTTTTTGTTTACCCAACCCAGATAGTCCAACTGGATCTTCATTAAACAATAAATTGTTAGAAAAAATCTTTAAAATTTGTGAAAAAAATAATTGCTATATCCTGATAGATGAAGCGTATCATTTATTTTATAAATCATCTCAAATTAAAAAAATAAACACTTATAAAAAATTAATAGTTGTAAAAAGTTTTAGTAAGGCTTTCGGTTTAGCTGGGTTAAGAGCTGGCTGTATAGTTGCAAATATTAATACAATAAATTATTTAAAAAGCTTTAAACAAATGTATGAGATTAATCATTTTTGTTCAGAAGTACTGAATAATATATTTACAAAAAAAGGTATTAGTATTATTCAAAAATCAATAAATGATAAAATAGATGGAAAAAAATTCTTTCTAAAATTCCTTAAAGAAAATAATTTTGAGTATCTTAAATCTGATGGTAATTTTATTCATGTAGATTTTGGAATAAATAAAAAAAAGATAATTAATGAGTTAAAAAAAATTTGTTATTTTAGAGAAAATGATGTCTTGCTTCCAGTAGAAGGTTATTCTAGATTCACTTTAACTAACATTAAAAATTTTAAAAAAATAATTAACACAATCAACAAATATATATAGATGGTAAATATTGGACTTATAGGAGCAGGGCGAATAGCAGGACATCACATTCGGGCAATAAAAAAATTTAAATCACTTAAAATTGTTGCAATGTGCGATTTACACTTAAACAAATTAGAAAATCATAAAATTGATAACAAGGTTAATAAATATAATCACTATGAGGAAATGTTAAAAAATGAAAAAAAAATTGACCTTGTGGTTATTATGACACCATCAGGAATGCATTACGAGCATGCAAAAAAAATAATTACCAAATATAAAAAAAATATTATTATTGAAAAACCTATTTGTCTGAAGACCAGTCAAGTAACAGAGCTATATAAATTGGCTAAAAAAAACAAGGTAAAAGTTTTTCCTGTTTTTCAAAATAGGTACAATAAAGCGATTCAATTTTTAAAGAAAAAAAAGACAATAGATGCTCTTGGAAAATTAAGAATTATTAGTGTTCAGGTTAGGTGGTGTCGACCCCAAAGGTATTATGATTTAGCTGACTGGAGAGGAACTTTCTCCCATGATGGTGGTGCGTTGACAAATCAAGGTATACACCATTTGGATGCTATGCGATATCTGTGTGGAGAATTAAAAACAGTAAACGCTAAAATGTCCACCCTAGGAGCAAAGATAGAAGTTGAAGATTCAGTTGTAGCAAATTTTGAACTTAAAAATGGAGCTTTAGGTACACTTGAGATAACTACTTCTGCAAGACCAAAGGATTATAATGCTACTATTTCATTAGTAGGCTCAAAGGGTTTGGCGCAGATAGGTGGTTTAGCTTTAAATGAACTTCAAATATATTCACCTAACCAAAATCTGTGCAAAATGAATAGTGAAAAAATACCAACAGCCTACGGCTTTGGTCATTTTTCTTTTTATAGAGATATTAAAAAATATTTTTCAAATTCTACTAAATTTCCAGTTTCATTTGATGATTGTTTAAAAACTATAAATTTATTAAATTCTTTTTATATTTCTGATGAAATTAAAAATTCAGTAAACCCAACGAAAATTAAAGATTCAAAAAGATTAGGAACTAAAAATGAAAAAATATCAAAAAAGTACCGCTAGAAGGATAATTGGAATAATACCTGCAAGAATGGCCGCAAGTAGATTTCCTGGAAAACCACTTAAAAAAATTTGTAATATAGAAATGTTATCTCATGTATATTTTAGGGCAAAATTATTTAAAAATTGGTCAAATCTAACAGTAGCTTTATGTGATAAAGAAATAAAAAATTTTTGTATAGAAAAAAAATACCCCTACACAACAACTTCAATTAAACATATACGTTGTTTAGATAGAGTTTATGAGGCAAGTAAAAAAATAAAAAATATAAAAGCAAATGATATAGTTGTTTGTGTCCAAGGAGATGAGCCCATGCTTAGACCTGACATGATCACAAAAGTTATAAAACCTTTAATAAAAGATAAAAAAGAATGCTCTGTTTTAGCAATGGATATTGATAATGAAGAACAGTATCTAAACCCAAATATTGTAAAAATTGTTCACGATCTAAAAGGTAGAGTTTTGTATACATCTAGAAGTCCAATTCCATATGCAAAAAAATTCTCAAAAAAAATAAAAGCAAAAAGAATTTATGGGATTTTTGCGTTTACATATAAATTCTTAAAAAAATTTTCACTAACAAAAGAATCTCATCTTGAAAATATCGAGGGTTGTGACTCTAATAGAATTTGTGATAATTATTTAAATCAATATATAGCAAAGTATAAATTTTTCCCTTCATATTCAGTGGATACTATTGAGGATTTAAAAAAAGTTGAAAAAACGATTAAAAAAGATAATTTATTTAGAAAATATAGCATGAATAAGAATTAAATGAATAATATCAATAATTCTTGGTCACAAAAAAAAATAATTAAATACATATCTGAAAATAGAAAAAACTATAACGATTTATATCTAGGTGAAAAAATACTTTTAAATGAATATTTCAAAAAAGGTTGTTCAGTATTAGATGTAGGTTGTGCCCAAGGTGGGTTTGTTAATATTTTAAGCCAACTAGAAAAGAAATTTTCCTATTTAGGAATTGATTATAATGATGAAATGTTAGCTATAGCTAAGAAAAAACAACCAAATTACAAATTTATTAATATTAAGAAAAATAATTTTTCGAAATATATAAATCAAAAATTTGATTTAGTTATTATTTTTGGAATATTGCATTTAAACAAAGACTGGAAAAAAATTATTAAAGAAGGATATAAATTAACCAAAAAATACTTAATTTTTGATTTGAGAGAAAGTGATAAAAAAATTAGTAAAAATATTTACTTAAATTTAGGTAATAGTAAAAAAAAGATTCCATATAATGTTATAGAAAAAAAAAAAATAGAGATTTTTTTAAAAAATGAATTTAAAAATAAAAAAATTGTAAAAGTAAGCTACGATGGCTTATCAAGTAAGTATAGCAATCATAAATCAAAAATTACTTTTGGAAACTATTGTTTATATAAATAATTGAATAATGTTTAATGGAATATTTAGATACAACCATACCTAAATCAAAATTTAATAAAGAATTTAGAAAGCATTATGATAGCTATTATTTTTCATTAAGAAAAGAGTATTTAAATATAATTGATGTAAACTTTTATAAAAAAATTAATTTAGATCTTTTGGTAAGTAGTGTCTCAGAAAAAAATATTTCATCCTCATATATATTTCATAATATTTGTTTATATTATTCAATAAAGAAATTGTTAAGCAAAAGAAATATAGAAACTATACATGTAGAAAATACATTTTTAAAAAAAAATATAGAACTTTTTTATGCTGGAACTGTTAACGTTAGGAATAGCAAAAAAATACATATAGTAAATATTTTTAGAATTTTATTAAAACAATTTTCAATATTTTTTGTTTCAAAATTAATTTCAAAAGATAAAAAAATTAAAAGTAAAATAAACTTGATAGATATCTTTATAACAAGCAATAGTTTAAAGATTGATAGATATTATAATAATTTTTTTTTAAATAAAAAATTGTTTTATTATATTCCAACTTTTGTAAATTTAAGTTTAAGAAAAATAATAAGTTGTTTATTATATTTCAACAAAAAGAATTATATTTTAAAAAGTCAATTCATGACTTTTAAAGATTTTTTATATTCTATAAATTTTACATTTAGAGTAAATAAAATAAAAATTAAAAATATTTTTTTTAGAAAATTGAATATAAAAGATCTAATTTTAAGAGAGTTATATTTACGTCAAAACTTAAATGCATCAATAATTGGTTTACAAAATTATCTTTTTGCTAAAAATTTAAAAGATAAAAAGATAGAATTAAAATCTGTTTTAAATTGGAATGAAAATTCAATAGTAGATAAAGGGTGGAACTATGGTTTTCGTTCATCTTATGTAAATTTAAATACTTTTGGTTATCAGGGTTTTTATGTAGAAAAAAAACTATCTTCAATTGATATAACAAGTAATGAATTAAAAGCAAAAACTTGTCCAGAATATATCATGATTGTTGGGTCAATATTAAGAAAATCAAGATCTGAATTTGTAAAAAAAATTAAATTTATTCAGTCCAGGGCATTTAGATTTGAGTATTTATTATTAAAAAAATTTTATAAAAAAAAGATAAATAACAAGATAATTATCTTACTTAATTTAGATAAAGAAACTTGCATTGAAATAATTGATAAAATCAAAAAAACAAAATTTGCAAAAAATAACAATACAGTTTTTATAAAAGAACACCCATTGTTAAGATTAAACCAGTTTTATAAAAAATTATTACCTAATAATTTTCAAATTATTGAGGGTAATTTTTATGATGTTATTAAAAAATTTAAAGTCATTATCACCTCAGGATCAAGTAGTTCTGTTTATGAAAGTTTATTGTCGGGTAGTAAAATAATATTTCCTATAAATGATTATTACGATAACTTAAATTTAGAAATGCTTGATGTTCCAAAATCATACTATAAGGTATGTAATAATATCGAAGAATTAGACAGCCATATAAATAAATTTTTACACCAAGATATTAAATATTTTGAATACTACAGAAACAAAAACAGACTAAAAAAATCAATTAATGGTACAAAAAATCTAAATTTTTTGGAAAAAAATTAATTCGTTATGAAAATAAATGTTGCAATTATTGGACTTGGTGTTGTAGGGAAAAAAAGAAGAGAATCTATTGAAAAAAATAAAGACTACAATCTTGTTGCTGCTAGTGATATTTTTTTTAAAAGAGATTTTATAAAAAAAAAAATTCATTATTTTAAAAATTTTGATGATATTTTTAAAATGAATAATAAAATAGATGCTATCTTTATAACATTACCTAACTATCTTTCAGCTAAAGTAACAATTTTAGCCTTAAAAAAAAATATTCATGTTTTTTGCGAAAAACCTCCAGCTAAAAATTATAAAGAGCTTTTAAAAGTAAAAAAATATCTAAATAATAAAGTAAAACTAAAATATGGTTTCAACCATAGATATCATGGCTCAATTAAATTTGCTAAAAAAATTATCGATTCAAAAAAACTTGGAGATATTTTAAATATTAGATCTCTATACGGCAAAAGTAAAATTTTGACATACACTAAAAGTGATTGGCGCTCAAAGAAAAAATTTGCAGGGGGTGGAATTTTGACTGATCAAGGTATACACATGCTAGACTTGCTAAAATTCTTTTGTGGTGAGTTTAAAGAATTCAAATCATTCGTATCAAATAAATTTTGGAAATTTGATATTGAAGATGATGTATTTGCCATTATGAGAAATAAAAAAGTTACTGCCTCTATACATTCCACAGCATTGCAATGGGAGCATAAATTTAAAATGGAAATTTCTCTTGAAAAGGGCTCTTTAATACTTGATGGAATATTATCAGGCTCAAAAACATATGGTAAAGAAAGAATACAAATTTTAGAAAAAATTGATGATCACTTAATTGACAGAAAAAAATTTTTCTTTAAAAAAGATAAATCTTGGCAAGAAGAAGTTGATGAATTTGCAGATATTGTTAAGAATAACAAAGATGTTAAAATTGGAAATTTAAAAGATGCATTGAGTGTAATGAAAATGATAAATACAATTTATAAAAATGACAAAAACTGGAAGGTATAATGAAAGATATTAAAACAATTAGTCTAAAATCAAAAAATATTAAGGAATTTGCTAATAACTATTTAAAAAGATTAAGTGAGATATTCAATCAAATTAATAATAATGATTTAGAAAAATTTGAAAAAACCCTTAACAAAGCAAGACTAAATGGAAATACTATTTTTGTATTTGGAAATGGAGGCTCCGCATCTACTGCTACTACCATGGCAAATGATTTAGGTTTTGATATATTAAAAAAGACGAATACAAAAAAAACTTTTAAATTTCTATGTTTGAATGATAATACCTCCGTCTTAACTGCCATTGGTAATGATGTTGGGTATGAAAATATTTTTATTAATCAACTTAAAATACATTTTAAAAAAGGAGATATAGCATTAATATTGTCTGCTTCTGGTAACTCAAAAAATTTAATAAAAGCTGCAAAATGGATAAAAAGTAAAAAAGGGCAAGTTTTAAGTATTGTTGGATTTGATGGAGGAAAATTAAAAAAGCTTTCAAGCAATTGTATACATTTTAAATGTGATAAAGTTGAATATGGCCCTATAGAAGATATCCATTTAATTATTAACCATATATTTGCACACTGGTTTCAAAAAAAATTATAAAAAATGAAATTAGATTTTAGTGGAAAAAATATACTCATTACTGGGGCATCGGGTGGAATTGGAAAGTCAATTGCTAATGAATTTTATAAATTAGGTGGAAATATTTTTGGTACATCTACAACTAAATCTTTTAAAAAAAAAAGGTTTGAATTAATAAAAGTTGATTTTTTTAAACAAGAAGAGTTAAAAAATTTCTGTGAATATTTAAAAAGTAAAAAAATAGATATATTAATTAATAATGCAGGAATAAACAAAATATCCTCTATTGATAAAATTAATATTAATGATGTAAGAAATATTCTTTATATTAATTTAGAAATTCCAACACTTATATCAAGTATCGTTTCAAAAAATATGATAAAAAAAAAAAATGGAAAAATAATAAACATTTCATCTATATTTGGTCTAGTTAGTAAAGAGAAAAGGTCATCTTATTCATCAAGTAAGTTTGGTATTTTAGGTTTAACAAAATCTTCTGCACTTGATTTAGCAAGTTACAATATTTTAGTGAATAGTATTAGTCCTGGTTTTATTGATACGAAATTAACTAGAAAAATTTTAAAATTGTCTGGAATGAAAAAAATGTCAAAAGTTGTTCCTATTAAAAGGCTCGGTAAAGTTAAAGAAATAGCGTACTTAAGTATGTTTTTAGCAAGTAGCTACAATACATATATTACTGGACAGAATATTGTAATTGATGGTGGCTTCACTAGTAAATAATTCATGAAAAAAAAATTAAATGTTAAATCAAAAATACACAATTATTCTGTATATTTTGAAAAACATATAAAAAGAATTGTCCAATCTCTTCCTAATGAATCAGTTTATATAGTTGATAGTTTTGTTTATAAAACTTTTTTAAAACAATATTTAAAGAACAAAAAATTTATTTGTATTAATTCGAATGAAAAAAATAAGGATTTTATCTCCTTACCAAGAATAATTAATTTTTTTATTAATAATGTATCTAAAGATACAAAAGTTATTTCAGTTGGTGGAGGAGTTATTCAAGATATTACTTCTTTTATATGTTCAATTTTTAAAAGAGGTGTTGAGTGGTTTTTTATACCAACTACTATTATTTCTCAGGGTGATAGCTGTATTGGTGGCAAAACATCTATTAATTACCTGGGCATCAAAAACCAACTAGGAAATTTTTACCCTCCCAAAAGAATTATATTAAACCCAAATTTTATTAAAAAATTACCAAAAAAGGAATTTTTTTCAGGTCTTGGAGAGATGGGTCATTATTTTTTTCTATCTAATAAAAAAGATTATCTTTTTTATAAAAACTCTCTAAAAAAAATAGATGATAAAAAAAAATTAGATATATATAAAATGATATTTAGATCTTTATCAATTAAGAAAAAATATATTGAAAAAGATGAGTTTGATAAAAATATCAGACTTAATCTAAATTATGGTCATACATTTGGTCATGCAATTGAAAACTTAACTAATTTACCTCATGGCATCTCAGTTGCACACGGTATGGATATTTCAAACTACATATCATTTAAAAATAATTTTATAACGTACAAAACCTATTTAGAAATGAGAGAAACTCTTGATCTGATTATCAAGCATTATAAGATTAAACAAATCAATATAAGCAAAATGTTACATTTAATAAAAAAAGATAAGAAAAGTACTAAAAAAAATATTAGAGTAATTTTGACAAAAGGAATTGGAAAAATGTTGATAAGTAAGATTAATGATAAAGTTAAATTTATGAATGATTTAATTGAATATTGTCATAAAAATAAAATAAAAATTTAATACCATGATTGCAATTTGTTCTAGAAGTGTATCAAGAAGCAAAACAGCTGTAAAAATTTTAAAAAAGAAATTTAAAAATGTTAAATTAAACAACACTAACAAAATACTAAAAGGTAAAGATTTAATAAATTTTCTTAAAGGAGCAAAAGCAACTATCATTGGTTTAGAAAAAATTGATAAAGCCCTTTTAGATCGATGTCCTCAATTAAAAGTAATTGGAAAGTACGGTGTTGGAACAAATAATATAGATTTTGATTTATTAAAAAAAAAGAAAATTAATATATTGTTGCAACCTGGAATTAATAAAAGAGCTGTTTCTGAATTAACTCTTCATTTTATGATATTGAGTTTAAGAAATTCAATAAACTTAATAAACGATGTAAAAAATAATGAATGGCCATTTACTTTTGGAAGGCTGCTGAGTGAAAAAACTGTCGGGATAATTGGTTGTGGGAATATTGGCTCTGATTTATACAAATTATTAAAACCATTTAACTGTAAAATTTTAGCACATGATATAGATCCTAAAAAATCCTTTTTTTCAAAATATAAGATAAAGAACACGTCACTAAAAAAAGTTTTGAATAATAGTGATGTTGTAACAATTCATATTCCTCTTAATAAGACTAATTATTTATTTTTCTCAAAAAAACAATTTGCACTTTTAAAGGATGATGCAACATTAATAAATACATCTCGCGGAGGAATTGTTGAAGAAAAACAACTTTATCAATTTTTATTAAAAAACAAAAAAAGTAAAGCTTTGTTTGATGTAATGTTGAAAGAACCCATAAACAATAAAAGATTATTAAATTTAAAAAATTTTATACTTACACCTCATATGGCTGGTTCAACTATAGAGATTGCAGAACAAGCAAGTACTGATTGTGCAAAAAAAATTATAAAATTTAATTTATCTTAGGATTATAAATTTTGTTAACTATTAGTGCGGTAGTTATATTTCAGAGTATTAAATAAAATGTTCTTGTTAGAAGCTAAAACTTATTGTATTGATGTGCATGATTAATAGGGCCTGTAGCTCAGTTGGTTAGAGCAGTACACTCATAATGTATTGGTCCCAGGTTCGAGTCCTGGCGGGCCCACCAAAAATTATCTTGTTGTAGTGATTATTTAATAAATTCTTTTAAGGTAGCAAAAAGAACATTAATATCTCCATCATTACTTTGAATGATAGAGGCGAATTCCTCCTTTTGTGTTCGTGCAAGACTTAAACCTTCAATAATTAAATCTCTAACCTTAGGGTTTTCAGAATCTTTGGTATAAATTCTCCAATCAATCTTGACTTCTGGTCTTTGCTTTGTCGAAACCAAAACACTTGAAACCATCGTATAATTTTCATTAATTTTTTTTTTAGATACTACTTCTATTTCTGGATTTGAGTATTCAGCTAATCGACTAGAAAAGCTTTTTAAAAAGTATTGTTCAAAAAGAACATTATATTGTTCAATTTGCTCATCATTTATATTTTTCCTAAAAGCACCCAAGGTGTAATAGCCAATACCACTTATATCAACAGTATCACTTGCAATTTTTTTAAGTTTTTCAATTCTTTCGTCTTTTGTAAGATTTCCACCAAGCGTTTTAGCAGCTCTATTAACCGTTGATTGAACAAAAACATCTGGTTCAATTGAGTAGACTTTTCCAATATTTGAGAAAAAAATTAATAAGAATGAAATAATAGTTAAGGTTTTTTTTGATAGCATTAATTATCTTTGAATAAAATTTATTGAATTTTTTTCTAATTACTGACTTTCCATTTCTTCCCAGTCACCTTCATATAAAACTTCAATAGTTGCAGATGAAGTTACATTTTTATTAGCAATTTTTCTTTGTCTATCTTGTAAATACAAACTTTTTACAGATGCATAAAAATCTAGAGAATTCTTTTCTAAATTATCTATAGTTTCTAAATTTTTTGCTCTAAAATCTATTCCTGTTAAAACTTTTGTTGTTAAATATTGAGATGTAGTCAAAAATTCATTATTACCGTGAGTGGAAGCATTATAATATGGATCTCCACCTAATACGTTTACAAACGAACCGGCAGTATCCCTAACGGTTGATGGGCCTAAAACTGGTAGCACCAAATAACAACCTGAACCTACTCCCCACACACCTAGTGTTTGACCGTAGTCTTCTCTTTCATACTCAGAGAAACCTATTTTTTCAGCTACATCAAATAATCCAAGAATTCCTACAGTTGTATTGACCACAAATCTTCCAGTGTTTACTCCTGCAGTTTTAAATTGCCCTTGTAAAATATTATTTGGTATCGTTATAAGTGAAGATAGGTTTTCAAGCGCATTGCTCGTCCCAGCTCTAATAGGTGAAGGCAAACCCCTATATCCTTTTGCTATTGGTTTAAAAATTACTTTATCTAAACCTTGATTTAAAGCAAAAGAGGCTCTACTTAATCCTTCAAAACAATCTTTTGTAAGCTTAGGTTTTTTAGAAAGGTTATTTTCTCCATCTGTCCCTGCGCTAACATTAACTGTAAACATCGCCAAAACTAAAAATGTGAATATAATACTTTTCATAATCAAATTGATTATATAGTGCATATCATAGTAATGTAAATCTTGATTTAGCTTAAAATATGTCTCAAAAATGGCTTTAAAAACAATATTAAATTATTCACCAAACTTTAATTCTAAAAAAAGAACTTATAAAAAAGTTAAATTTATCATTTTTCATTACACAGGAATGAAGAAAGAATCAGAGGCAATAAATAGGCTTACCAATATTCAATCTGAGGTTAGTAGTCATTATTTAATAAAAAATAATGGAAATATACTTACTTTAGTACCAGATTTATACGAGGCTTGGCATGCGGGAAAATCTTCATGGAAGAATTATAAATCTTTAAATCAAAACTCTATTGGAATTGAAATTATAAATCCTGGACATAAGTTTGGTTATAAAAAATTTTCTAAAAAACAAATTTCTTCTCTTTTAAAATTAAGTAAATTTTTAATAAAAAAATATAAGATCAGCCCCAAGAATATTTTAGGACATTCTGATATAGCGCCAGAGAGAAAAAAAGATCCTGGAGAAAAATTTCCATGGGAGTATTTATCTAAAAATAGTATTGGTTTATGGCATGAATTAAAAA